>ENA-ORDC01000440-ORDC01000440.1-marine-metagenome-genome-assembly--contig:-NODE-440-length-41580-cov-13.820519_pt1 | contig 41580 bp, 33 predicted proteins | sample MGYA00237783_ERZ508515 | MGnify/ENA primary metagenome ERZ508515 (study PRJEB26186, sample SAMN06268792) | marine metagenome | isolation source: Eden Landing Ponds, San Francisco, CA, USA | place... | reverse complement strand
AGGAACCAGGGCACAGATGATGAGAGCACAGAGCAGCGTTCGAAACATGATATAACCTCCAGACGTTAGCCGTACCAATCGGGCCAATTGTGCCTCACAGCACCGCAGACGCGACCTTCACGGGGTCACATCCCGAGTACTGAACGGTTAAACTGTGATGCTTTTCACTGGAATCGCCATGGAATCGACTCACGTCCTGTCACAGCTGAGCTGGTCGGCGCTGGCACAGTCCCTTGCGGATGAGCCCGGCTTCTGCCTGTTTGATGTGCCCGGCGCAACCCATGAGCCCGCGCCGATAAGGGTCATGACCGCCCTGCCCCGATTCCGGGAGACCTGTTATCAGTGCGCCGACCACACCGCCGGACTCAGCCAGCGGGCGCGGCAGGCGCCCGAAGATAGTGCCGGTTGGCTCCCGCTGAAGCTCGGATTTGTGAGTTATGGCGATGGCGAAATGGAACTGCCGACGCGCAGGCCCTCGCCCAGGCCGCTCATACAGGTCAACGAGTATGACTGGCTGATCCTGTACCGCCCGGAAACCGGCGCAATGGAGCTGCGCATCCACAGGGACTGCCCACCAGGGCGCCGGCAATACATCCAGGGGCGCCTGAACGCGCTCATGGGTGCACATCACGCCGCGTACAAACCCGGTTTCCACCTGACATCGGGATTTGCGGCGCTCCAGTCCCGTGCGGACTACATGGAGTGCATCCAGCGGATCCATGACTACATCCACGCCGGTGACGTCTACCAGGTCAACTACGCCCAACCGTTCCAGGCACACTATGAGGGCCACCCCATCCACGCCTTCCAGGCACTCCACAGGGCCAACCCCGGTCCCTGCTCAACCTACTTCGATACCGGCGTCAACCGCATCCTGAGCCTGTCTCCGGAGCGGTTCCTGAAGGTAAGGCGGGGACAGGTGGAGACCCGCCCCATCAAGGGCACCCGGGGTCGTGGCAGCACCCCCGAGGAGGACCGGAAGCTGGCGGAGGCGCTGCTTACAAGCCCCAAGGACCGGGCCGAGAACCTGATGATCGTGGACCTTCTGCGCAATGACCTGGGCCGCTGCTGCCGCATTGGCTCAGTCCGGGCCGAACCACTCTTCGCCCTGGAAACCTTCACCAATGTGCACCACCTGGTCTCCTGCATCACTGGCGAGCTGGCTCCCGGACTTTCACCACTGGACCTGCTGCTCAGCGCCTTTCCCGGCGGCTCGATCACCGGCGCCCCAAAGCGCCGTGCCATGGAGGTCATCCGGGAACTGGAGGAAGAACCCCGTGGCGTCTACTGCGGCAGTTTCTTCCACTGGACCCCGTGCAACGGCTTCGACAGCACCATCGCCATAAGGACACTGGAGTGCCGGGACGGGGAGATCACCTGTTTCGGCGGTGGTGGGATCGTGGCGGACTCAGAGCCCGAGGCGGAGTACCAGGAGTCGATCACCAAGATCCAGCTGCTCATGGACGTCCTCACGAAGCTGTAGGAGCCTGCCTGCAGGCGATCCATATTCCGTGTATCAGAGATCGCCTGCGGGGCAGGCTCCTACAGGGGAGCTCAATCGTGCTGGGCGGTACTGGCGTTGAGAAAGGCCTGCTTCAGGCTCTCGTAGTCATGCACGGCCGGAAACTGGGGGAACTCACGGATGACGTTCTCCGGCGCGTGGAACAGGATCCCTGCTTCAGCCTGGGCCAGCATGGTGGTGTCGTTGTAGGAATCGCCCGTTGCGATGCACTTCATGTTGAGCAACTGGAAGGCACGCACCGCCTGGCGCTTGGGATCCGGCTGGCGCAGATGGTAATCCAGAATAGTGCCGTCTTCGCCCACACTCAGCTGGTGGCAGAGCAGCGTCGGATAGCTGAGTTTCTCCATCAGGGGCATGGCGAACTCATAGAAGGTGTCCGAAAGAATCACCACCTGGAAATGCCGGCGCAGCCATTCCAGGAATTCCCGGGCACCAGGGAGGGGTTCCAGCTCCCCGATGACTTCCCGGATCTCCGGGAGTCCGTAGCCGTGCTGGTCCAGCAGCGCCAGCCGCTGCTGCATCAACTGGTCATAGTCCGGCACGTCCCGCGTCGTGGCCTTGAGTTCCGGTATCCCGGTTTTCTCGGCAAACGCAATCCATATTTCCGGGATCAGAACCCCTTCCAGATCCAGACAGGCCAGCTCCACAACGCCTCCTTTTACCCTGTGCCCTTGCCAGTATTGTTTTTTGGGAGCGTCATCATAAATAAAGCCTGAACCGAATGCACGGGTAATAAGGCGTCCCGAATGTTAGAATTGATGGTGCTGAATTCACCGCCGATCACGGAACTCCATTGATGGACATCGACAGTCTCAACAGCGAGCTGGCGGACGCCTCGCCCCGGAAAATCATCAAAACCGCACTGGAGCAGTTCGACAATATCGCGATCTCCTTCAGCGGCGCCGAGGACGTGGCCCTGATCGCCATGGCGCACAGCCTTAAAAAACCCTTCAGTGTCTTCACTCTGGACACCGGCCGCCTGCACCCGGAAACGTACCGGTTCGTGGAAAAGGTGCGGCAGGCGTACGAACTCGACCTGGAGATCCTGTTCCCGGATGCACAGGCGGTTCAGGACCTGGTCAACAGGAAGGGTCTGTTCAGCTTCTACGAGGACGGCCACGAGGAGTGCTGCGGCATCCGCAAGGTCGAGCCACTTCGGCGCAAGCTGTCGGGCCTCGATGCCTGGATCACCGGGCAACGCAAGGACCAGAGCCCGGATACCCGCAACGATGTACCCGTGGTCCAGCAGGATACATCCTTCGAGGGGCGCAATGGGCCGCTGGTGAAGTTCAACCCCATGGCCAACTGGTCTTCAAAGGACGTCTGGGACTACATCCGTGCCATGGAAGTGCCCTATAACGAGCTGCACGACCGTGGCTTTGTAAGCATTGGCTGTGAGCCCTGCACCCGGGCGATCCTCCCGGGCCAGCACGAACGCGAGGGCCGCTGGTGGTGGGAAGAGGCCACCAAGAAGGAATGCGGTCTGCACGCCGGCAACGTGATCGCCAGTTCCAGCGCTGAGTGACCCCCACTCAGTAGCTGGGCAGCACCACATCCTCAAAGAGTTCATCCAGCTCGACCTGGGAGGTCCTCTGGGCAGCGGCCTCAATGAGATCCCGACTCAGGTGGGGCGCGAACCTCTGGATGAAATCAACCATGTAGGCGCGCAGGAAGGTGCCCTTGCGGAAGGCGATGCGGGTGATGCTGGGCTCAAACAGGTGCTGGGCGTCCAGCGCCACCAGATCCGTGTCCACCTCCGGGTCGTGGGCCATGTGGGCTACAATCCCCACGCCCAGGCCCAGGCGCACATAGGTCTTGATCACGTCCGCATCCGAAGCCGTGAACACCACCTTGGGTGTCAGCCCCACGCTCTCAAAGGCCTGATCCAACCGTGACCGACCGGTGAATCCCTGCACGTAAGTCACCAGCGGGTACTTGGCCAGCTCCTCCAGTGTCAGGGTCTTCAACTCGGCCAGTGGATGGTCCTTCGGCACCACGGCGCAGCGGTTCCAGCGATAACCCGGCATCATGATCAGGTCATGGAACTGGTCCAGGGCCTCGGTGCAGATCGCGAAGTCCACCACCCCGTTCGCCGCCATCTCGGAGATCTGCCAGGGCGTGCCCTGGTTCATGTGCAGCGTCACTTCCGGGTATTCAGCCATGAACTCGCGGATCAGCTTCGGGAGCGCATAGCGGGCCTGGGTGTGGGTTGTCGCGATCCGCAGCTCACCCCGGTTCTGGTCACTGAACTCCTGGGCAATACGCTTGATACCATCGGCACGGCGCAGGATCTCGCCCGCCTCGCGGATGATGCTCTCACCCGCGGGCGTAATCCGGGTCAGGTGCTTGCCCGAGCGGGCAAAGATCTCGACCCCGAGTTCATCCTCCAGCATCCGGATCTGCTTGGAGATCCCGGGCTGCGAGGTGAACAGCTCGGCAGCCGTGGCGGAAACGTTCAGGTCATGGTGTGCCACTTCCCAGATATAGCGCAGTTGCTGCAGCTTCATGCCCGGCGACTCCAATGCTTTTACGTTGATCTAAGAATATAGCGTATTATTCCATTTTTTTCGCAGCCTGTCCCGCTCTCCTAATCACGAAGCATCTTGAACATGCAACCTCCAGCCCCGACAATGCGACACTGAGCACAGGAACGGGATCAGGGATTTGCCGATGTTACTGGCCACAAAATTCATGCGCCCGGCAGCGGACCCCCGTGCCATCGCCCGTCCCCGTCTCCTGGAACGGCTTCAGCCCGATGCGGCACGGCGCCTGACCGCCATCACGGCCCCGGCCGGGTATGGCAAGACCACACTGGTGAACCAGTGGTGCGCGGCCCATGACCAGCCGGTTGCCTGGCTGTCCCTGGATGAACAGGACGACGAGCCTCGCCGTTTCTGGTCCTACGTCATCGGCGCTCTGGAAAACACCATCCTGGGGCACCAGGAGTCCATCCACCATTATCTGGACACGCCCGGTGCGGAGCACATAGAGGGCACCCTGACCGCGTTCATCAACACGCTCATCGACCAGTCAGTCGAGCACGCCAACCTGATACTGGACGACTATCACCTGATCCAGGATCCCGACATCCAGCGCCAGATCACCTTCCTTGTAGATCATGCCCCGCCCGCGCTGCACCTGGTTCTGCTGTCACGCACGGAGCCGGCCCTGCCGCTCTCCCGGTGGCGGGTCAAGGGCTGGATGGAGGGCCTGCACGCCAGTGACCTTGCCTTTTCCGAATCCGAGTGCAGCGCCTTCTTCAACAACTACATGGGGCTTGCGCTGGACGACGAGAAGGTCCGCGCCATATGGCAGCGGACCGAGGGCTGGGCGGCCGCCATGCAGCTCACAGCCCTGTCTGGCAAGAGCATGAACTCCAGCAGCCTGTCCCGTGCTGTACTCAGCGAGGGCGATCACAGCCGCCAGATCAGTGATTACATACTGACCGAAATACTGGATCAGCAGAGACCGGATGTGCGGGACTTCCTGCTGCGCACCAGCGTCTGCCGGCGCCTGAGCGCGGAGCTGTGCAACAGTATCCTGGAACGCGACGACAGCCAGACCGTTCTGGAGCAGCTGGTTCACGCGAACCTTTTCATCATTCCCCTGGACACCCGCGACCAGTGGTTCCGCTACCACGATCTGTTCCGCGAAGCCCTGACCCAGCGTTTCAGCCAGACCGAGCCGGAGGCCTACCGGGAACTGCAGGCCCGGGCCATCCGCTGGCTGCTGAACGAGGACTACCTGCAGGAGGCCATCGTACAGCTGCTTCAGCTGGAGGATTGGGACTGGCTGGAACAGGTGCTGGAACAGTACGGTAACAACCTGATCCACACCGGCTTCCATGAGCTGGTCCATAAGTGGCTGCAGTACCTGCCGGAGGAGCGGACCACCCGCAATCCACGCCTGATGATGCTCCAGATCTGGGCACTGTTCTTCCTGAACCGGCTCAACAACATCGAGCCCCTGCTGGAGCAGCTTGAAGACGCGCTGGACATCCGTGTTGCCAATTCAGACGATAACGCCGACGTGGCGCTGGCACTGCACAACGAGATCGCGCTGATCCGTTCCTACATGGCGCGCACCCGCAGCGACCACTCCAGTGCCCAGCACCTGACCCAGCAGGTCCTGAAGGATATCGACCACACCAATATCCCCCTCAAGTCCGTGACCTACTACGGCATCGGGCTGGACTGCTACGCCAACGGGGATCTGGCCAGTGCCACCCACGCACTGGAATCCGCTGTGGAGCACGGGCGCCGGGAAAAGAAACACGCCACCACCCTCTCCAGCGGCGGCCTTCTGGCGTGGATCCTGTTCTACCAGGGTGAGATGGACCGGGCACTGGACGTGGGGACCAGCGTGCGCGAATGGGTAAATTCCCATCACACGGACCCCCAACAGCCCCGCCTGGTCTCCTGCTGGCAGAACAGCGCCATGGTCCAGATCCACCGGGAGAAGAACGACCTGACCCTGGCGGATACCCACATGAACCCGCTGCTGCCGCACCTGGATTCGGGCAGCGAGCCGGGCCAGCACGTGGTGATCCAGTACACCCGCGCACACCTGGCTTTCTCCCGGGGCCAGTACCAGGACGCCATGGAATACCTGGAGGACGCGGAGCGTGTTCAGGACCAGAAACGCGATGCCATCCTGTTCGAGCCCCCATGCCTGGAAGCACTGCACGTGCGCTGCCACCTGGCGCTGGGCGACCGCACTGGCGCACAGACCTGGCGGGAACGGCTTGAGGAGCACAACTACCGTAACCCCATCAACAGGGAACAGGCCCGCATCGGGCTGGCGCGGCTGCTGCTCGCGGACGGTCAGGCCGAGGAGGCGATCAACATCCTGGCGCCGCTGCGGCTGTCCACCGAGAAAGGGCGCCATATCAAACATCTGATTGAACTGCTGGCGGTATACGCGGTCTGCCTGGATCACCTCGACCGCGGGGAACAGGCCGCCGTCATGCTGCACCGCGCACTTGAGCTGGCCTCCCGGGAACGTTTCCTGCGACTCTTTGTCGAGGAAGGGCCTGCGCTGGCCGCGCTGTACCGGCGTATGCCCCACCATGGCCTGCCGCTGGCCTTCCTGCGCGAACTGGACCCACTGCTGGAAGCGGAATCCGCGCCCGCCCAGACAGAACCTGCGCCGGCCATGGGCAGCACCGAAGCACTCCTGGAGCCCCTGAGCCAGCGCGAGATCGAGGTGCTGACCCTGATCCATGCCGGTCATGCCAACAAGGAGATCGCACAGCGCATGTCCGTGGCGCAGACGACGGTCAAGGCCCATATACGCAACCTGTACGGTAAACTGGGTGCCAGCAGCCGCACCGGCGCACTGGCCCGTGCCCGGGAACTGGGGCTGGTCGATTAGTCAGTGCTCACAATGTGACTCATTTCACACTTTGAGCGCCTTACGCCCTTTTTCCTCCCCTTTTACGCCCTATGGACGATCCCTCTACGCCCCCTTACGCCCTACATTGGGCACCGTGAGAAGAGTCAACAGGAATTCGATTTCAGGCCTTTCGGATTTCTCCTCACGTAACTCCTTGTTCAGCCACCAGCGGTTTTTCCCTGGTGGCTTTTTTCTGTCCATTCGGACTGTCAACCATTGATTTCCTGTAACAAGCTGTCATCATCCCGCGCTTCACTTTTTATGGTCGTGAGGCTCCCATGACTCCATCCGAACAGACTCCGGGCACGTCGCCCAGCGATCACCGGCGGCTTGGTGATCCAGTGGTTCTCGGCCTCAGCGCCGGGTTCATCGTTCTCTTCATCCTGTTCTCCCTGTACGACATAACGCTCGTCTCCGACAGCATCGGTGAATGGTTCACCGCGACAGCGGCGGGCCTGGGCTCATACTTCCAGTTGCTGCTGCTGGCAACCTTCTTCATTGCCCTGGGGGTTGCCATTTCGCCCGCGGCTGGCGCCCTTGTGGGGAACCGTACGACACCGGAAATCAGCACCTTCCGCTGGCTTTCCATGATCATGTGTACCCTGCTCGCCGGAGGCGGCGTGTTCTTTGCCGCCGGCGAGCCGGTCTATCACTTCGTGGTCACACCTCCGGCGTTCAACACCGAGGCAGGCACCGCCGAAGCCGTGGCCGGCGCCCTTGCCCAGTCATTCATGCACTGGGGCTTTCTGGCCTGGGCCATCCTCGGCTCACTGACCGCGATCATCCTGGCGCACAACCATTATGATCTCGGGCACCCGCTGCGGCCCCGCACCCTGCTCTACCCTGTCTTCGGGCAGCGCATTATGAGCAGCTGGATCGGCGGCGTGGTGGACGCCTGCTGCGTGGTGGCCGTGGTCGCCGGCACTGTTGGCCCCATCGGCTTCCTTGCTACGCAGGTCAGCTATGGCTTCGAGGTTCTGTTCGGCATCGAGGACCGTTACTCCACTCAGTTGATGATCGTCATCGCCCTGGGTGCAATCTATGTAACCTCGGCGGTAACCGGCATCCACAAAGGCATACAGCTGCTGAGCCGGTTCAACGTGATGCTGGCACTCGCGATCGCGGCGGTCATCTTTGTCTTCGGGCCCACGCTTTTCCTCACCAACGCCTACACACAGGGCTTCGGTGAATACATCTCCTCATTCTTCCGCATGGGCACCATGACCTCCGAGACCGCGCCTGCGTGGTGGATGAAATGGTGGACGGTGTTCTTCTTTGCCTGGTTTATCGGCTACGGGCCGCTGATGGCGATCTTTGTGGCACGTATTTCCCGTGGCCGCACCATCCGGGAGATGATTCTGGCAGTCGCCGTCATGGCGCCGGTCGCCACCACCGTCTGGTTCACCCTGCTGGGCGGTTCCGGCATCTTCTACCAGATGCAGGACGTGATCGAGCTGGCCGAGCCGCTGCAGAACTTCCAGTTCGATGTGGCCACCCTCACCGTTGCCCAGGCACTGCCCGGCGGTATGCTCATGGCACTGGCGATCCTGCTGCTGACCACCATCTTCGTGGCAACCACCGGGGATTCCATGAGCTACGCGATCTCTGTCGTGGGCACCGGCCATGATGAACCGAACCGCGCAGTTCGCGTCTTCTGGGGTGTGGCCATGGCACTGATGGCAGCGATTCTGCTGTACATGGGCGAAGGCCAGATCAGCGCGCTGCAACAGTTCATCGTGATCACCGCGATTCCGGTATCACTCATCCTGTTGCCGTCACTCTGGACGGGGCCCAAGGCCGCCTACGCCATGGCCCGCCAGCAGGGTCTCATCAGCTACGAGCCGCACCCCGCCCGCCAGACGGACTGAGGTAGGGCTCAGGCGGCAATCACACGGCGGAACGGCGGCAGCGCATCCAGCAGCATGCTGCCGTAACGCCGGGAGATGATGCGACGGTCCAGGATCGTCACACGACCCGTGTCGGACTCACTGCGAAGCAGCCGCCCAGCGGCCTGCACAAGCCTTATGGAGGCGTCCGGCACGCTGATCTCCATGAAGGGGTTGCCGCCCCTTTCCTCGATCCATTCAGCCAGACTGGCCTCAATCGGATCATCCGGCACCGAAAACGGCAGTCGCGTGATGACCACGTGCTCCAGATAGGTTCCCGGCAGATCGATCCCTTCCGCGAAACTGGCCACTCCGAAGAGAATTGAAGTCTGGCCGTTGTCCACGCGCTGGCGATGGCGGTCCAGGACCTCCGCCCGGGTATGGTCATCCTGCGTGATGACGCAGTCCCGCCAGGTCTCCGGCAGCATGTCACGCACCCTCTGCATGTCCCGACGCGCGGTGAACAGGACCAGCGCCGCCGTATCCCCTTCAAGCACCCCGGGCAGACGATCCACCAGCCGCTCCGCGTAGCTGGCCGGATCCCCGGGTTCCATACTTGAGGCCGGCACCTCCACGGTGGCGTTCTCCTGGTAGCGGAAGTTCGAGGGAATCACCAGGCAGCGGCTGTCCGCCGGCAGCCCGGCACGCATGCTGAGGCGGTCGAAGCGACCAAGCGCTGTCAGGGTGGCGGAAGTCAGGATGGCGCCGAAACAGCGGCTCCAGAGCCGGCTGAACAGGACATTATCCGCCAGCACTGGACTGCTGTAGAGCGTGATGTCGCCATTCTCGCCACCACGGCGGTTGAGCCACCGCGCCGGCGCGGGCGTACGCGTGCTGTCCTCCCCCTCCTCGGCTTCCGGCACGGCCTCGGACCAGGCCTGCCACAGCCGCAACTGATCCTCTGCCCGGGCATGGAACTGGCCGACCACGGGGTACCAGGCTTCGGCGGTCTCGCGGTCAATATCGCCTTCCCGGCGTTCATCCATCCCTTCATCCAGAAAGTCGGCCAACTGGTCCAGACGCCGCGTCAGCTGAACCTGTTGCTGCTGCAGTGCGGTCACCCGGGTGCTCAACTCGTCCGGCAACCGTGCGCCCGGGAAACGGTACTGGCTGTTACCACCGTCTTCGCCCCCTTCCCAGGGCGTGTTTTCTTCCAGCCATTCATGGACGTCCGCCAGCATCGGGTCAATTTCCCGTGCCAGATCCGTCAGTTTCTGTACCGTCCGGGCCGCCTCGGCGTCCGCCGGCAGATGCGGCAGAAGCTGGGCCAGAGCCTGGCTCAGGCTGCGCAGCCACTGACGTGTGCCTTCCAGCCCCAGGGAGGCGGCAAAGTGGTTCAGGGCCTTGTCCGGCAGGTGATGGGCCTCGTCCATCACATAGATGGTGTCCTCGGGCTTGGGCAGTATGGCGCCACCCCCCAGGGCCAGATCCGCCAGCACCAGGTCATGGTTGGCGACGATCACGTCCGCGTGTTCCAGCTCCGCACGCGCCGAGAAAAAGGGACAGCTGTCAAAATAGCTGCAACGGCGGTTGGTGCACTGGCGGTGGTCCGTGGTCACGCCCTGCCAGATGTCATCGGGGATGTGGTCCGGCCAGTGGTCACGGTCGCCGTCCCACTCGCGGGCCGCGTAGCTGGAGAAAAGCTTTTCGTGGAAAGCGCGGGTTTCCGCCGGTTCGCCCGGCTCCTCCTGGAGCATGAAAAGCGGAATGGTGTCGCTGTCCTGATTACCGTGGCCATGCAGGCGCTGCTCCACCTTGGACAGGCACAGATAGCGGCCACGCCCCTTCGCCAGGGACCAGCTCACATCCAGCCTTGAATGGGCTTTCAGGTCCGGCAGATCCTTGTTCACGATCTGATCCTGGAGCGCCACCGTGGCGGTGGAAACCACCAGTTGCTTGCCAAGCTGCCGTGCCACCGGGATGGCGGCCAGGAGGTAGGCGAGGGTCTTGCCCGTGCCGGTTCCGGCTTCCAGAACACAGGCCTTGTGGGCGGACGTTCGCTGACCGTCGTTTTCCGTGATCTCACCGAGGTAGCGGGCAATCTCGGCGATCATCAGCCGCTGGCCGTAGCGCGCGCGCAGGTCCTTGCCGGCCAGCACGGCCCGATAGGCTGCCTGGATCTCAGCCTTCGTATCCTCGTTGAGCATGCGCTCCTGTCCAAAGGTCGGTTAAGAGACCGCTCATGATAGCGGGCGGCTCCCGGAGCGTACAGGTTCAGCTCGCGATTACGTGCAGCTCGGCGCCCTTGCGGTTGTGCTGGCGCAGGCGCCGGATGCAGCCTTCCAGAGTGCGCGAGATCTTGGCATGGGTTCGGATCTGGGAGATCAGCGGCCAGGTGGCACGTTCCCCCTCCAGCATCATCTCGCGCACGAATTCCGGCGACGGGTTCGACATCATGCGCCGGAAGTGCCGCATCCGGTAGCGCGGTGCCAGGGTCACGTCCCCCTGGTACTGCTGCGCCATGATGGTATAGATCTGGCCGCAGGCCTGGCGGGCAAGTTCCGGCCGCATGCGCCGCCTCAGCACATCGAACAGCCCCTTGCCATGGAACTGCATCTCCGCTTTCAGCAGTGACAGGGGCAGACTGGCGAGGCTCTCCCGGGACTGTCCATGATCCCGGCGCAGAAACGGCACCACATGCGGGTTGGTCTGGCTGACCAGCGTGAAATTCACATCGTACAGGTGCATCAGGCGTTCGCGCGGCAGGTCACTCACCACCGAACCGTCCACGAAGCGCAGGCGTGGCATATAGGGCACCGTAGCCCCCTGGTGATCCTTCTTCTGCAACTGCACGGGCGGAAAGACCCCGGGAACCGCGGAGGAGGCCAGAGCGGCGCTCCATACCAGCATATAGGGCGAGGTATAGCCACTGAGCAGCCGTGCCCCATACTGGCCCTGGTCCGATGACACACTGATGTTGGTGGAGCGGCCAGTGTGCTGGAACGCCTCCTCGAAGGTGAACTCCCCGATATTCTCTCTCAGGCACTGCTCCAGTACGCCCTGGTCCATGAACCCGGCCCCGCGAAGGCCATTGATCACCCCCTTCCAGCGCCAGGCCTTGAGGTTGTGGCGTTCCGGTTCCAGCAGCTGGTCCAGCTCATCGTCCGGTGTGGTTCCGACCATGGCCGCCATCACAGCACCGGCACTGGACCCGGAGATGACCTGCGGGAGCAGATCCCGTTCCCAGAGGGTGCGGATCACCCCCAGGTGGAACAGGCCAAGCGTGGCACCGCCACTGAGCAGTAATGCCGGGCGGCCATAGCTCAGCAGGGTATCCTTGAAGAAGCCCAGCTTTTCGCTTTCGGGCAGCTCCTGCATGGGGGTGTCACACAGCAGGTTGATGGACTCGCACACTTGGTTCACGTATTCCTCGATCAGGTGCTTGGTGCCCACATAGCTGTTGTGGTAGAGCGCGGGGTTCGAGATATTGCCGAGATCGTGATGGAGCCCTTCCCGGATCGCGCGCTTGAGCCGGGCATAGTCGCCGGTCTGGTGGTAGTGGCGCAGCTCCCTCAGGCGGTCATGGATGAGGTTGTAGTTGTAGAACTCGGAGGCGAACGCCTCCTTCCATTCCACATTGCCTTCCAGGTAATCCAGCTCCAGTGCCGCCGCCTTCCACTGTTCATAGGTGCGGGCCTGGCTGAGCAGCTTGCGGTAATGCGCGATCCTGCGGTTCATAATGGACTCCACTGGCCACTGCCCGGGACTACCTGACCGGAGTATAGCCTCCGATCAGAAATCCTCGAGCATTATGTCCTCATCGTCCCTGGCAAAGGGGTCACTTTCCACCCTGCCATCATTGACCTGATATTCACGACGCTGCAGGTAGGCATTGCGTATGAACGTGTAACGATCACCTGTGATCTGCTCCTCGTAGCTCAGCAGTGAGGCCCTGAGATCCACTCCGTAGAGGGCATAAAGGAAATAGACCTCGGGAGAGTCCACCTCGTCCATGAGATCCGGAACGGCGTAATCCACTCCCCTGCCCGCTGTATCCCGGACCGTTGAGGGGCCCAGGAACGGCAGCATCAGGAAGGGGCCGCTGTCGGCCCCCCAGTACCCAAAGGTCTGGCCGAAGTCTTCTTCCTTTTCCGGCAATTCCATGTAGCTGGCCACATCCACCAGCCCAAGCAACCCGAAAGTGGTGTTGAAGATAAAGCGGCCAGTGCTGACCAGCGCATCCTCGCCTTTGCCCTGGAGCAGGCTGTTGAGAATGTTACCCGGCTCGCTCAGGTTGCTGAAGAAATTGCTGACCCCATCATTCACCGGCTCCGGCGTGACACGGTTGTAGCCGCGCGCCACAGGCTTGAGCAGGTTGCGGTCCACCACTTCGTTGAAGGTGAAGATGCTGCGGTTGAACGACTCCCAGGGATCACGGTCGTCAAAGGCGGACGTATCCGCCACCTTCTGTGGATCCGCATCGTCGGGCAGCATGCTGGCGGAGCCGTCTTCCGGCTGCTGTGCACTGGCACCGGTAGCCAGTGCCAGGGTGAGACTGAACGCGAGCAGGGTTCGTTGCATCATCAACCTGTAAACCTGTCTGCAAGGGGATTGAAATCATCTATTCCGGCCCTAGAATCAGCGCCATCCATAGAACAGGAGTCATCATGTCCGAAAACCAACCCGAAGGCCGACTGGTCCATGAGGAAACCTTCCCTGTCCGCTGGGGCGACCAGGATGCCTACGGCCATGTGAACAATACGGTGTATTTCAGGTTTTTTGAAGAGGCGCGAATCCGCTGGTTCGACAGTCTCACACTGACAGCGGACGGCCAGGGCGAGGGCCCGGTGATCGTAACCACGAGCGCAACCTTCCACCAGGAACTGGTCTATCCCACCAGGATCAGGGTTGAAGTGCGCACCGGCAGGGCCGGCAACAGCAGCCTGGAGAACTTCTATCGGGTACTTGGCGCTGATGATGATGCTCTCTATGCATCAGGCAGCGCCAAGGTGGTGTGGATCAATCATGACACTGGCCGCCCCACACCCCTGCCCGACCGCCTGCGGGCATTGAGCGCGGAAAGCGGCCAATAGGGCCGCTTCAGCGCTTGCGGACCACGACGTTACCGATGGAGTAGCCGGCTCCGAAGGAACAGATGATGCCGTAATCGCCACTGTTCAGGTCGGCCTGGTACTGGTCAAAGGCGATGATGGAGCCTGCGGAGCTGGTATTGGCGTACTCATCCAGTATCACCGGCGCCTCGCCAACCTCGGCATCACGCCCAAGGACCCGCTTGGCAATCAGCTCGTTCATATTGAGGTTCGCCTGGTGCAGCCACATGCGCCGCAACTGATCGGTGCCGAGACCAAGCGCCCCCAGGTGCTCGCCAATCAGCTCCGCCACCAGCGGAGAAACCTCCTTGAACACCTTGCGGCCTTCCTGAACGAACAGCTTGTCCGCCTGCCCCATGCCGGATTCATCCGCACGGTTCAGGAACCCGAAGTTGTTCCGGATGTTGTTGGAAAAACGCGTCTTGAGCCGTGTGCCCAGAACATCGAAGCCACGCCCTGCCGGCACATCATCCGGATGCTGGACGATGATGGCGGTGCAGGCGTCGCCGAAAATGAAATGGCTGTCCCGATCGCAGAAATTCAGATGGGCACTGCAGATCTCCGGGTTCACAACCAGCACCGTGCGGGCGTGCCCGTTATTGATGGCATCAACGGCATTCTGGATGCCGAAGGTCGCCGAACTACAGGCGACGTTCATGTCGTACGCAAAGCCTTCCACGCCCAGCGCATCCTGTACTTCAACGGCCACGGCCGGATAGGGGCGTTCCAGATTCGAACAGGCGACAACGACCGCGTCCAGATCCTGCGCCCTGATCCCGGCCCGCTCCAGCGCCTGATTCGTGGCCTTGACCGCCATTTCACACTGGATGCCATAGTTCGAGTTCGGGCGCTGCGGAATCGACGGCTTCATGCGTTCGGGATCCAGTATGCCCTGCTTGTCCATCACATGCCGGCGCTTGATGCCTGAGGCTTTCTCGATGAACGCCGAGGATGAAGGCTGCAGCGCTTCCACCTCGCCACGCTCAATCGCGGCCGCGTTGCGTTCGTTGTGGCGTTCGACGTAGGCGTTGAAGGCTTCCACCAGTTCGTCGTTGTCGATGACGCTGGGCGGCGAGAAAAGACCGGTAGCGCTGATGACTGCTGAGGACACGGGATAGACTCCGGTTGTTGTTGAATGGAGAACCTGTGAAATAGTTCCTGACTCAGGATATTAACACATCGGCACCGGGTGTCAGGTGGACGGCGTCAGCGGCGGACCTGCTGCCACTGGCGCTCCAGGCGCTGAGGGGAAACCGTTACAGCGGTTCCCAGCTGCTGTGCGAAATACGACACGCGGTATTCCTCCAGCATCCACCGGTAGGTGATCAGGGCCTCGTCCTCGATCCCCTGCACGGCCAGTGCCTCGCGCCTCTCAACGTAGCGGTCCCAGAAGGGCTGGAACTCCGAGAGAAAGGCACGCTCACGGCCTGCCTCCCGGGGCATCTTGTCCAGCCGGATCAGCGCCGCGTCCATGTAACGTGGAAAATGCTTCAGCCACTCCGGCGGCGTTGCCGCCATGAACCCCGGGTAAATCAGCTGGCTCATCTGAAACTTCAGGTCCGCCATGCTCTGGGCAACATTCAGCGGGATCTTGCCCTTCAGCCCCTTCATCACCTGGTGATGGCGCTCCATGATCTGGAGCAGGAGCCGGCTGTTGGCTTCCAGCGCGGGTATGAAGTCACTTCGGCCGCTTTCAAGGCAGCTCTCCAGATCCCGCTCGCTGCGTGGCAGCGCCTGCTCCGCCAGGAAGTGGGACTGGGCCGTCGCAATGAGCATATCGTCCAGAAGCTCTGTCTTGCGCCCGACCGGGGCAAACAGCAGCGATGCTTCATGGAAGCCGGGCAGTCTTCGATCCAGATCCCGCAGGGTATTGCCGAGCCGGTTGACCAGGATGCGTGCAATCCCCCGACGGTTCAGGTACCAGGCCCGCACCGGGTCCAGCACCTGCGTCTGACGTACCCCCTGCCCCTCATCTTCCAGAACCGGATAGACACGAACCTGCATGCCCCCCTGCTCGGTCTCGACACTCTCCGGCAGGTCGCCGCCCGGCCAGTCGGAGACAACCGTCTCAACTTCGGATTCCTCCGGGGCCTCCTGCATGGCACTTTCCAGCGCCTGGTGAGCCTCATCCTCGTGGCGTGCGATCAGCCCCTCCACATCCCGCCCCTGATCCAGGATGTTGCCCTTGTCATCAATCACCTGCACGTTCATGCGTAGATGGTCAGGCAGGTGATCCGGGTCCCACGCATCCTCGGGTATCCGCACGCCGGTCATGCGCTGGAGCTGTTCCCCCAGTCTACGGGGCAGTGGTTCATTGCAGGGGGTGAGATTGGCGAGGGCGGCGTCCACGAAGTCCGGCACCGGCACAAAGTTGCGGCGCAGTGATTTGGGCAGGCTTTTCACCAGGGCAATGGCGCGATCGCGCAGCAGCCCCGGCACCAGCCACCCCAGCCGCTCCACCGGCAGCTGCTTGAGCGCCATTATCGGCACCCGGATGCTCACGCCGTCCTCGGCCGTACCCGGTTCGAAATGATAGCGCAGTTCAAAGGTGAGGCCGTGCCATTGCAGCGTATCGGGATACAGGCTCTGCGTGTCCGTCCCGGGCTCTTTCTGGAAGACATCGGACTCGGTCAGGTAGAAGCGACTGAGTTGCTCGTCGTTAAGCTGCTTCCACCAGCGCTCAAAACCCTTGCCGCTGACAATCTCGGCGGGCAGGCGCTCATGGTAGAACTGGAACAGGGTCTCCTCATCCACCAGCAGATCCCGCCGGCGAACCTTGTCCTCCAGCGAAGTGACCTCTTCGATCAACTCCTGATTGGCCAGCACGAAGGGGGCCCTGGTCCTGTACTCGCCTTCCACCAGGGCCCGGCGGATGAAGATCTCCCGAGACAGCTCCGGGTCGATCCGGGCGTACCCCACGCGGCGATTGGCCACGATGGTCAGCCCATAGAGTGTGACCGACTCCATGGCCATGACCTGGGCCCGCTTCTTCTCCCAGTGCGGCTCCGCGTGGTTACGCCGGACCACGTGTTCGGCGAGTGGCTCGATCCACTCCACCTCGATCCCCGCCACCATGCGCGCGAACACCTGGCTGGTCTCCACAATCTCGGCGGCCATGATCCACTTCGGTGGCTTCTTCGCCAGTGCGGAGCCCGGAAAGATCCGGAATTTGCGGTTACGCGTCCCGTGGAACCAGCCCTTCTCCTCCTTCAGCGCCACGTTGCCCAGCAGGCCGGCCAGAAGCGCCCGGTGCACGGAAGCATAGTCTGCCGGCCGCTGATTCACCCGCATGCCCTGCTCCTTTGCCAGCAGCAGGATCTGACGGTGAATGTCGCGCCACTCCCGCATGCGCAGAAAGGCCACGAAATGCTTCCGGCACCACTTCTGGAGCTGATTGCCGGACAGCGTCTGGCGTTGCTCTTCCCAGGCGTTCCATAGATTGAGCAGACTGTTGAAGTCCGAATGGTTGTCGCGGAACAGCGCGTGCGCCTGGTCCGCCTGGGTCTGTTTGTCGCCCGGGCGCTCACGGGGGTCCTGGATACTGAGTCCGGCCGCGATCACCGCCACCTCGGCCAGACTGCCCTCCCGCTCAGCCGCCAGCAGCATGCGCGCCAGCCTTGGGTCCACCGGCAGCCGCGCCATGCGCCGCCCAGCCTTGGTTACTTTGCGTCCCCGATCCACGGCCCCCAGCTCTTCCAGCAGCTTGTAGCCGTCGTTGACCAGGCGCTTATCCGGTGGGTCGATGAAGGGGAAGCGCTTGACGTCGCCCAGTCCCATGTTCGTCATCTGCAGGATCACAGACGCCAGGTTGGTCCGGCGGATCTCCGGGTCCGTGAACTCGGGCCGATTCAGGAAATCCGACTCGTCATAGAGTCGAAAACAGATCCCGGGGGCCACACGCCCACAGCGCCCCTTGCGCTGCTCCGCGCTGGCCTGGGCGATGGGCTCAACCGGCAGGCGCTGCATCTTCGAGCGCACGCTGTAACGGCTCAGCCGCGCCAGACCCGTATCGATCACGTAATGGATGCCCGGCACCGTCAGCGAGGTCTCGGCCACATTGGTGGCCAGCACGATCCGTCGCCCGCCATGGGGCTGGAACACCCGGTTCTGCTCGCGATTCGACAGCCGCGCATACAGCGGCAGCACCTCGGTGTGCTGAAGATCCGCATGGCGCAGCTCCTTGCTCACCTGCCGGATGTCCCGCTCCCCCGGCAGGAACACCAGGATATCCCCGGGCCCCTTGCCCTGATCCTTCTCGTAATCCTCGATCTCATGAACGACCGATTCGATCGCCCCTGGCCAGCCCGACTCCGGATCCTCAGAGTCCGCCAGCGGCCGATACCGCACCTCCACCGGATGCGTCCGCCCCGAAACCTCCAACACCGGCGCATCGTCAAAATAGGCACTGAAGCGGTCCAGCTCGATGGTCGCCGAAGTAATGATCACCTTCAGGTCAGGCCGTTTCGGAAGAATCCGTTTGAGCGCCCCCAACAGGAAATCGATGTTCAGGCTGCGCTCATGGGCCTCATCCACAATGATGGTGTCGTAGCGGTCCAGAAAGCGGTCATGGGTCAGCTCATTCAGCAGGATGCCGTCCGTCATCACCTTCACCAGTGAATCATCACTGGTCTGGTCACTGAACCGCACCTGGTAACCCACCGTCTCGCCGACCCGGGTCTCCATTTCTTCCGCCAGACGCTGCGCCACCGTGCGCGCAGCAATCCGCCGCGGCTGGGTATGCCCCACCAGCCCGCGCCGGCCACGCCCGGCCTCAAGCGCCATCTTCGGCAACTGCGTCGTCTTGCCCGACCCCGTCTCACCGGCAACGATCACTACCTGATGCTGCTCCAGCAGCGAGCGGATATCCTCTACCCGCTCCGAAACCGGCAACGACTCGGGGTACGAAATGGAGGGGACCAGCGAGCGCCGCCGCGCCAGCGCCTCCTGCCCCTCCTGCAGAAGGGCCTCAATCCGATCCCGGTTTTTCGGATCCGGATCCCCCTTGCCCATCAGCCGAAGGATGCGCGCAGTCTCCCACTGCCGGCAGTCAGCCAGGGATTGCTTGATCTGTGTTCGCCAATCAGTACTTTGCTCAGTCAATGAAAGATGCGCTCCGGAATGCAAGGATCTCAAAGGTGGAGTGAGGAGGGGACTGTTAATCGGGAAGCTCTGGAGCCATGGATGGCGGAAGAGCAGCGTACAGGGACGTATTTACAGCGTTTCCCGATCAACAGTCCCCTCCTCACTCCGCCCGGCAGCCCCTCGTCAGGCTTGTATCTTGAGCATCCATAGACCAAAAAACCCCGCCTGAACCAGACGGGGTTTCCAAGTAACGGCAGCTGAACCCAATCAGCTGTCCCGAAGCTCCTTCCGCAGAATCTTGCCCACGTTACTCTTGGGCAGCTCATCCCGGAATTCAACATGCTTCGGCACCTTATAGGCCGTCAGGTTCTCACGGCAGTACTTGATGATCTCCTCCTTGGTCACATCCTGCTCCTTCGCGACCACAAAGATCTTCACCGCCTCACCGCTCTTGTCATCCTGAATGCCCACGGCGGCACACTCCAGAACTTTCGGATTCCCCATCACAACGTCCTCAATCTCATTCGGATAGACGTTGAAACCGGATACCAGAATCATGTCCTTCTTACGGTCCACGATCCGAACAAAACCATCCTCCTGGATCATGGCCACGTCACCAGTACGGAACCAGCCTTCCGAGTCAATGGACTTGCTGGTCTCCTCAGGGCGCTGCCAGTAGCCCTTCATAACCTGTGGCCCATGAACGCAGAGCTCGCCGGCCTCCCCGACCGGCTGATCATTACCCTCATCGTCAACGGTCTTGATCAGAGTACCCGGGATCGGGATACCAATAGTGCCGACCTGCGCGTTTCCAAGCGGGTTCAGGCTCACCACCGGCGAGGTCTCGGTCAGGCCATAGCCTTCAGTGATCTCGCACCCGGTGACCTGCTGCCACTGATCCGCCGTTGGCTTGGTCAGTGCCATGCCCCCGGCAACCGTGATCTTCAGGTTACTGAAATCCAGCTTGCGGAACTCCTCGTTGTTCGCCAGCGCCACGAACAGCGTGTTCAGGCCCATGAACACCGTGAACTGCCACTTCTTCAGCTCCTTGACGAAGCCCGGGATGTCACGCGGGTTCGGGATCAGGATGCTGTGACTGCCACTCTCCAGCATGACACCGCAGTTCATGGTGAACGAGTAGATGTGGTAGAGCGGCAGCGGCGCGACCACCACTTCCCTGCCCTCATCCATCTGCTTCTCAACCATCGGCTTGACCTGCAGCAGGTTCGAAACGAGGTTGGAATGGGTCAGCATGGCACCCTTGGCCACACCCGTGGTGCCACCGGTGTACTGCAGCACCGCAATGTCCTCGCGCTGGATGCTGACGGGCCTGTAGGTCAGGCCGGCACCGTTCTTGAGCACTTTCGGGAAGGCGTGGGCCTTGGGCAGACTGTAGGCCGGCACCATCTTCTTCACGTGCTTGACCACAGTGTTCATCAGCTTGCGCTTGAGCGGCTTGTGCAGGTCCGCAAGCTCGGTGACGATGACGTGCTCAAGACCCGTGTTCGGCAGCACCTTCTCGACATTACTCGCCATGTTGGCCAGCACGATCAGGGCACGGGCGCCGGAATCGTTGAACTGGTGCTCCATCTCGCGCGTGGTGTAGAGCGGGTTGGTGTTCACGACCACCAGACCGGCCCGCATAGCACCAAAGATGGCGATCGGGTACTGGGGAATATTGGGCATCTGGATCGCGATGCGATCGCCCTGCTGGAGATCCGTCTCATTCTGGAGCCAGGCTGCGAAAGCGCGGCTGTAGTGGTCCAGATCCCGGTACGTCAGTGTCACGCCCACACCACTGAACGCGGGCCGGTCCGCAAACCGCGCCACGGATTTCTCAAACACATCCAGCATGGTGCTGTACTGGTTCGTGTCCACGTCCCGGGAGAGATCTGACGGGTACTTCTCTTTGAAAAACTGCTCCATATCCATGACGGATCTCCTGAGTAACCTGTCGTTTGATTAGTGTTTTTGTGGCTCGGGATCTTAAAGCCTTTTTACGGTCACGTCATCCGTGTGCAATGTGGCTCAGCGGCTGAGATAGCGCATCGCGGACTCCAGCCCCTCCAGGGTCATCGGGTACATCTGGAAGCCCACCAGCTTCTGGATCATCCCCAGGGAACCACCCTGCCCCCAGTAATCCTCGGGCAACGGGTTGAGCCAGACCACCTTGCTGAAGTGGTCCGTAAGGCGCTGGAACCAGGTCGAGCCCGCCTCCTCGTTCCAGTGCTCGATCGACCCGCCTGGATGGCTGACCTCATAGGGCGCCATGGTGGCGTCGCCCACAAAGATCACCTTGTAATCCGACGGATAGGTGTTGATCACCTCCCAGGTGGGGGTAATCTCGGTGGTACGTCGGCTGCTGTCCTTCCAGACACCCTCGTAGACGAAGTTGTGGAAGTAGTAGTACTCCAGGTGCTTGAACTCCTCCCGGCAGGCCGAAAACAGCTCCTCGCAGACCTTCACGTGCGGGTCCATGGAACCGCCCACATCAAAGAACAGCAACACCTTCACCGCGTTGTGGCGTTCCGGGACCATCTTCAGATCCAGGTACCCCCCGTTGCGGGCGGTGTTGCGGATGGTGTCATCCATGTCCAGGTGCTCGGGGGCCCCCTCGCGCGCGAACTTGCGCAGGCGCTTGAGCGCCACCTTGATGTTGCGTGAGCTGATGGTGACGCTGTCATCCAGATCCCGGTATTCGCGCTTCTCCCAGACCTTGACCGCGCGCCCGTGTCGACCTTTCTCCTGGCCAATGCGATAGCCTTCAGGGTTATAGCCATTGGCGCCGAAGGGCGACGTACCACCGGTACCGATCCACTTGTTGCCGCCCTCGTGGCGGTCGGTCTGCTCGTCCATGCGCTTCTTGAAGGTCTCGATCAGCTCCTCGAGGCCTCCAAGGGAGTCGATCTGCGCCTTCTCCTCTTCGGAAAGGTGTTTCTCGAACTCGGAGCGCAGCCAGTCATCGGGAATCAGCGCCTCAAGCAGTTCATCCAGGTTCTCGATGCCCTTGAAATAGGCATCGAAGGCCCGGTCGAACTTGTCGTAATGACGCTCGTCCTTCACCAGGCACAGGCGGCTCAGGAAGTAGAAATCCTCCAGATCCGCAAATGCCAGGCGCTTCTGGAGCGCCTCGGTCAGGTCCAGAAACTCCCTCAGGCTGGCCGGCACTCCGGCACGGCGCACTTCCAGGAAAAAGTCGATGAGCATAGGGCCCCCGCTGTCAGTGGATCCGCGCTTCGGTCAGCGTATCAGCGACGCCGGCGCGCCATGAATGCCAGTTTCTGAAGCAGGTGCACATCCTGTTCGTTCTTGACCAGCGCACCGTAGAGCGGCGGCAGTGCATTGGAGGTGTCTTTGTCCTGGATCACCTTCTGGGCCAGATCATCCGCCATCAGAAGCTTGAGCCAGTCAATCAGCTCGGAGGTGGAGGGCTTCTTCTTGAGGCCGGGAACACGGCGCACATCGAAGAAGATCTCCAGCGCATCCTGCACCAGCTGCTGCTGGATGCCCGGGAAGTGAACGTCCACGATCTCCTTCATGGTGTCGTGGTCGGGGAAATCGATGTAGTGGAAGAAGCAGCGGCGGAGGAAGGCATCCGGCAGCTCTTTCTCGTTGTTACTGGTGATGACCACGATGGGGCGTTGCTTGGCCACCACCTGCTGCTGCGTCTCGTACACATAGAACTCCATGCGGTCGAGTTCCTGCAGCAGGTCGTTGGGAAATTCGATATCCGCCTTGTCGATCTCGTCGATCAGCAGCACAGCCCGCTGGTCCGCCTCGAACGCTTCCCAGAGCTTGCCCTTGACGATGTAGTTACCGATGTCGTGAACCTTGTCGGAACCCAGCTGGGAATCACGCAGGCGCGACACCGCGTCGTACTCATAGAGCCCCTGCTGCGCCTTGGTGGTGGACTTGATGTGCCAGGTGATCAGCTCGGCGCCGACGCCCCGCGCCATCTCCTCGGCCAGCATGGTCTTGCCGGTACCGGGCTCGCCCTTGATCAGGAGCGGGCGCTCCAGCGTGATGGCCGCATTGACCGCCATCTGGAGCTCATCCGTGGCAACGTAATTCTCGGTACCCTCAAATTTCATGTCAGCAACACCTCAGTCAGGAAACCTGCGGCCATGGACCCCTGCTCAATCAGGGTCCGGCCTTCTACGAGGTGCGAAGTATATAGGCAGGGCGTCGGGGCCAACAAGTAAGCGGTTGGCCCCAAAGGCGGAAACACCGTCCAGCAATGGTCAGTGACCGTCAGCGGTTACGATTGCCATCGTCGTCTTCTCCCGAATCCGCCTCGTCCTCCTGGTCCGGAAGGTCGTCAAATTCGGATATATCAAAGTCCTCCAGCGAGAACTCATCCTCATCAGCACTCTGCTGATTCTCCTCCAGGATCTGGTCAGCCAGGGCCTCCGGCTCCTCGGAGGCGTCATCATCGCCAAGGGTCGGGATGGCCTCATCCTCCTCACCGGTTGCCTGCGATGCCTCTGAATCCGACGCTTCTTCCGTTTCCTGTTCCTGTTCCTGTTCCTGTTCCTGTTGCACTGATTCTGCGTCCATTCCTGGCGCCGGGTCAGGTTCCGACTCCGGTTCTGCGGATGCGCCCATGGTGTCCATGTCGTCCACTGTGGGGATGGCCTCCTCAGCCGCGCCGGTGTCGGCCGAGTCCTCGGGGACCGCCGTCTCCGGCTCGGAAGCTGTTTCATCGCCGGGGCCCGTCTGCTGGGCCTGGTACGCAGCCGCCGCTTCAGCAAGCGAGGTTCCCTCATCCTTGTCAGGCTCGCCCTCCAACTCCTCCGGCTGCTCCGGCTCCAGATCCGCTTCCATAGCCGGCTCTTCCTGCTCGGCCACCACATCCGCCGGTTCAGTTTCAGGACCAACAGGCGACTCGGGCTTCTCCGTCTCCTGTTCATCGCCATTACCACGCCGGCGCAGCCACCACCAGAACCCGCCCGCGATGGCGCCAAGCCCGATGATCAGACCGCCACCAACGCTGCCCCAGAGCAGCCAGTTGATGCCGGCATCCGGCTCAGACCGCTGTTCCGGTTCGGGAGTCTCTTCCGGCACTTCAACCGGCTCGGGATCAAACAGTGGCTCTTTCTGTTCAGGTTGGGACGGGGTCGCGGGCTCGGGCGCAGGCTCCGGCTCGGGTGCCGGTTCAGGCTGCCGAGGCTCAGGCTCGAGCGCCCGGTAGTCCGCCGTATCCGCCGTTCGCGGGAATTCCGCCGCGAACGGCGGCGTGTCCAAGGAGACCACCCGCCCGTCCTGGGTTTCCGCCTGCATACGGAGCCGTACCTGATAGGTGCCGTTACCCCGCTCACCATGGAGGGTCAGTATGCGCTCACTGGTGCCTGAGGCCGGCTCCAGTGAACGCTTCCGTGTTTCACCATCCGGGCCTGTCACTGAAGCCTCAACCTGGATACTGTCCGCCTCCAGACCTGGATCCCGTGGCATTACCCGGAAGGTCCATCGGCTGTCATCGCCGGTACCAAGGCCCTGGATCTCCGTGTCAAAAGGCGGCGCCAGTGTTACCTTCTGGCGCTGGCTGCGCTGGAAGGTTTCGCCTTCACCGATGAGGCGGACCTCGTATTGCCCGGGTTCGGTCAGGGTTCGGATTTCGCCATTGAAGACGCCATTTGAGGGAACGCGGTCGCCGGAAAGCCGGACGGTGCCCTGGCGGTCACCCTCCGCATTCCGGATCTCGGCACGGACATCCATGACGCCGAGGAAATCCTCATCCGTCAGCCTGTCGCCGTCTTCATAGAAAGCCACTTCCAGATCCAGAATATCCGAAGCAAAGAAGCGCGAGGGCAGGTCCCCCGCCGCCATGCGCAGCTCACTCACCACCTTGATCCGGCTATCCGGGCCCACCATGGCGTCCACTTCCCAGCGCCCGGTAGCGGGCTCTGGAATGGTCACCAGGTCATAGGTCTCTGCGCGGTGCCAGCGGGCCCCTTCCGGCAGGCTATTGCGCGTCACCCGGCTACCCGAGGGATCAACGAGCTCCGCGGACTCACTGCCCTCATCCCGGAAGATCAGGGCAGTGAATTCATCCACGCTGTCATCGATCGAGAAGCCGTTGTTCTCAAGCGGCACCTCTTCCGTTGGAGAGGCTGCCCCAAAGGCGGAGAGAAAGGCGCTAATCAGCTCCGAATCGGAGCGTGCAATGGCGTGATGGCCCCCGGTCTCGGCGGCGAGCTGCTCCAGCAGCGGCCGATCGGCTTCGTCGGAGAGCGCGATCGTATGCAGACGCGCGCCGTGCTCGCGGAAGTGCGCGAGCACGTCGTCAAGGATGCGCTGGCGCTCTTCCCGGCTGGCTTCCTCCCCTTCCGGGACATCCACCATACCGTCGGTCAGCAGGACCACATGGGTATTGTCGTAGCCCCCACCAGGCCAGAAATCCTCAGTGGCGGTCTCCAGCGCCCGCCCTATTTGGGTGTACTGTCCGGGGGAACCGATACGGGAGCGGGCATCGCGCATCTCCTGGCGCCACTGGTCATCAACCTCTTCCAGAGGTACCAGCATGTTGACATAACGCGCAAAGGTCCACAGACCGCTACGGGCCCCTTCAGGCATGAGTTCCGCGAGCATGGGCACTGCCTGTCCCCGCAGATTGTCGGGGTCAGTGCGCTTCATGCTCCCGGAAACATCCACCACAAACCGCACATCGATATTATCGGGCAGCTCCGGTGCCTGGGCCTGGGAGGCCGGCTCCTGGGCCTCGACAGTCACCAGCCCGGTCACCGTGAACAGCAGAATGGTCAGGAGGGCGCGGAACGATCTGGACGCTGACTTTCCCATGGTGGCCTTATTAAAGCGGTTGATTACACTCAACCTATAGCAGGAATCCCGTGGAATGAAAGCACCGGTAAAGCGGGTGTCTCAGCTTTTCCGTCGCCGGTAGCGAGCCCAGCCGGAATCCAGGGCCAGCACGAGCAGCATGACAATGGCGGCGAGTGCGTAGACAAACAGGGTGCGCCCCATCACGTCCGGCTGCTCAAGCACCACAGCATAGAAGAAATTCAACCACGCGGGCACCAGCCATTCCGCGGCCCGCTCCGAGGCCACTGGGGTCAGCAGAACCACGGCGAAAAGACCCTTGAGAAACTGGCGGAGGATGCGCAGAGGCAACCACCACACGATCACGGCCCAGAAGCGGTAGACGACCAGGAAGCCAAGCAGATAGACCGCCCAGGCAATATTGTATTCAGTCAGCAGCATGTCCATGGACCTAACCGGTAACCTCCGTCTCCTTCGGGGGCATCTGGAGATAGAAGCCCTGATCCCCGATCGCCGCAATCACATCACTGGCACTGGCCCGTGCCAGCTTCCGGTCCGGGGTCAGTACCAGATCCATGGCATGAATCGGAAGGCCAAAATAGGTCATCAGTGATGACGGGAGCGTGGCCGGATCTGTCTCCCTTGGCACGAACACGTACATGCCTTCACGCTTGCTGCTGCGGTAAATGCTGATCAGGTGCTTGTCACTCATGGAAACAGGCTTCCAGTTCCTCTCTGCGGGGTGCCAGTGCCCGGCCGCGCCAGCCCTGCGTCAGAAGATCGGGCAGGCGGCCCTCACGAAGGCCGGTGCGGACGGCTGGCTCAAGATAACGCCTCGAAGCGATGAGTTCCAGCGGCAGATCCAGGCTTTCCGCCTGCTCGGCCAGAATCCGCTTTACGTTTCGGTAATGATTCTTCTCACTGCGGGTCAAAGGGGCCGGTATGGGCTCTAGGGACTGCTCCGGGCCCTCAACCACCTCTGAGATGACCGCCAGAAGCGCATCACCCTCACGCCGCACGACCCCGCTGGGCATATCCTCTATGGCCGCGAGCGCCTTACGGCTGCGCGGCACCGCTTCGGCCAGGCGGATCAGAAGCCGGTCCTCAATGACCCGGCCACGCGGACGGTCCAGTTCCCGGCACCGATGCTCACGCCAGGTGCACAACGCCCGCAGTACGGCCTGATTGCCCGGGCGCAGCCGCCAGGCCCCGGTAAGTCTCAGATAGTAGGATTCAGGCGCATCAGCAACGCTCTGACGTTCGCACCAGGTCCGGCTCTCCTCGGCCAGCGCCTCCTGGAAACCTCTGGCCGCAACCTGCTCCATAAGCTGCTCATGGAGCGGGCGCAGGTAGTGAACATCGGCCACGGCATAGTACAGCTGGGCATCGGACAGCGGGCGTGCCAGCCAGTCCGACCGGGTTTCGCCCTTGCCCAGGGCCACCCCGAGACAGGATTCGACAAGCCTGGCATAGCCCACGGACATACCATGGCCGGCAAAAGCCGCCGCCAGCTGCAGATCCAGTGCGCCACGAACACGCACACCGAGCCAGTCCCGGAACAGTTCGATGTCCTCACTCATGGCATAAAGGTGTTTCGAGCGGTCCGCATCCTCCAACAGCTTGCGCAGCACCCCGGAGCCCTCGGCAGCCCGGGGTTCAACCAGCGCAACCTCCCCTGCTGCGGCCAGCTGCATCAGACCCGGGATCGCATGGAAGGTGGTCACCCGTTCGAACTCGGAGTCCATGCCAACCGGATGCTCCGGCGGCAGATCAGCCAGCCAGTCATCCAACTGTTGCGGGGTGTCCAGCCAGGCGGCCTGATCCGGGTTGGGTTGATCCATGAGTGACTCCACTACCCGGCGAAAGGCCGGCGGCCCCGCAGGGCATGACTGAGCGTACCGCCATCGACACCGCCCAGCTCACCTCCCACGGGAAGACCCTGGGCAGGCCGGGTGATCGTAACTGTTTCCGGATCCACACGGTCCGCGATGTAATGGGCGGTGGCATCGCCCTCAACGGTAGCATTGGTGGCCATGATGAGTTCCGTCACCCCCCGTTCATGGATCTGGGCCAGCAGCTGATCCACCCCAATATCCTCGGGGCCTATGCCATCAATGGGAGACAGATGCCCCAGCAGTACAAAGTAGTAGCCCCTGTAATCCCCTGATTGCTCAATAGCGGCGAGATCGGCGGGCGATTCCACCACGCACATCAGCGAACTGTCCCGCCTGTCATCGGCACAGACCGGGCACAGGGCGTCCTCGGCAAAGGTCTGGCAGCGCTCACAGCGACCGATGTTGGCCAGGGCGTCGTCAAGCTGGCGTGCCAGGGCGCCAGCCCCAGCACGATCGCGCTCCAGGAGCTGGAAGGCCATGCGCTGGGCGGACTTGCGTCCCACACCGGGCAGGCACTGTAATGCATCAATCAGCGCCTCAAGACGCGGACTCAGACTCATGGGCCCTCCGGCTCAGAACGGCATGTTGAAACCGGGGGGCATGCCCATGCCCTGGGTCATGTTGCCCATCTTCTCCTTCTGGTATTCCTCGACACGGCGTACGGCATCGTTCACCGCCGCCGCCATCAGGTCCTCCAGAACCTCGCGGTCCTCGTCCATCAGGGATGGATCAATGTCCACGTTACGCACATCATGGCGCCCGTTCATGGTCACCTTCACCATGCCGGCACCGGACTCCCCAGTAACCTCAGCCTTGGCAATCTCTTCCTGCGCCTTCTGCAGGTCCTCCTGCATCTGCTGCGCCTGCTTCATGATGTCGTTCATGCCACCCTTCATCGTGCCACCTCTCTGCTGTCTGATGCCGCCGCTGGCGAAGCCTGCGGAGGCTTTATACTGTCTTCAATAACCTGGCCGCCGAAACGCTCCACAATCTGCTGCACCACGGGATCCCCGTGAATGGCGCTGACGGCATTCGCCTGCGCCTCTTCCATCTGCGCCTGCCGGTGGGTTTCCGGGGTTGCCTGGCCCGGCTCACCCTCACGGAAGACCAGGGTAATGGTACTGCCGACCACAGCCCCAACAGCCTCACGGATCCGTTGCTGGTGACGCTCATGCAGCAGCTGGTAATGCCCGGCGGCCAGCGTCAGAACCCAGGCCCCTTCTTCCTCATGGCAGGCCGCGTTCGCGGCCAGCGTCGCCGGCATGCCCTGAAGGGGGAGCTGATCGAAGTCACGGCACCAGTCGAAACCGGACGCCACACCGGGCTCCGGGGTGACAGCCGACGTCTCGGGCGCCTCCGTGGCTGGTGATGCCTCCCCGGCATTCCGGTCCGCCTCGTCCTCAGGAATGGGCGGCTCTGGTTCAGGCACCGGATCCGGCGCTGGTTCGGGCTCGGGAGCGGGTTCAGGCTGGGGCTGGGGTTCTGGTTCGGGCTCCGGCGGGGATACCGGTTCCCCGGCGGGAGCGCCCGATGCCTCCGCCGCCGGCTCCGAACGGCCACCCTGCGGTGGGGTCGCAACCGGCTCCGGCCGGAAAGCGAGCATGCGCAGCAGTGCCATCTCAAAGCCCATGCGCGCATCCGGCGTGATCGCCAGATCCCGCCGGGCGGTCAACGCCGTCTGGTAGAACAGCTGGGCATCTTCCGCGCTCAACTGACCTGCCAGGGTCCGGACCTGCTCCCGGTCTCCCTGGCTGTTGTCATTGCTCCCGGGAATCGCCTGCTCCAGGGAGATTCGATGGAACACATCCAGCATGTCCGCCAGTACCGCGCTGTAATCCGGTGCGTACTCCGCGATCCGGTTTACCTCCCTGAGCAGCGTCTGGCCATCTCGCTGGACCAGGGCATCCAGCATACTGAAGATGTCCGCCCGGTCGAGGGTGCCCAGCATCCGGCTGACGCTCTCGGATTCCAGACGTCCGCCACTGAATGCCACCGCCTGGTCGGTCAGGCTCAGGGCATCGCGCATACTGCCATCGGCGGCACGCCCCAGAAGCCAGAGGGCACTGTTCTCATACTCAATACCTTCCTGGGCCAGGATGTGCTCCAGATGGGATACGATCAGTTCCGGCCCCAGGCGCTTGAGATTGAACTGCAGGCAACGCGACAGGATCGTGACCGGCAGCTTCTGGGGGTCAGTAGTGGCGAGCAGGAACTTAACGTGGTCGGGCGGCTCCTCCAGTGTCTTCAGCAGCGCGTTGAAGCTGTGGCTGGAGAGCATGTGGACCTCGTCAATGAGGTATATGCGGAAGCGACCGCGGGTTGGCGCGTACTGGACGTTGTCCAGCAGCTCACGCATGTCCTCCACGCGGGTCTGGGAGGCGGCGTCGATCTCGATCAGGTCGACGAACCGCCCATCCTGGATTTCACGGCAGCTGTCGCATTCGCCACAGGGATTGGAGCTGACGCCCTGCTCGCAGCTCAGGCACCGCGCCAGAATCCGGCCAATCGTGGTCTTGCCCACGCCCCGGGTACCGGTGAACAGAAACGCCTGATGCAGCCGATCCTGATCCAGCCCGTGCACGAGCGCCCTGAGCACGTGCTCCTGACCAACAAGATCCTGAAACCGGGAAGGGCGCCATTTGCGCGCAAGTACCTGATACGTCATGCCGGACCATCCATTATCTGATGGGATACCTTATCACGGCCTTATCTTGGGCTGGCAAGCAGAGGGCTGGCCGGGGAGCAAAGCTCGGGAAAGGAAAAACTGGGGGTGGCCTGCCAGCGACACTCCGGCACACGAATCCACCGCTACGGCTGCTCCCTTCCGGGCCTGACCGGGTTCACGGTTTATCGTTGCGAAGGCACCAGCAGGACCACCATCGCGCTCAGTCCGGCGGCTGATCCCGCCTGCGCTGAGACCGCGGAGTCTATCACCGCCGTAACCCGCGCTTCAAGCGGTAACCATCGTCAAACAGAGGTGCAGCCTCTATACTCCCCATGTCTAACGGACATTACCACAGCATAGAGGACCCCCATGCCAGCTGCGCCACGCATCCTGATTTTACTGGCGGCGCTGATAAGCGCCGGCTGTACCCACTTTACTTCCTCCTCCACAGCGGAAAGTGACCTCAGGGTGCTCAAGACGCAGCTGGCGCAACAGCAGGATCAACTGGCCTCCCAGCAGGTATTGCTCAACGCCCTGCTGAGCGGAAACAGGAACGTGGCGGAACAGCAGCAGCAGGGGTTCGCCAATGTCCAGGACCAAATGGAGCGGCTGCGCAGCGTCACCAACCGTCATCTTGCATCCCGCAGCACCAACAACGATGGCGACACCTGCCCGATCCTGAACACCGGCCCGGCCAACGGGAACGAACAGTGCTCCGGACTCACGACCATCGGTTCGGTGGAGGGCATCCGCCTGCTGCCCCCGGACCATCTTTTTGAGGCGAGGATCGACACCGGTGCCAATACCTCATCCCTGGACGCCAGGGATATCGAGTTCTTTGAGCGCGACGGTGATGACTATGTCCGCTTCACACTGGCGGGCGAGCATTTCGCAGACCGCGGCGCCATGGAACTGGAACGCCCGGTGTCACGGTTCGTGGAGATCATCCAGGCATCCACTGATGAGAATGAAAGGCGCGCAGTGATTGAACTCCAGTACCGCATCGGCTCGATTGAGCGGGTTGCGGAGTTCACCCTGAGCAACCGGGAACGCCTGACCTACCCTGCCCTGATCGGGCGCAACATCCTCAGGGACCTGTTCACGGTGGATGTATCACGACAGTTCATACTCAGTGACCCCGATAAACTGAAAGAGGCCGCCGGCAGCATCGAGGGTGAAGAATGAGGCAACAGCCACTTTTCTTCCTCGCTGTATCGGTGCTGATCATCATTGGTGTGTCAATGATGTGGCTGCGGCATGACCGCCTGGGGATTCCCCTGCTGCCGGCAAACGACACGCCAGTCTGGCTGGTGGAGGCACGCATCGATTTCGTCGCCCTGGGAGACGAGACACTGGCAAGCCTGAGCCTCCCGAATGACCCACCGGGTTACCGTATCATTTCCGAACAGGCCGCCTCTCCGGGTTACGGGTTCTCGCGCATCATTGAATCCACGGGGCGTCGTGGCGAATGGTCCAAGCGGGAAGCGACGGGCCCCCAGACCCTCTATTACAAGGTTCAGTTCGCTCCGGGCAAGAACGGAACGCCCCGCCCCAGCGGCAACACCGAGGCTCCCTCTGACCCCCAACGGATCATCTGGGAGGAGCCCCAGGCCACAGCCGCCGCCGACCTGCTGGAAACAGCCCGGCGGCGCTCCAGTACACCGGCGAGCCTGACCCGGGAGCTGATCAAGGCAGTCCAGAGCCCCAACGACCAGAACGCGGCACTGCTGCTGGACCAGCACTCACCCCAGCAGCTGGTTGTCCGCCTTCTCAACCAGTCCGGTGTCCCAGCCCGTCTCGCCATGGGCCTGAAGCTGGAGGATGCCCGCCGCAACCAGAGCCTCCAGCCGCTGGTGGACGTCTACATCGAGGATTCCTGGCACCTCTATGACCTGGAGCGCGGTGGCCAGCAGGGCATCACGCCCAATACCCTGGTCTGGCACCGCACCAGCGGGCCCGTTCTGGATGTCATGGGCGGGCAGAACTCCCAGGTGCGCTTCTCGATGATGCGCCAGAGCATTCCCGCCCTCGACCTCGCCCAGAGCCAGACCTCGGCCGACCAGCCCCTGGGTTACATCAGCCTCTACCAGCTGCCGATCGAGGAACAGGGCATGCTGAAGCTCCTCCTGCTGCTGCCCCTGGGCGCCCTGGTTGTGGCCTTCATGCGGATCGTGATCGGCATCCGCACATCCGGCACCTTCATGCCGGTTCTGATTGCCCTGGCCTTCATCCAGACAACGCTGCTGCCGGGGCTCACCGCCTTCCTGACCATTGTCGGGCTGGGACTGCTCCTGAGAGGGTATCTGTCACGCCTCAACCTCCTGCTGGTGGCCCGGATCGCCGCCATGATCGTACTTGTGGTGCTGCTGACAGGTCTGCTGAGTGTCTTTGGCCATGAAATGGGGATCAACCTTGGGATGACCATCACCTTCTTCCCGATGATCATCATTGCCTGGACCATCGAGCGGATGTCGGTGATCTGGGAGGAACAGGGGGCCCGGGAAGTCGCCATACAGGGCGGTGGCAGCCTGCTGGTGGCCATTGCCGCCTATGGGCTCATGCAGCTGGCGACAGTCCGACACCTTACCTTCAACTTCCCTGAGGTCCACCTGATCATTCTCGCGCTGATCCTGCTCGTCGGGCAGTACACGGGCTACAAGCTGTCCGAGCTTTACCGTTTCCGTTCGATGGTGGAGAAGGACTGATGCTGGTGTCTCCCGCCACACTCCGGAGCCATGGCCTGCTGGGCATGAACCGCCGGAATGTGTCCTATATCTCCAGGTATAACGAGCGCCGCCTCTATCCGCTGGTGGACGACAAGAAGCTCACCAAGGAGCGGGCCATGCTGCACGGGGTGGCTACACCCACCCTGCGCGATGTCATCGATACCCAGCATGGCGTCCGCGATCTGGGTAAGCGCCTCGGGGGACTCGAGCGTTTCGCCATCAAACCCTCCCGTGGGGCCGGCGGCAAAGGCATTATGGTCATCCGGGAGCGCGACGGCGAGCAGTTCCTGAAGGCATCCGGACAGGCCCTCACGCTGGGTAGCCTGCAGCGTCACTGCTCCAACATTCTTGCAGGCCTGCACTCCCTTGCCGGCGCCCCCGACTCGGTCATCATCGAGGACCTTATCGAGGCGGACCCCTACTTCGAGTCCCTGTCCGTCGAGGGCGTCCCGGACATCCGCGTCATTATTTTCCGCGGGATACCGGTAATGGCCATGCTCCGGCTCTCAACCCATGCCAGCGACGGCAAAGCCAACCTGCACCAGGGCGCGATCGGCGTCGGGCTGGACCTGGCCAGTGGCCGCTGCATACACGCGGTACAGCACTCCAGGCGCGTACACAGCCATCCGGACACCGGCGTTGACCTGAACCGTATCGCCATCCCGGACTGGCAGAACCTCCTCACCCTCGCCGCCCGCTGCCATGACCTGACCGGACTCGGGTATCTGGGCGCCGACATCGTGGTCGACCGCAACCGGGGGCCGTTGATGCTGGAGCTCAATGCCCGGCCCGGCCTGGCCATCCAGATTGCCAATGGCAAGGGACTTCTGCCCCGGCTTCAGTGGATTGAGGCCCAGGAGAACATCCCGGACAGCGCTGAGGCACGGGCGGGGATGGCCATGGCGGAGTTCGGGGAGAAGATCCCGACATAAAAAAACCCGGCACATGGCCGGGTTCTGTATTGGCGGAGAGGGAGGGATTCGAACCCTCGGTACGCAGTACGTACACGCGCTTTCCAGGCGCGCTCCTTCGACCACTCGGACACCTCTCCTTTGATCGGTACGCGTGGGGGCTGTAGGGCCCGCCGCGTTTGATGGGCGCAGACTGTACGCAAAACGTGGCCCGAACGCAACACTCACTTGGCGCGGTAAATGATTCCCGGCCGGCACTGGACCATTTCGTAGTACTGGTTGAGCCCGTTGAGCGACTCGGAGGCACCCAGGATCAGGTAGCCACCGCGCTTCAGTATGCCGTGGGTGCGTACCAGGATGTCGTGCTTGAGATCACTGGAGAAATAGATCAGCACATTCCGGCAGAAGACAATGTCGAACCTGCCGGAACCGAACCGCTCCAGCAGGTTGTGTTCGCGGAAGGTCACCATGTCACGGATTTCTTTGCGGACCTGCCAACTCCCGGACGGAAGCTGGGTGAAGTAATGCTTCTGACGATCCGCGGACAGACCTCTCCCTAGGGCCAGCAGTTCATAGATACCGTCCTTTGCCGCGTCCACCACGGGCTTGGACACGTCCGTGGCGATGATCTCCACGGGGCGGCGCAGGCGGCCGGGGTTACGGCGCCGGTACTCGTCAATCACCATCGCAATGGAGTACGGCTCCTGCCCGGTCGAGCAGGCAGCTGACCAGATCCGCAGGGGCTGGCTGGAGCTCTCCGCAGCCATCTCCCCCAGAAGCCGCTCCTCGAGAATGCGGAACGGGTGGGTATCCCGGAACCAGAGCGTCTCGTTGGTGGTCATGGCGTCAATCACGGTCTCGCGCAGTTCGCTGCGCGGCTGCTTACGCAGGCGCTGAACCAGCTCGCCAAGACTGTTGAACCGGTTCTCCGTCATGATCCGCCGCAGACGGCTTTTCACCAGATACTGCTTGTTGTCCCCCAACAGAATGCCGGAGGCATCCTGCAGGAACTCCTTGAAGGCGCGATAGTCCTCCTGGCTGATCTCGGAACTCATCGGTGTCGGCGTCTCCGTCAGGACGGCATGTGCTGTTGCTTGTCCATGACTGCCATAACCCGCTCCGCAAGCTCGTTGGGATTGAACTTGGCCATGAATTCATCAGCACCGACCTTCTGGACCATGGCCTGATTGAACACACCGCTGAGCGACGAATGCAGCATGATATACAGGGGAGCCAGAGCTGGATTGTCCTTGCAGTGTGTCACCAGCGTATAACCGTCCATTTCCGGCATCTCCACATCGGAAATCATCAGTGCCAGATGATCGTGGATTGGGCTGCCATCCGCAACCAGTGACTCCAGGTATTCCAGCGCCTCGCGGCCATCATTGCAGATGACGACCTCAAGCCCGACCGCTTCCATGCAGCGCCTGATCTGCCCTCTCGCCACGGAGGAATCGTCCGCGACCAGCACACGCATTGCCGCATCACCGCTGGTATCCAGCGTCGACTGGAAGGATTCACTCACGCTGTCATCAATGGGCGACACCTCCGCTAGGATCTTCTCCACGTCCAGGATCTCCACGAGCTTTCCCTCAAGCTCGGTGACCGCCGTGAGGTACTCCGCCCGGGCCCGTTTGGGTGGCGGGTGCACATCTTCCCAGTTGAGGTTAACGATCCGTTCCACCCGGCGCACAAGAAACCCCTGGGTCTTGCGGTTGTATTCCGACACGATCACCAGCGACTCTGACAGTTCCTCATCCGGAATCGGCTGTCTGCCGATGGCCATACCGGTATCAATGATCGGCACCGTCTCACCCCGCACGTAGGAAACCCCCCGGACCACAGGATGGCTGTGCGGAATTGCCGTCAATGCCGGGCAGGGAAGCACTTCCCGGACCTTGAACACATTGATGCCGTAGAACTGCTCCCCCTTGAGCTGGAACAGCAGCAGTTCGAGCCGGTTCTGCCCCACCATCTGGGTACGTTGATTCACGTTGTCGAGTAGTCCCGCCATAGTCCTGCCCGTCATAATGAGCCGGCATGGTTGTTGCATTTCATAACGGAAGAATGCGAACAACGTCCGGCTTGTGCCGGATTTTCGCCGGTATGGGTTGTGCCACCCCCGACACGGGTCGAACGTGGCACCGATTACCCGCAAGGATAGGACATTTTGACCGCCATGCGCATCGCCAACGCCAATCCAATGCCGGTTTTCCGCTATCTCCTCCTGGCTGCCATGCTGCTTCCGGGGGTGGCAACGGCTTCGGAACCGGAGCAGACCACCGCTGAACGCATCACGGACGCGGCGGACGGTTTCCTGGAATCCTTTGCAAAGGAACAGGCTGCAAAGGGGCGCGAGGTTGAATACGACATTGGCAGCGTGGACAACCGACTCTCGCTCAACCGCTGCCCGCAGGCGCTGGGGGTCGAATTCGCGGGTGACCCGGAACGCTCCACGCGCACCACGCTGCTGGTCAGTTGTCAGGGGGATCAACCCTGGCGGATCTTTCTCAGTGCGACAGTGCGTATCCAGGTGGACGGCTGGGTCGCGGACCGGCCCATTGGCCGTGGCGAGCGGCTCAGCCCGGACATGCTGCGCTCAAGCCCAGTGGTCCTCAACGAACAGCGCCGCAACGGGTTCCGGGATCCCGAGCACATGATCGGCATGCAGGCCACACGCACCATCCGCGCAGGTACCCCGATCACGCCGCACATGGTCGAGAAACCATTGGCAGTGGAGCGCGGCGACCGCGTAGTCATCTCTGCAGGAAGCGATGCATTCTCCATCACAACCCGAGGCAAGGCCGAGCGCAGTGGCCGCGTGGGCGAACAGATTCCAGTGATCAACGAAAACTCGGGGCGCCGGGTCCGCGGCCGGATCACCGGGCCCGGACGGGTCGCGATCAACTGAACGGAAGCGGCAGGATCATGCCGAAAAGCGGCAGTTCCATGCCTGGTGATGAAAAAAATGCCGCGCAAGGCTAAAGTCTGCGGCCACGCTGCCGTTACAATTCACAGAGAATCCGGATCCGAACGGGGTGAAAGCCATGGCAATCGATTTCAATGGGGCCAACAACAACGCCCTCAACACCCAGAAACAGACCCTGCGGCAGCGTGACGACGCCCAGGGGCAGAAAACGCCACAGCAGCCCGCGGAAGGCGGCTCACAGGCGCGCGAGAGCACCCGCGTGGACCTGAGCCCGGACGCACGCAACATCAAGGCTGCAGAGCAGACGCTCCAGCAGCAGCCGGAAGTGGACGACGCCAAGGTGTCCCGCATCCGTGAAGCGCTTGAGGACGGTTCCTACTCAGTCGATGCCGAAAAACTGGCCCAGAAAATGCTTGATGTGGATGACAGCATTTTCGGGTAAAACGCCATGACTGACCGCAAGACAACGTTCGAAACGCTGGATCAACTGCTGAGAAAGGACGAGGCCAACCTCACCCGGCTGGCCGAAGTACTGGAGCAGGAACACCGGTCCCTGGCCGGCAACGATATGCAGCAGCTGGAACAGGCGACCAGTGAAAAAAACGAACTGCTTGATGCACTCAGGGAACGGGCGAAACAGAAAATCCGCCTGCTTGCCCAGCTCGGATACAGGCCGGACAGTGGTCAGGCCGTCAGCGATTACCTCCGTGACCAGGCAGGCGCTGATTCACTCCTGATGCAGCGCTGGGAAGCTGCCCAGAAGCAGCTCAGCGAATGCCAGCACCGCAATGCCGTCAATGGCCGAATCCTCGGTCACCTTCAGCGCCGCGTATCCCGCATCTCGGATATCATCCGCGGAGTGGACCAACAGCAGGCGCTTTACGGAAGCACCGGCGAATCCCAGAGCCTTACCCACAGCCAGGTATTCGCCAGCGCCTGATGCCGCAACCGGCTCAGCGGGACCTGATGGTCAGGCTGGAGGCACTGGAGAAGCGGATGTTCCTCATGGTGATGTTCCCCATGGAATGGGAAGCGGGCGCACCCTCCACCCGGATGCCTTCCATACGGATCTCATGGATATGAGTCGGCATGGCCAGACTCACACCACCCTGTTCGCCAACGGCAAATCCGGGACCATCCGGCCCGAACTCCACGCCTGTCACCGTCACGTCCGCATCCAGAAAATTCATGGCAGGCAGGAAAGTGCGGGCGGTAAACTCAAGGGCATCCAGAGCCTGGTCTTCGGCTTCTGCATCGGAGGCCGGAATGGCGGACAGCTGAACCGCACCCGCGGGGAAGGTATCCCTCCCCTGGGCCACAACGCCCCCCATTTCACTCTCACTCAGAGGCTGCATGCTGGCGCTGTCGATGCGCACCTGCTGGCTGCTGGTCTGGGGCCCCTTGGCAGGCAGCGCCGGAGTAGGCGATGCCAGTGCAGCCACCGGCTGAAGTGGCGTAATCACCATGGCGGTCAATGCTGCCGCATAACGGTACCGGTTCTGGTGACGCAGCGTGCGCTGAAGCTCCCGCTCGGAAAGCCAGCCCGCCCGCAGGAGAATCGCACCCAGCTTGTCGCCGGATTCGCGCTGTTCCTCCAACGCCACCTGGAGCTGATAGTCGGTGATGTAGCCCCGATTGACCAGGATCCGACCGAGACGGCTTTTCTCAAGCTGCTGGGAGCTGGGCGTTGCCATGGATGCCACCCTCTTGTTGTGCAATCCGAAAATCCGGGATCATAGTGGCGCGGCCTGTGATCCGTGTACAGAAATTAAACTTTATGAAAGGTAACGGAACGTCAAATGGCCTCTCATGATGCATCGGATCCACAACCGGGCGTGATCATCGCCGGCGGCGGGGTAGCCGGAAGCCTTGCGGCACGCCGGCTTGCGGAGAGCGGCATAAAGGCAACCGTGCTGGATCCTGCCCCACCCTCTCCGCCGGACCCAGAACGCCGGGGCGCGCTCTACATGAAGCCGGCGGTGGACTACAACCCGGAAACCCGGTTTGCCCATCAGGCCTTCCAGGTCGCCTCGGAATTCTACACCCACCTCCAGACACAGCATCCGGAGATCGATTTCTGGTCACCAACCGGGACACTGAGCCTGGCCTGGAACCAAAGGGAGCAGCAACGGCAACAGAAACTCCTGGCCCGCAACCAGTGGGATCCGGACTTCCTGGAACCGGTCGACAGTGACCGGGCCTCGCTGCTGAGCGGGCTTGAGCTCGAGATACCCGGGCTCTGGTTCCCTGGCGGAGGGCATATACGCGTGGATGCGCTCCGCCAGGCCGCACTCGGCCATCCGATGATACGCACGATCACCGCAGCCGCGGACGGGAACCGGATTCAGGCCAGCGCGGATTCCTGGCAGGTAGCCCTTCCGGAAGGAGAGACCCTTGAGGCGTCGACCCTGATTGTCGCCACGGGCGCCCAAACCACCGAGTGGGCACCGGATCTGCCTCTGGGCCGTATCAGAGGGCAGCTCACCACCCTGCCCACCCTCTTATCCACTCCCCATGTAGCGTTGGCCGGGGCAGGTTATGCGCTGCCTCCATTCAGTGGCCGGCTGTGTGTGGGTGCCACCTTCGACCGGGATTCCGACCTGGAAACACCGGATCCCCTCAGCGATCAGGCCAACCTTGAGAACCTGGGCCACTGGCTTCCGACACTTGCAAACCAGCTGGAAGGGAACCGGGGCTCCGGACACTGGGTTGGCTTTCGGAGCACCACCCCGGACCATATGCCTGTGGCAGGTCAGCTCAATGGCCGGTTTGTACTTGCCGGCCTGGGCGGCAAGGGTCTGATGTACGCCCCCCTGCTCGCGGCGCATCTCGCGGCCCTTGTTTCAGGCACCCCATCCCCCCTTCCAGCGGACACGGCACAACGTGTTAGCCCTCAACGATTCGCCAGGAGTTAGCGCTGGTTCCTTGAATTTTCCGTGAACCGGCCGATAACCTTTGGAAACGGATCAATGGGGACGACTCAATGGCCATTCACATCGCAGAACCCGGCCGCCCGGTCGGCACCCGCCTGCCCGAGGCGCTGCGGGCGAGGCGTGTCCAGGGCACAGACGAAACCGATGCCATCCGCAGGACGGCATCGAATACGGAGCAGCCCGAGGAACCGGCCCGATTCCAGGGGAAGCCCGAGGTCCGTCGTGCCCTGCAGGAGTACCAGGAGGAGTCCAGCGGTGAAGGGGATGCGGAGTCTCCCTACCTCCCTTCAAGCCGGCTTGCATCCCAGGCGCTCCACACCATCAGTGCCAAAGCACCTCTGCGAATGGCTCTGGATGCCATGGCCCAGCATCTGGTCCATCACCTGGTGGTGACCACGGATGCCGGGGAAGTGGCGGGCCTTATCGATGAAACCTGGGTGCTGAAACAGATTAGGGAAGGCATGGATGAGAATGCACCCCTGTCCGGCTGTGAGCTTCCCTCCTTCATAACCGTCACCCCGGAGACGGATGCCCACCACCTGGCCCAGCAGATGCTCAGCCATGAACTCAGCGCCGCGCTGGTGATCAACCACAACAACCAGCCGGCAGGCATTGTCACGGGTACGGACTTCCTGCGCCTCTATGCAGACGGGCACCACCTGCATACCACCATCTGATCAGGTGGGAGCTTATTGCGTCAGCGGATTGCCGACCTGATCGTAAGGTCGGATCATCTGGCCGGCATCAGTTTCCAGCACCAGATAGAGCTTGCGGTCACGATAGTTATCCATGTCCACGATCCCGTTCGCACCATCGACAATGCCACTCCAGCGCTGCTCAATCGATGGTTCATCCCCGGACTGGGAACCGGTGTAACGCAGGCCCATTAGGTAGGCCCTGTCATCCCCGGTCTGCCCGGCGATGAAGGCGTCATTCCCGGAGACCGCAAGGGCCTGAATGTTACTGACCTGCCAATTCTGATCTTCAGGAATGTCCGGATGGATCGCTCCCTGCACGTTACCGTTGCTGTTGACGACAATCAGGAAAGGCCCGGCGGAACCGTCCGTGTCTTCCTCAAAATCCCCTGAGCCATCCTCCTGATAGGGACCACCCTCGTTGCCGGCCAGCCAGAAGCGGTTTCCATCCGCCCCAGCAAGATCAGCCCTGTCGTCCCCCTCCGTACCGAACTGGACCCGCTCATTCACGGCGCCACCATCCGCATTGCGCGAAAACAGATAGAAGTCCTCACCGCCGATGTTGGTACCGGGATCAACCGCGCCCTTGTCGCTTCCCAAAGCCACGATGCCGGCTGTGTCGGTGTCAAAGAGCCCGTTGAGCAGCGGGTCGGTGGCCTCCAGATTTTCCGTCCAGGCCGGGTCTGCAACGGGTTCCGCAGGGTCACCCTCCTCGCCAGTATCAATGCGCGTCACGCGCACAGAATCATTATCAAGAGCGCCCGCGTAGAGGGTTCCATCCTGGTTCACATCTAACACCTTCTGGTCCCATACCCCGTCAGCAACAGGGTTCATCTGCCAGAGGAACTCCTCGGCTTCTTCAGAGCGAACCGTCTCGTCGTTACCGTCATTATCGGAATCGCCCGTGGAAATTGTGGAGCGGAAAAGCTTCACCATCCCCTTATCGGAAGCCGTTGGATAAGCCACACCAAGGTAGCGGGTGACCTGTGGGGAGCCGGTCGTGCCAGTATTCTCACCCGCAAAGGCCAGCTGGATTGCGTCCGACGTCTGGGGCCAGCCACCACTGTCCACACCACTGTTTTCCCCAAGGGCCACCACATCACTCTGCGTACCC
>ENA-ORDC01000439-ORDC01000439.1-marine-metagenome-genome-assembly--contig:-NODE-439-length-41583-cov-18.494001_pt1 | contig 41583 bp, 45 predicted proteins | sample MGYA00237783_ERZ508515 | MGnify/ENA primary metagenome ERZ508515 (study PRJEB26186, sample SAMN06268792) | marine metagenome | isolation source: Eden Landing Ponds, San Francisco, CA, USA | place... | reverse complement strand
GGCTGGGTCCTCTCGCCGGTCGCCACTGTCCGAGAGATCCTCGGGAACAACCGTCGCGCGGCCTACCTCGGGCTGATCGCGCTCGGGATCTTGTGGTACACTGGGAATCTGCCGAGCGCTGGCCTTCCCTCCTGGTGGCCGGCGGTCGCGATCGCGATCGTCGCCGCATACATCGGGGCGCGCTGGGCTGCCCGGAAGATCCTCGATCTGATCCCTGAACCGCCGGGGATCCTGATCGTCGAGTTCCGGGCCGACGAGCCCGGGGGCGGCGCGATCTACGAACTCTCCGAAGAGGCCTTCGAGGACATGGATGTCGTCGGCGACCTCTTCGCCTGGGATGAATCGCCTCGGCGCGTCTACGAGGTCTGGGAGTACGATCCAGCCGAGAACATCGCGATCGCGAACTGGCGCGAGTCTGAACCCGGGAGCGCGATCGCGGCCAACCGGACCGTCGACGACGCCTTCGCGGCGATCCGCTCACTACGGGAGGACTTCGAGCCCGATGTCGCCAAGGCGCGCGAGTTGCGCAGGCGCTTCCGCGGGATCGTGCGCGCGCTGGACGCCGATCGAGCCGAGGCCCAGCAGCAGATTCTCGACAACCACCTCGCGCCCGATCTCGGCGGCTCGCGATCGATCGACGACGTGATCGAGGAGTCGATGCCCGACGTGGTCCATCCGACCGAGGCCGACTCTGCCGACGACTGGGAGACGTCGCCAGCGACCGACGCGAAACCGTCGACAAACGGATCCAAACCTGAGGACTCGGGTTCGGCAGGGCTCGGTGATCTCGGTGCTGTCCTCGAGGAGATGAACGCCGAAGGTGGGTCCGCCGATGAGTGACGGGTCGGCCTACGCCGCGGCCGAACTCGGGACGGAACTCAGAGGCGGGGCTGCCGAGTGGGTCCGAGCGCACGCGGGCATGATCGACGATAAGGAAACGCTCCGGCTGCTCAACTACTACGACTCGATTCTTCCCCAGCCGATCGAAGAGACACGGATCGGACAGGAGATTCTGGCAAACGCCGCGACGGAAACGGTCGATCAGGCCGTCCGGAACGGGGCTGTCTCCCAGATGAAAGCCGCGACCGGACTCACGGGTCAATCCGAAGACGGGCGCGACTTCTACGGCGCGGTCGCGAGCCAGCTCGAGCACGAGGGCGCGATCGGCCTCGTGTTCGGCTCGCCGGGTTCGGGAAAGACCTCAGTCACGATCGACGCCGCGCAAGTGTGGCGAGCCCGGACCGGCGGCGCGATCATCGGTAACACGTCCTGGGATGGGTTCGACGGGCAGTTTACCAGTGATCGGGAGATGCTCGAATTGATGGCGTCGATCCAAGGGCCAGTCCTCGCGGTGATCGACGAGGTCGCTCAGGACCTGAGTGGCTTCGGCAGCGGAAACAAAGACGCCGAGCACTTCTCGGATAACCTGCTGTTGATCCGGAATCGGGATCGAGAGTTCGGCGACTACGCGAAAAAGGGGTCGGCGCTGCTGGTCGGCCATACGCGCGTGAAGACGGCAAAATCGATCCGTCGGATCGCGAGCTTCGGGATCGAGAAACCGAAGCGATCCGCGCCCGATCGCGCGCGGCTCCTCGAGTCCGAGGGTGGCAAAGATCAGTGGGAAGAGGCCAGCACCTATCAGGGCCTCACCGACACGGCCGCGAACTACGCCGAGTACGAATCCAGCGAGTTCCGGATCGAACTCGCCGACGATGACGACGGCGACGACAACACGGACACGCACAAAGACGGCCAGTGGCGAGCGGCTGTCGAGACAGTCATCCGGGCCACGCAAGGCCCGCGAGACCTCACCCATGAAGAGGCGACGGATCTCGTCGATTACTCGAAGGGCTGGGTCGGAAACCGAGTTCGTGAGTGGAAAAACGGGGATCACGAGTTCGTGACTCTACCCGACGAGTAAATCGCCCGACTGCAGTCCGGCGATTCTGGACAGTCAGTCAGCACCCGTCGCATTCATTGTTAATACGCGGGCGCTTAGGCAGATCTGACTCGGACCCCCGGCCCCTTTGATTCACGGAAAAGTTATTGAAATTTATTTAGTGCCAGCCGGCGCGGAAAGCAACGCTGGCATGTGATCGGTATCTGAACCTCCGTTTCGACTGTTTCGCTTGGAGTCTCGTTTCGGCTGGAATATCAGGCGGGGGTGGGGTATTTTTTGACACCCGAAGGGTGTGCCCTTAGGCACACCGGCTAAGGGGGTCTGCCCGCCGAGCGGGAAAGACCCGCGTGCCCAGCTGGGGCTCGCGACCACGATCGCGACACTACTCGAGGAGATCTCGACGAAAAACAAGCTCGGACGCGGATGGGTACTTAAAGAAAGGTAGCGCTGAGTAGTGTTGCCACTCAGACGTCGGGCGTCACAGGAGGGTCCTGAGCGGGGCGACGTCGCGATCGCCGGAACCAGTCTTGTACTCGAGATAGGCGTCGCGGAGCTGGCGGACGTCGCGACCGTCGTCGTCCCACGCCTCGAGGAGTTCGCGCACGACCTCCTGGACGCGCGGGTTCGTGGTGTGCTTGTATCGCGAAAGGACCGTATCAACGCGGATCCGGAGCGTCTCTCCGTCGCCAGGCTCTTCGATCTCGACGTCTCCAGCGTAGCGGTTGAGCCACGCCTGGAACGCGCCAGACGCTGCCTGCCGGGTTTCCATGCCCAGCAGCGCCTCGACACGCTCGGCGGCGTTCTCGATCTGGTACTCGGCACTCTCGACGATCCCCTGAATCTCGTCGGCGATCTTCCGCGATGTGAACCGCACACTCGCGCCAGCGTTCTCAAGGACGCCGTCGAGTCGCTGGAGCGCCCGGTAGATCGTGCTGAGGCCGTAGCCGGTCCGATCGGCCAACTCCTCGGGATGGACACGGCCCCCGTCAGTGACGAGACTCTCGACGATGTCCGAATCAGCCTCGGTCATGGACTGCAACGCGGTGATCAGAACCGACTGCTGCTGGGCTTCCATCTCGGGCGTCGGATCGTCGTAGATCGCCACGGACTCCCCGGCGGCCGTCGCCTGGAAGTGATCGTCGGAGACGAACGTGGTGCCGCCTGCCTGGATGGGGATATCGCTCCAGGCGAGCGCGTTCACGATCGTCTCGTCGATACGCTCGCGAAGCTCGTCGCGCTTGTGCCAGTCGAAGGCGTTCCCGTTGTTCAGCGATTTCTTCAGCAGCACGCCGACCTTCGGATGATAGAGATCGTCCTCGGAGTCGAAGTAGTCGGGGTTCTTAGTGAGATAACTCTTCAACTGCCGGCCGCGGTGATGGCCGGGCAGCATCTCCTGGACGTCGACGCGCTCGAGGAGCAGCTTGTGGATCTTCCCGACGACGTCCTCGTTGTCGATATCGTAGGTCGCCTTTGTCCCCTCTTTTTCGGCGAGCAGCAGCATGAGCTTCTGCATCACGCCACCCTGGCCGATGAGCTTCTGGTTCATCGATCGAGTGATCCGAACGTAGCGCTCGTACTCGTAGATCGTGCTCATCGGGTGGGCTGGCTGGCGGAAATACCCCTCCCGCATGCGGGTGCCCGCTTCCTCAGCGAGCGCGTCGACGAACACCGGCAGCAGATCCTTGTACTGCTGGGGCTCGAGATTCGAGCCCTGGAAGTGAACGCTCAGCCCCTCGTCGGGATCGATCGCGTTGAACGGCTGGGGCAGCTGCTCGCCTGTCTCGTAGTGACGCATGTCTTCGAAGCGCGGCGAGAGGTTGTAGGTGGCCTTCCGTTGGCCGTCGCCGTACGCGAGGATCCGCGGCTCGTACAGTCTCTCGGCGTTGATCGGGTCTCTCTCGCGCGGCGCGAACCCACTCTTCTGGTAGGCGAACTCGACCTCCCAGGTCTCACCGTCGATCTCGATCTCGATCTGGCCGTGGCCGTCGTAGTCGTCGATCAACAGCCGGGTGAGCGCCCAGTAGGGATCGAGTCCGTGATCGGCCAGCGCCAGATACCCCTTGCACTCGTGGGGCGCGGTCCGGATCTGACTCACGCGACCCACCCCGCAAATTTATTAACAATCCAACTAATACACCGGGTGGCGGACGCGGGTGCCCGGACCCCCCTCTCTGTGTCGCCCGTACTGGTCCGCCTGACACGGCCTGAGCAGACTCCTGCGACTGCCTGGCCAGTGGTGCCACCCCTTTTGTGGGCGCTGGTTTTACAGAGCGACGTCACGAAAGTAGGAGTAGCGGGCGTCAAAGCGACCCACCTCCTGAGTTCCACTCGAAGGGGGTCCGCTCCGACCGCTCCACATCGTACAGGCGGCTCGCTCGGACGAAGGTAGGGCTTCGTTCGGGCTCGGTTTCTTCGGCGCTCACAGTTCATCACCGCCTGGGTAGTTGACGATCTCCGGCTCGAGGTCGATCTCGTGCCGCTGGTAGAGGCCAGTCGTGAGAACGAAAACAGCGTACCAGATCGGACCGAACTCGTCGTAGGTCTCAGACACTTGGCGGCGAACCTCACCGACGCCGACGGCCAAGACGCCAGCAACCAGATGCAGCAGGTGAGCACTGATCGCGGCGACCACCCACACGCCGACGAATCCTACAGCGGTCTCGAGGGCGGCGATCACGCCGGATCACTCCATTCAGACGTTGGCTCAGCGTCTGCCCAGCACCTGGGGTGGAAGTAGTAGGTCGTTCCCCAGGGCTCTTCTCGGGGGTCGGTGACGACCTCGATCTCGATGTGATCGCCATCGGGCGTGACAGTCCGGCGGCAGATCGCACAGTATGGTTCTGTCACGCCTGATCACCACCGGGCGACAGAATCCACGCGAGAGCAGCGATACCGACCGTCGCGACGAGCAGTGACTCGATAGGCCCCAGGAGGTCGGCCCCGTAGAGGATCACAGCCAGAATCGCGACCGGAAAGATCGCGTCACCGTCGAGTAGATGGGTCACGACTGATCACGCTCCTCGAAGTCCACGTCCTGATACAGGAGCGCCCAGAACAGCAGGAACAGCACGACAACCCCGTAGGTGATGCCGATGATCGCCCCGATCTCGATGAGAGCATCGACCCACCAAGGGACGGCGGGGGACAGCTCAAGCCACATCCTGATCACCGTCCTTGCCGCCGTCGGTCGCCGGGCGCGCAATGTTCTCCTCGTGCGGCGTGATCGGCGGGAGTCCGCCGGGATCACGCTGCCACTGGTCGGGAGTGTACGGCCCCAGGTCGGGCTCCTCGTGCTCGATGTCGGGATCGAACTCGCCGTGTTCTTCGAGCTGGGCCTTCCGTTCGGCGAGCGCTGCCAGGACCCAGTCGCGTGGCTCCTCGAGGACATCTTTCTGCCGGGCGAGATTCAACTCGACGGCGCGGAACGCGGCGACCGCCTCGAAGGTGCGCAGCCCGCGGATACGGGCGAGCGCGACCCAGCGCGGCCGGTCGTAGAGATACCGTGCTGGATCGTCGCCGATCTTTTCGACGAGATTCGGGAACTCGGGACGATCGAGATCTTCGCCGCCGGCACCGAAACTAGTCACGAGTCGACCCTCCCGTCGGAATGTCGAGTCATCCAGCGCTTCGCCGCTCCTATCGCGTCCTCGAGATCTCGCTCCTGAATGATCGGGTCGTTGCCTTCTCCAAGAATTCCGGACTCCCAGACGTCTACAGCGTAGACTGAGAAGATCCCCGTGTTCTGATTCGCGACCAGAACGAACTCGTCAGTCCGCCAGTATCGTCGACATGAGTAGAACCCGGGTTCGTCGGTCGCGAGCCGCCACTGGCCAACGTCTCCAGTCGCGTCGAACTCGGTGAGGCGGGCCTGAGTACTCACCGCCAGTCACCCCCGAAACACTCTGGATTCCGGCAGAGACGCCGATGACTCGCGACGATCGACCACTCCACCTCGCGATAGTCGCGCTCGCCGTGAGCGTGCGTCTCCGGGCACGCTGGCTGGGGCTCGTCAGCGTCGGGATCGGGGCGGTGAACGGTGGTCGCTTTCTGAGCGCGGTACTCGACGACCTCGCCGATCTCCTCCTGGTCGACGTCGAGCTCGGCGCGACTCACGCCGACCACCTCCCGCACTTAAAGACGGCACTTTGGACCGTCTTCAACGAACGCGAAATTTGAGTCGGCAGCGCCGCTATTGCCAGTAATATCGATCCGGGATTGAAAAGGATGGGACCGCCGAGATTCGAACTCAGGTCCTACCGACCCCATCGGCAGAGGATACCACTACCCTACGGTCCCGCAAATAGGTCGAAGAGGGAGCGCCAATTAAGGGTGTCGTTTCGGGTCGCAGTCCGGCGGTGTGATCCCGTCGACCACTCACACCAGAACCCGCTCTAACTCGACGACGACGCCGGATTCAGCGTCCGGGTCGCCGACGAGCCGGCCGAGACAGACGGCCGCATCGTCCGGCGTGTAACAGGCGGCGAGCTGGCTGTCCGGCTCGTGCTCGCACTCGATCACACCCGGGGCGTACACCGGCGCCCCGTCGGCGACGCTCTCGGCGGCACTGGGAGCGATCGTCACGCGGGGCACGCCCCTGAGCGCTCGTTCGGCGGGCTGGACGACGTCTCCCAACGACCCCTCGTCGCCGTCTTGCTCGTACCACGCCAGTGCGTCCGCGAGGTCGTGCATCGTCACCAGGGTCGTGTCGTCGAACGTCCCGGTCGCCGTGCGCCGGAGGTGGCCCATATGTGCGCCTGTCCCGAGCGCCAACCCGAGGTCGTGACACAGCTTTCGAACGTAGGTCCCGCTCTCACAGCGCACCCGGAGCAGGGCCTGGCGACTCTCCACTTCCAGGACGGCGAGGTCGTAAATCTCGCGGACTCGCAGCTTCCGTACGACGGCACTCTTGCGGGGCGGCTTCTGGTAGATCGGCCCTTCGAACTCGGCGACGGTCTCCCAGAGATCTGCGGGCGGCTCACCGTGCAACTCCAGGACGGCGACGTACTCCTTGACGGCGTCGTCGAAGACCTGCGCCATCCGGGTGGCGTCGCCGAGCAAGACGGGCAGACAACCCGTAACCTTCGGATCGAGCGTTCCGGCGTGGGCTGCTCGGTCGACGCCGGCCATGTCCCGGAGCCAGGCGACGACCTGGTGGGCCGAGGGACCGGGCGGTTTGTCGAGATTGACGACGCCGAACTCGAGCATGTCGGCGGGCGAGCGCTCGGATGGCGGACCACGAACCATCTCAGATATCGTACTCGACGCCGGTGATCGGCGTCTTGCCCTCGTCGCCAGTCTCCTTGTAGGACTCGACGGCGTGCAACGTCAGGCTGAGCACGCCCTGCGGGCCCCAGCGGGCGGTGTTGATCGAGAGGTCGTAGATCGACAGATCGTCGAAGTCGATCCCGTAATACTCGTTGTAGCGATGGGCCTCGCTCTCACCGCGTTCGCGGGTCTCCTCGCGAGCCTGATCGACGGGCTTGTTCTCGCGCTGGGAGATTCGCTCGGCGCGGATCTCCAGGGGGGCACTCAGCCAGACCTTCAGGTCGGCGTAGTCGCCGGCCATCCAGCCCGCGAGTCGGGATTCGAGGACGAGTTCGTCCCGATCGCGAGCGATGTCACGGAGTCGACGGTCGAGATCGCGGTCGATCTGGTCGTCTTCCTCGGCCTGTTTGTTCAGTTCCAGCGGCGTCATGCCACGCTCTTCGGCGAGGTCGCGGAAGATGTCGCCGCCCGAAACGTGCTCGTAGTCCAGTGCGTCGGCCAGGCTGGCGGCGAGCGTGCTCTTGCCGCTGCCGGCGGGGCCGGAGACGGTGATCAACATATCCTCACTCGGAGGGTCCCGCTCAAAGAGATTGTGTCTTCGTCCCGAAAACGTGAGTTCGGAGTCGCCTCAGGTCGGCGACGTCTGGATGTTCAGCGACTTGCGGATGATCTGGGAGAGGCTCATCGAACAGAGGATGTACCAGAAGATCCAGGCCTGTAGCGGCCCGATGATTCCGGCCTCCCAGGCGTTCACCTCACCGACTAGCGGCATCACCAGCACGGGACCGGCCTGCCCAACGCCGAGACCGCGGACCTGCCAGTAGACCCACAGGAAGATGGGGATGGTGAACAGCATTATCCAGGGCATCGAGCGGAACTGCTGTTTCATCATGCCCAGGTTCTCGGTCATCATCTCCATCTGTTCCTGGCGAATCTCCTCGAGAGCCTCGTCGTCGTCCTCTTCTTTGGCCTTCTTCTCGCGCTCGCGGAGCTCTTTCTGTTTCTCCTGATACCCGCTCATGTTGTCGAGGTTCGTGAGCCGATCCTGCAGCAGCGTCGACCACAGGCCGGTCAGGACTGCCAGCACCAGGATCGTCACGTAGAACGGAACCAGGGAGTTAATCGGGCCGATTCCGATGTCGATCACTTCGCCGATCTGGTCGCGGATATCGGGTTGCCAGTAGCCGACGAACAGCGCGAGCGAACCGACCAGCGCGATCTTGTCCCAGCTCGTCCAGCTGCCGTCGCTCTCTTCCTCGTCGCTCGGTTCAGCTTCGTCGAGTGCGTCTCTGATCCCGTCGGGGTCGTCGACGACGAACCCTTCACCATCGGCGTCGACGAGGATCCCCTTCTCGATGAGTCGACCCCACTGCCCGCTCGTGAGGTCGTCACTGACGTCGTTCCACTGGACGACGCCTTTCTCCTCGGCCGTTTCGAGGACGGTCTCGATCGCGGGCTCCATACTCCCGTCCTCCTCGACCAGAGAATCCACCTTCTGAACGGTTCGTGCCATTGTTGATGTCCTAGTGAGCCGTCCTAAATCAGGCTTGTTCTTCGATCGCCGCTCGTACGTCCGTCCAGACTTCGTCGGGCGTCTGCTCGCCGTCGATCTCGACGAAGCCCGCGTGGTCGCTGTAGTGCCCGATCACGGGTGCGGTGTTGTCCTCGAAGACGTCCAGTCGGTTTCGAACGGCCTCCTCGGTGTCGTCGTCTCGCTGGATCAACTCGCCGCCGCACTCGTCACAGACACCTTCCTGTTCGGGCTGGCTGAACTCGACGTGATAGTTCGCTCCGCAGTCGTCACAGACCCGGCGGCCGGTCAGGCGGTCGACCAGCTCCTCTTTGCTCACGTCGAGCGAGAGAATCACGTCGAGGTCGGTCATGCCCTCGAGTTCTTCGGCCTGCTCGAGATTTCGGGGATAGCCGTCCAGCACGAAGCCGTCCGCAGACGTCAGGGCTTCCTCGACGATGGCGTTGACGACGGCGTCCGGGACGAGTTCGCCCTGCTCCATGTATTCGCGGGGCGTATCGTACTCGGTGTCCATGTCGCTGATGTCCATGTCCTTGTTGGCCCGGAGGGCATCGCCAGTCGTGATGTGTTCGACGCCGAACTCCCCAGCGATGTTACTCGACTGCGTTCCTTTCCCGGCTCCCGGTGGGCCGAGCAGCAGAATTCGCGGCTTGCTCATGGAATCCGGTTTCACCCCGGGACTTATAGGGTTGTCCAAAGCGGTCCGGACGGGCTATGGGGGTCGAAGCTTTGTTGGGACACCGGCCCGGAGTTTCCGTCGATGCCGAACCGACGAACGGTCCTCCGTACGGTCGGTGCAACCGGGCTGCTCGGACTCGGAGGGTGTACTGGTGGTGACGGTGGAAAGACGACGGATCCGCCGCCGACAGAGCCGAAATCGAGTGAATCGGGGGCGACAGACACGCCGACGACACCGGGTCCTATCGAGGCAGTGCAGACGGAGAAACTCGCCGACAGCGACGGTGAAGAGTACGACTACTTCGGGAGTGCGGTCGCCGTCTCAGCGGACGGCACGACCGCCGTCGTCGGCGCACGGAACGACGACGACCAGACGGGATCCGCTTCGATCTTCGAACGTTCGGGCGGGTCCTGGAGCTGGAGTGCGAAACTGTTCCCCGAGGATGAGGCAGCGCCAGTCGCGTTCGGTACCGACGTGGCCATCGGGGCCGGTGGCGATCGCGTGTTCGTCTCGGCGCCGTCCGGCGGGGGAGTTTCCGTGTTCGACCGTACGACGGATGGGTGGGCCCGGCAAGCGGTACTCCATCCTCCGGGAGACCGCCTGGCGTTCGGACGCGCGATCGCCGCCTCGCGAGACGGTCAGTCGCTACTCGTCGGGAATCCGGCTGGGGACCGGCTGACGATACGGTACAGGCCGGACCAGTCGGTCCGTGGCTCGGCGTTCGTTTTCGAGTTCGAAGACTCCTGGGAAGCGGCAGGGACACTGCAAGCGGACGAATACGGAGCCGCGTCCAACTTTGCGTTCGACGTCGCCCTGGCCGACGATGGGGAGACGGCTATCGTCGGTGCGCCGCTCCGCGTCGTCGTCGAGGGTGAAGAGACCTCGAACCCGGACGACGCGGTCGCCAGCGCAGCGGTGTTCGAGCGCTCGGGTGGGTCCTGGGGCCGTGTTCGGACCCTCACCGCCAGAGATGGGACGGCAAACGAAACGTTCGGCGGGGCAGTCGCAACGGATAGCGACGCCAGCGTCGCGCTCGTCGGCGCCCCTTACGACGAGCCGGCGGGGCTGACTCGCGGCGGAGTCGTGTACGCCTATACTGGCGAGGGATTCGACGCGGAGACGAGTATCGTTCCGGCCGGCCACGACGCTGACTTCATGTTCGGCTACGCGCTCGACCTGAGCGCGGACGGGACCACTGCACTGCTCAGTGCTCGCGGGCCCGCCGGAGACAACGGATACAACGCCGGCGCGGCCTACGCGTTCGGTCGTGCCGGCCGTGACTGGCGTGAACTGGCGACACTCGTCGCGGGAGACGGCGACCGCGGGGATTACTTCGGCAGGAGTGTCGCGACGAGCGCGGACGGGGGGTCGGTCGTCGCCGGGGCGGAGACGGACGAAGATCCGCACGGTGAAGACTGCGGAGCAGCCTACCACTTCGCGCTCGAATCGGCCTGACGGGCCCGACTTCTTGACCGGGAGTTCGCAACGCCTTACACACCTCCGCCCGAATGGCGTCCAATGAGCGACCTCCTCGTTCGTGCTGCCCGTGGCGAGCGAACCGAGCGCCCGCCCGTCTGGCTGATGCGCCAGGCCGGCCGGCACATCCCCGAGTACCGCGAGATTCGCGAGAACCACTCGTTCGTCGAAGCCGTCAGCGACCCCGAAGTCGCCGAGCGGATCACCCTCCTGCCCTGGGAGCGCTACCGCCCGGACGGGCTGGTGATGTTCTCGGACATCCTCACCATCCTCGAACCGCTCGGGTTCTCCTATCACATCGAATCCGGGACCGGCCCCATCATCGAGAACCCCGTCTCCGGTCCCGCAGACGTCCAGCGAGCACGGGAGCCGATCCCCGAACGACTGGATTACGTGGGCGAACTCCTCGACCGGCTCGACGACAGCGTCGGCGATCAGACCTCGCTGATCGGCTTCGCCGGCGGTCCCTTTACCCTGGCCTCCTACGCCATCGCCGGCCAGCCCTCACGCAATCACCTCCCTGCCCGGCAGTTCCGCGTCCAGCACCCCGAAGCGTTCGCGGAGTTGCTCGATCGCTTCACCGAGGCCGTCGCCGAGTTCCTCCAGTATCAGGTCGCCCACGGCGCGGACGTAGTGCAGGTGTTCGACACCTATGCCGGAATCCTTCCTCCCGCGGAGTACGAGCGGTTCATCGTCCCGCGTCATCGCCGGATCGTCGAGGCCGTCGACGCTCCCACGATCCTGTTCGTCAGGAACATGGGCGGACGACTCGACCAGATCGCGGCCGCGAATCCCGACGTAATCGGCCTCGACTGGACCGTCGAGATGGGGACGGCCCGAGAGCAACTGGACGGCCTCGGCGTGCAGGGCAACCTCGATCCATCCGTGTTGTTCGCCGATCGAGAGACCATCCGCGAGCGCACGCGAGAGATTATCGAGGCCGCCGGACCGCAGGGACACGTCCTGAATCTGGGCCACGGTGTCGACAAGGACACACCAGTCGAAGGTGTCGAGGCGTTCGTCGAGACAGCGAAGAATTTCGAGTGGTAGGAGGACGGGTCGACACGGGAATCTGTGAAGTGAAAGGTAGTCACAGATCGACCCGTTTATCAACGGCGGGTGAGTCATCTCCGGCTAGTAGACCGCGCCGACAGACGGCGTACCGAGAGCCATGATACTGACAGTAACCCCGAATCCGGCAGTCGACCAGACGATCGAGATGGATGAACCGCTCGAATCCGACGCAGTGCAGCGCTCCCGGGAGGCCCGTTTCGACGCGGGTGGCAACGGGATCAACGTTTCGCAGTTCGTCCGGGCGCTGGGCGACGAGACGCTCGCGACCGGGATCGTCGGCGGCTTCACCGGCTATTTCATCGAGCAGAACCTCCAGCAATTCGAGGTTCCGACGGACTTCTGTGAGACGGCCGAGCCGACGCGGATGAACACGACCATCCTCACGCCCGACACGGAGTATCATCTCAATCAGTCCGGCCCGCAGGTCGGGGAATCGGCCGTGGACGATCTGATCGACGTGCTCCAGAAACATGACCCCTCGATCGTCGACATCGGCGGCAGCCTCCCGCCGGGGATGGACGACGATGCCGTCGACCGACTCGCCGCTGCGGGCGACTGGGACACCGCGATCGACGTCCACGGCGACCTCCTGCCGGACCTCGAAGAGACCTACGAGTACTGCAAACCCAACGAGGTCGAACTCGAAGAGGCCACGGGAATCGAGATCAACGACATCGACGACTGCGCCGAGGCGGCCCGTGAACTCCAGGAGTGGGGCTTCGAACGCGTCATCGCGTCGATGGGCGGCGAGGGTGCGATGATGGTCACACCCGAGGAGACGCTGTACGCCCCCGCATTGGACGTCGACGTCGTCGACACCGTCGGGGCGGGCGACTCGATGTTCGCCGCCGTCCTGTGGGCTTACGAGCAGGGCTGGGACGACGAGAAGGCACTCCGGGCCGGCGTCGCGACCTCCTCACAGATCGTCGGCGTCACGGGAACGAGCGTCTCCGATCTGGACATCTCCGAGACCATCGAAGACGTGCGGGTCTGGACGCTCCAGAGCTGAGGGAACTGGCCGGACGACGAGCGATCGGAGACCTTTTGGCCGGACCACGCAGTTGTCCGGGTATGAGCGACGACGACGATCTCACCTACGCCGAGGCGGGCGTGGACATCGAGGCCAGCGAGGCCGCGACGAAGGCACTCATCGGCGCAGCCGGGGAGTTCGAGGGCGACTACGCCGGACTGGTCGACATCGGCGACCAGTATCTCGCACTCGCCACGGACGGCGTCGGGACGAAACTCCTGGTCGCCGAAGCCATCGACGACTACTCGACCATCGGGATCGACTGCATGGCGATGAACGCCAACGATCTGATCGCCGCCGGGGTCGAACCCGTGGCGTTCGTCGACTACCTCGCCGTCGAGATTCCCGACGAAGAGACCAGCGAGGCAATCGGCGCGGGCCTGCGCGAGGGGGCAAAACGCGCCGGCGTCTCCCTCGTGGGTGGCGAGACCGCAGTCATGCCCGACGTGATCAAAGGACTCGATATCGCGGGGACGTGCGCCGGACTCGCGCCCAAAGACGCTATCTTCCCGGGTGAAGCACAGGTGGGAGACGCCATCGTCGGCTGGCCCTCCTCGGGGATCCACTCGAACGGACTGACGCTCGCCCGCGAGGCCGTCACCCGCGAGCACGACTACACCGACGCCTTCCCCCCGAACCCCGAGAAGACCATCGCCGAGGAACTGCTCACGCCGACGCGAATCTACAGCGAGGTGCTCGATCCCCTCCGTGAGCACAACGCCAACGCCGCAGCCCACGTGACCGGCGGCGGCTGGACCAACCTGACCCGAATGGGGCCCTTCCGCTACGAGATCAACGACCCCTTCGACGCCCAGGCCGTCTTCGAGTTCGTCCAAGCTGAAGGCAACGTCGACGAAGAGGAGATGCACCGCACCTTTAACATGGGCACCGGGTTCGTGGCCGCTCTGGAGGAGGACGACGCCGAGGCTGTCGTCGAAGACAGCGAGGACGCGCAGATCATCGGCACAGTTCAAGAAGGCGAAGAGTGCGTGGCGGTGCGTGGGCTGGAACTGGTGTGAGCATACGGCGCGAACGGTGTGAGCGTCGTTTCGCTGCTGGCGACTGAAAGGATCCAGCAGGTCTTTTTCCCCATGTTTTTGCGACGAGTGGTGCGCGAGCGGCGGGAGACACGACCAGGGGGAGCGTCTCCAGACGGCGAGCGGTGCAACCGCGAGCCAGTGAGCGCACCCGAGGAGGAAAAAGTGGTGGGCTGGAACTGGAGTAGGCCCCTGACTACTAAGGACGTGCCGGACGACAGCCTCGCTATGAGTACGCGCCGGGATCTCTACGTGGCTGGATTCGTCGCCGCGTCGCTGGCGTACATCTTCGTCAGCCTCGCGTTCACGGGCAGCTTTCACCTCCTGCGGTGGATCACCTTCGTCGTGTTCTTCGGAGTCGCCTTCGCCGGGTTCGAGTGGTTCATCGGATGGGCGATGGCCCAGGAGTAGGCGCGCGCTGTTCGAGCGTCCCGAGCAAGGCGAGGGCGCGAGACGACACTGCGCGAGGGATGAGCACCGGAGCGAGCAGAGTGAGCGAGGAGCGCAATCGGCTGGGGAGGAGTGTGGCGGCGCGATGGCGGTGGCGGTGCGGTGGCGGTGCGGTGGCGGTGGCCCTCAGCATACGGCGCGAGCTTCGCGAGCGCTGTTTCCCCGCGAGCGGTGCGAGACGCGACCGAAGGTCGGGTCTCGATTGCGAACGGTGAGCGGAGCGAGCCGTGAGCGCTCTACCGAGCGCGAGCGGCCTTTTTCCCCACGTTTTTGTGCCGGAGCGGTCCGCCGCGAGCCTCTGGGCTCGCGTGCGAGACCCGACGGCACAAAAAGTGGTAGTGCCTAGTGCAGATCCACGTTCCCGATGTCGAACCGAGCCCCGCCGTCGGGACCCGCCGAGACCGAGACCGTCCAGTCGTGGTCGTCGGCGACCATCTGGACGACGTACAGCCCGAGACCGGTGTTCTCCTCGTCGGTCGTGTAGCCGGCGTCGAAGACGCGGTCGGGGGAGTCGGCGTCGATTCCGGGGCCGTCGTCAGCGACGAAAAAGCCGTCGTCGGTCGCGCCGACAGTGATCGTCACGTCGGGACCGGCGTGTTCGATAGCGTTCTCAAAGAGGTTCTGCAACAGGAGACTCGCCGACTCCTGATCGGCGACGACTCGGGCGTCAGAGTCGATCTGTAGGGTTGCATCGCCTTCGGTGAGAGCGTCCCAGATCTCACGGCAGAGCCGCGAGAGCCAGACGGGCTTCTGTTCGGCGAGCCGCGAGTCCGTCGTCGAGAGGTCGACGACGGTGTCGACGATCGATTCGAGCCGATCCAGCGAATCGACGATCGCCGCGGTTTCGTCTGTGCCGGCCTCGAGACGTTCGACTCTGCCGTGGGCGATCTGGAGTTCGTTGCGGAACTCGTGGGCGGCGACCAGCGCGGTTTTGACCAGCCGCTCGTACTGGCGCTGGAAAGCGTGCTCGCGCTCTTTCCGCTCGGTAATGTCCTGAGTGAGTCCGACAATCCCGGCGATATCGCCGGTGGAGTCCCGCCAGGGGACCTTCACTGTCTCGACGTATTCGGCGCTCAGATCCAGGAACTCCTCGACCTCGATCCGGTCGGTCCGGCCCTCGATGACGTCCAGTTCGTCCTGCAGGGCGGCTTTTCCGTGGTCGTCCTGGAGTTCACCGACCTCGACGTCAGTCAGCCCGATCCGGTCGGTCGGCTCGTTGAATCCCCGCCCCATCAGGACGTGTCGGGCCTCGGCGTCCTTGGCGTAGAAGTGATGTGGCATCTCGGTGAATATCGAGAGCAACAGCGTCTCCATCGGAGACGGCGGGCGACCGGCTACAGCCGGTGGATCGCCCTCGAGTCGATCCGCGACAGCCCCAGCGACCGCGTCCTCGAGCACCGAGTCAGCCGCAACGACGGTGATGTCCGAGCGCGGCGCGACCGAGTCGGGATCGGAGCCCGCGACGACGATCGGCAATTCGGGAAACAGTGACCTGATACCGTAGGCGAGCTCGACCGCCGAGCGGTCGTGCACCCGCGCGGGCAAGACCAGACAGTCGTAGGCGGACCGAGTTAGCTTCTCGAAGACCTCGGTGGGCTCGGTCAGCACCGTCACAGAGACGGTCCCGTCGCTGGCATCCAGATCGTCGACCGAAAGCGAGCTCTCGGAGACGACCAGCACTGACCTGGATTCCAGCTCGCTCATCCTGTCGCCAGTACAACGGGCACGAATGTGACTGTTGTGGGGAAATAGAGTGACGACTCACTCCGAATCGCGATAGCGCTCCCACTCCCAGGAAGGCGGTCGCTCCTGGGTGAGCGACGTGTACGCGCCGATCTGAGCGTGTGAGAGGCTAACGTCTTCGAGAATCGTCTCCTGATCGATGATCGAGGACGTGATCTGACAGGAGTCGAGGTGCACGTCCTCGAAGATGACCGAGTTTTCGATCATCGAGTTGGTGATCTTCGCCCCAGCCATGACGTGGACGTTCTTTCCGATATCGGAGTTTCTGATCGTGGCGTCGGGGTGGATCAACGTCCCGCCGTCGAGATACCAGGCGACGGCGTCGAGATAGCTCTCCGGGGTTCCGATGTCGAACCACTGATCGAAGAAGGGGTAGGCGTACACAGGTTCGCGCTCGACGAGCCACTGGATGAACCAGCCGGGCTCGTCCGGATTGTTGTCGCCTTCGAGGTAGGTCGGCATCAGCGCGACCGTCTCGGCAGGGAAGGCGTAGCAGGCGATCGAGACGAGCGTGCTCGGCGGATCGTCCGGCTTCTCCTGAAAGTCAGTGACGCGGTCGCCGTCGACGGCGATGACGCCGTACTGGGTCGCGAGCTCGATGTCGCCGACGTCGTAGGCGGCAAGCGTCGTCGCGTCGTTGTCGACGAACTCGTCGATGAAGTCCGACAACGGGAAACTGATGAGGTTGTCGCCGGCGATGACGAGCGTGTCGCTGTCGAGACCTTCGCGTTCGACGAGTTCGGCCAGTGCCCCGATGACACCGAACTTCTCGCCCTCCTCGCGCGCGTCCTCGACTGACAGCCGCGGCTTCTCGAAGGGGCTCTCGTCGATGTGGTCCTGGAACTCCTCGGCGAACTCCTGGTTCGTCGAGACGTAGACGTCGTCGATCCGATCGTCTGCCTCCAGTTCTCGGAAGATTCGATCGATGACCAGCGTGTCGCCGATCGGGAGGAACATCTTCGGTCGGTTCCGCGTGATCGGCCAGAGTCGCGTTGCGAACCCGCCTGCGAGTACGATCGCGTCCATGAGTGAACCACGTTGTCAATTACCAAGGGTGTTACGGCGAGAAAGGTCTCGAATCCAGAGCGAGATTAACTGACGTGTGCGGCGATGTCGGCGTCGGTGATGATGCCGATCGTCTGGCCCGACTCGACGACCAGTACCGCGGCCTTGTGGTCCAGGTAGGTATCGACCTCGTCGACAGTCGCGTCCGGTTCGACCTGTGCGATCGACTCGTGCATGACTTGCGCAACGGGTAGTTCGCCGACGTTCTCTTCGTCGCGCTGGCGGATGTCCGTGTTGCCGATCAACCCGATCGGTGATCCATCGCGGATCACTGGGACCTGTGAGTAGCCTTTCCCGTCCATGACTTCTTTCGCGTTGTGGACAGAGTCGTCTGGGGCGACGCTGACGACGTCGGTGTTCATCAGATCTGCGGCCCGCAGGATACTGCCCTCGGCTTCCTCCAGGGCGTTGACGATCCGCCGAAGAGTCGACAGGCGCGGATCGACGTCGCCACCCTCGATCCGAGCGATCAACGGCTGAGAGACGTCCGCCCGGTCGGCAAGCTCACTCTGGGTCAATTCGAGCTCCTTCCGGCGCTCGCGTAAGTCCTCGGGGGTGGGCAGTTTCATACTACCTGATAACCGAGGGTAATACAAAAAAGTACCGGCAGCCGGCCCGAACGATCAGTTACTCGCTTCCTCGCTCTCTTCGTCCTCGAATTCGACGGTCTCGATCACTTTCAGGGGGACGTCACGGAGGGCACCGCCGACCTCGCTCTTTGCGATCCGCTGGGCGTGTTCGGTGCTCTCGGCGTTGAAGACCTTCATCTCCAGAACCAGGCCCACGAGTGCGGTGTCGGCGGCTATGAACGCCGAGTCGAACGGTTCACCACAGGCCGGACAGCCCGTCGCGCCGACTTCGACTTCGACGTAGTCCATGTCCTGATCGTTGAGCCGTTTGCCGGCTTCGCTGACGGCCACGCCGATCGCGTCGTCGATGTCTTCGACATCTCGAACCAACCAGGCTGCTTCCATCACGACGAGGTAGTTCATATCACTCCCTCCGAACGCGAGCCTCTTGGTGTTTTATGATTCGGCTTGCCGACCCCCTCGATTCTCGGCTATTCGACCTCGCGCACGTCACCCCAATAATGGCTATAACTTATGGCTACCTCGCGTGTCGCCAACGGCTCCATTACCGCACGACTCGCCCGAACTCACACCGAGTTGGGAACAATTCAAATCAACTTTAATCGCAAGACTTGACCGCCACGAACCTACACAATCTATCACAACTGTTCCTTTCGTTATGGGAAAGCTTATGTACCGAAACTACTCCACCCTCAACTGAGGACACAGACCGATGGAATCACGTCTGTCCCGGATCGCCCTGTTCGCACTGTACCAGTTGACCGTCCTGGTCGGCATCGCGCTACTCCCGATCGCGCTCGTCGCGCGTCGGGCAGGTATTCCGCTGCCGATCCACCGACTCATCGAGCGGCTGGGGGCCGCCTACGAAGCCAGCACTGGTCAGGCCTGAAGACACAGCGACGTTTCTCGGAGCATTCGGATGATCAGCGTCAGTCGTCGAGTTGTTCGCGGATCCGTGGTGGGATCTGGTCGCGGGCGCTTTCGGGAATATCGTCAGGACTGAGATCACCGACGAAATTCGGCGGCGCGGTCGCCTCACTCCCGAAGTCAGGCTCGAACAGCTGGAGTGCCGTGTTGATCGTCGACCAATCGTCGTCTTCGGCGGCGTCACGGAGGCTGCTGGTCGGCGGCGCGAGCAACTGGTTGACGATCGAATCGGCCATCGACTCGACGATCTCTCGCTGCTCGTCGTCGAGGTCGAGCTTCGCGAACGCCGTCTCCAGTTCGGCCGCTTTCCGCCGTTCGGCCCCCTCGTACATCGCCGAGATGACTTCGTCGGCGCGCTTTCGCTTGTACTGGGTGAGCAACTCCTCGAAGGCCTCGTCGATCCGTTTCTCGACGACCGTCGCGGCTTCGAGACGCTCGCTTCGGGTCTCGTCGGTGATCGTCTCCAGGGCGTCCATGTCGTATCGCGTCACCGACTCGAACGTCGAGACGGCTTCCGGGACGTCGCGTGGCTGGGCGAGATCGACGACGACCGTCTCGCCGGCGTCGGCGAAGGCCTCGGCGTCAAAGATAGGACCGGGTTTGTCTGTCGCAGCGACGACCAGCTTGGCCGCCTCGACCGCCGCCGGAAGGGCGTCTAGTCCCACTGCAGCGCCCTCGATCGAAACCGACTCGACGACGTGTTCGGCGTGGGGAATCGTCCGATTCGCCACGAGCAAGCGCTCGACGTCGGTCCGGGCGTCGATCGCTTTCGCGGCCAGCGTCGCCATCTCGCCAGCGCCGACGACCAGCGCCGTCACGCCGTCGAGATCGTGTTCGCGTTCGGCGAGCGTCACCGCGGCGCTGCCCAGCGAGACGACGCCGTCGTTGATGCGCGTCTCCGAACGCGCGCGCTCGCCGACGTGGATCGCCTTCGTGACCGCACTTTCGAGGACGGCGTCGATCCCGCCGACGCTCCTGGCGTCCTCGTAGGCGTCTCTGACCTGCCCGATGATCTGGTCCTCGCCGATGACCAGCGACTCCAGGCCGGCCGCGACCCGCATCAGCTGGCGCAGGCTCTCCTCGTGGTCCATCCGCTCGGCGGTCGAGGACTCGACATCGCCGAGATAGGACGCCAACACGTCGCGGCCGGCAGCCGGGTCGTCGGTGACGACGTACGCCTCCGCGCGGTTGCACGTCTGGAGGACGAACGCCTCCTCGACGGCGGGCTCGGCCAGGAGGGTGGCGACTGCTTCGCGCTGGCTCTCGGTCGCGACGGCCTCGATCTCGTGGACGCTGGCGTGCTCGTGAGAGACGCTGACGCCAGAGATGACGCCCAGTGCTCGTGTCACGGGTTCTCACCTTCGATCTCGTCGATCACGTCGGTAGCTCTCTGGCGTGCCTTGGAACTGCCACTATCTAAAGCTGTCCAAACCTCACGGGACCTGACAACCGCTCGAAGCGCCTTCCGTCGTCGCTCCGGCCCGATACCTGCGGCCTCCAGATCGTGTCGCAGTTCCCCGGTGAGTTCGGCCATCGCCCCCGCGTTCGCGAGTTCGGGTTCGAGTCGCTGTCGCAAGTAGCGGCTCAGGGCCGGACTCCGGCCGCTCGTCGAAAGTGCCGCAACGACCGGCTCCTCTCTGATCGTCGCCGGGACGACGACGCTACCGGCGTCGCGCCCCCCGCGCTTGTCGGCTCGATTGACCAACATTCCCCGCTCGCGAGCCGCCGTAGCCACGGCGTCGTCGACCGCCTCGTCGCCGGTCGCCGCCACGACCAGCGCGGGCTCTATCCGGTCGAGCCACGCTGAGGCGTCCGCTGGTTCGAGGACAGTACGGACGCGCTCTGCGTCGCCGAAGTCCCGGTCGCCGAAGTCATCGCTGCAGACGACGACACTCGCTTCCCGTCCGAACCGACGGGCCTTGCGAGCACCCACGGGACCACCGCCGACGACGAGGACCACCTCGTCTTCGAAGTCGTGAAACAGGGGAATCATCACTCGACTGCGTTGGCAGACACTCGGGGTTCAGTCGTGAAAAGCGTCTCGACAGGCGGGATATCCGCACGGTTATTGTGACATAGTGTCTACCATACTGTATGATCGTGGACCTGATCGCGCTGTTCCTCGCTATCGTCGCCGTCGCGCTCGTCCCGGTCGTCATGATGGTTGCCCTGTTCCGTCTCGTCGACTACTTCAGCGACGAGGACAAACTCGAAGAGATTCGTCGCGCCAAGCGTGAGGGGCGTCCGGTCGACTTCTCGGGTATCGACGCTGGCGACGCGCGGTCGAGGACCGGCGACCAGCCGACGGTCGAGTCCGCAGAGGACCCGCAGTGTCCGAACTGCGGTGAGAAAAACGAGGGCGACTTCGACCGGTGCTGGAACTGTCAGGCGACGCTCTAGCTCTCGACGCTTTCGACCGTGTGCCCTGTCTCGGAGACGGCCTCGACGATCGCCTGCTGGTCCGCGCTTGCTTCGTAGTAAAAGACGATCCGGAAGGTCCCTTCCCGGATGAGTTGCTGGCACTCCCAGACGAACGCGTCGTCGTCGAGGGTCAGTCCCTGGTGTTGGTTGAGTCCGAACTCCGGATCGTCGTTGCCCGAGTAGATGTACGTGTCCTCCTCGGGAGCGGCGTATTCGGCGATCGCGTCGCCGATCTCGACGGTCGTCTTGTGGAGTTTCGCCTCGTCGTCACTGGTCAGCTCCGTGTGGACGACGATCCCGTTGAGTTCGATCTCGCCCGGTTCGAGCAGTGCCTGGGCCTGTTCGTAGAGGTCCTCGTCGACGATTTCCTGAGCCATTCGTATACGAATCTCGGTCACAGAGGCTAATACGCCTCACGATATCCTCGTCTCGCGAGCCCGAACGATAAAACTCATACCGCCTGCGCGACAGTATCCGTCTATGTTGTCCCCGCTACGGTCGCTGGCGACCGACGCCTACGAGCGATTGCTCCGCTGGGAGCTGTCGGGGACGCCGAACCACGTCGCGGTCATTCAGGACGGTAACCGCCGCTACGCCAGACAACAGGGTGGCGAGGCGACCGACGGCCACCGCGCGGGTGCCCAGACGACAGAGGACGTGCTGAACTGGTGTGACGAACTCGGTATCGAGGAACTCACGCTGTACACGTTCTCGACGGAGAACTTCGACCGACCACCCGAGCAACTCGAAGAATTGTTCGACCTCATCGAGCAGAAACTCAGAGAGTTCGCCGACACCGACCGCGTCCACGACTCCGGCGTCTGCATCCGGGCGATCGGCGAGATTGATCGCCTGCCCGAGCGTGTCCAGGACGCCGTCGCGTACGCCGAAGGCCGAACTCGTGAGTACGACCAGTTCACGCTCAACATCGCGCTGGCCTACGGCGGTCGGGCCGAACTGCTGAGTGCCGCCCGCGACATCGCCACTCGGGTCGACGCCGACGAACTCGACGCCGACGCCGTCGACGTCGACACCGTCGAGCAGTGTCTCTACGAAGGGGCGACCCGGGACGTCGACCTGATCATCCGCACGGGCGGCGACGAGCGAACGTCGAACTTCCTGCCGTGGCACGCCAACGGTAACGAGGCGGCCGTCTACTTCTGTGCGCCCTACTGGCCAGAATTCCGGAAGATCGACTTCCTGCGAGCGATTCGGACCTACGAGTCCCGAGAAGAATCCTGGCGCGAGACGAAGACCCGCCGTGCGCTCGCGCTGGTGCGAGCGCTCGAAAACGACCGCGCCGACGTTGGCGCAGTACGCGAACGCCTCGCCGAACGACTTCCAGGCGACGAGTCCGGCACGCTCCGTGAGGAAACGGAGTTCGACCAGCCCGCCGACTAGCTACTCTGTGCGAGCTGTTCGACCATCCGATCGGGCGGGTCGACCTCGTCGGTGACAGTCGTCCCGTCGACGTCTTTGACCGTAAGCAGAATCGGCTCCTCGCCGACCAGCCAGTAGAACGTGTACCGCTTCGTCCGCGCGACGAGTGTCGTCTCCGGCAGCGCGTCGCTGTCGGCCTCACTGATAGTGAACGGTGCTGAACTGCGTGATTTCGTGGTAACTGCCATGACTACGAGTGGGGCTAGGCTATGGGGGTGTATAAGTCTTTATTCGGAAGTGAGTTAATTACTGCATGCTAGCATACGTCACGACAGTCAGGCCGAGGCAAGCTCGCGCATAGTCGATTGTGAGACGTCGGTTCGGATGATCGCCCACTCGTCGATCGTCGCGTCGACTTCGCCTGGGGCGGCTTCACAGTCGCCCCCACCCGCCGCACGGCTTCCGCTGCACGTCTTCGCGCTTCCGGTGTAGCCTCGCCACGGATTGCGGGCGATCTCGTCGCCGTTGTAGTAGACACGGCCCTCGGTGCCGGTGAACACGAAGCCGACGTGGACCCACTCCTCGAGCGGGACCTGTGCTCCGCAGGCCGGAGACCCCTCGATGTCACTCCGCCCGCCCCACATCCGGCCACAGACTTGCCGATCCGAGTTGATGGCCAACCGCCGGCGGCTCCCCTCGTTCGTGAACAGTTCCTGGCGGCGTGCACTGTGGATCTGGACCCAGGCTGCATACGAGAAAGGCTCTGCCTCGTCGCCGCTATCGAACCCCGGGCTTTCGAGACCGGACTGCACGGTGAAATACTCGTCCGGAGGTCTGAGTCGGAGCGCCTGACCAGACCGTCCCTCGACGAGTTCTCCCCCCTCGACCGAGACTGGTCGGTCGTTACCCGAGACGTCCTCGATACCGTCGTCGAACGTGAGTAACACGTCCAGCGGGAGCGACGAGAGAACGCCCTCGCTCACAGTTCCAGTCTCGTCAGGACCACCGGAATCTGACCCGCCGAGGATGTCGGTACAGCCCGCGAGCCCGCCTGCCGTGGCCAGTCCACCAGCCGAAAGCACTCGACGGCGAGTGAGTTCAGCACGTCCCATGACCAAAAGGACGGCGAACAACACTATCAATATTATTTTCACTTTCGGTTCCGAGCGAAGGGTATTTTACCGCGGACGGCCGTTCGAGGCGAGTGCGTCTCTCAACGCCCGAACTTCTGAAAGACTCGCACGAGTCGTCTTTCAGCGTTTGGACGGTGAGCGCAGCGAGGCGTCCAAACAGCCGTCAGACACGGTCTGACGTGATTCGGCCTACCGGCCGAATCTCCGCTGGCGTTCCTGATAATCCCGCAGCGCCCGGAGGTAGTCGCGCTCGCGGAAGTCCCGCCAGTTGACGTCGGTGAAGTACAGTTCGGAGTAGACCGACTGCCAGATCATGAAATCCGAAAGGCGTTCGGCCCCGGTCTTGATGACAAGATCGGGAGCCGTCGGGAAGACCAGCCGCTCCTCGATAGCGTCCTCGTCGATGTCCTCGGGACCGATCTCACCTTCTTCGACCTCCTCGGCCAGGCTCCGAACTGTTGCGGCGAACTCGTGTTTGCCACCCAGACCGATACTGACCTGGATGGGTGCGTCGGCGCGTTGTTCGTCTCCCGGGCCGCGAACGGCCACCGGCGCTGGCGCGTCGATGTCGCCGAACTGGCGCTCCAGCGTCGGGACGGCCTCCTCGTCGAGGACGCTGACGTACACGAGGACGTGTTCGGCCCCGTACTCGAACGCCCAGTCGAAACACGATTCGAGCGTCCCGTAGGCACCCTTTTCCAGGAGGTCCCGTTCGGTGAGGATGATCGCGACCGATTCCGGCAGGTCGGCGTCGCTGTAGCGCAGTCGCGCCCCGAGATAGCGGTCGTACAGGCCCACAGTCGATCATGGAGGGTCCGGCTCCTAAACGCACGGGGTTCGGAAATGGTAAGTACCTCTCGGGGAAACGCCCGGTAGCGTGACCTCGACAGTCCGCCGTGCGGGCGCGTTCGCCGCCGTGGGAGCCATCTCGCTGGCGGTGCCTGTCGTCTCCCAGACATTCTCTCGCCCGGTCGCGACTGTCGCCGCCGCCGCGCCGTTCGTCACGATCGCCGCCCTCGCGCTCTACGTCATCGAGGGGGGCGTCGTCTTCGAGTTGTTCGCTCGCCCCGGCGACCGCCGAGACGGCCGCCTCTACGGGCTGGCCGGCTTCGCCCTCTCGATCGCCGGCCTCTCGCTGCTGGCGACGCAGTTCGAGATGCCAATCGGCGTGTTCACGATGAGCGTCTTCGTCCTCTCGTTCGGCAACCTTGCCAGCAACGCCGTCCGCAGCCGCGGGGCCGATCCGATCGCCGCGACCACCGCGTTCGTCGCCGTCGCCTTCCTGGCCGGTCTCGGTTCTCACGCCGCCGCCGACCGGATCCTCGGCCTCCCGGTCGACCTCCCAGTGCTGGCGTTTCTGGCCGCGACTGGCGCGCTCACCGCCGCCCTGCTCCGCACAGTCTTGTTCGAGCGCGACGACCCGCTCGTGTTGCTGTCTGTGGGCCTGCTGCTGTGGCTATTTGCCGATCTGGCGATCGACGTGACACCCCAGGGGATCGTCATCGCCCTCGGGATCACCGTCGCACTGGGGTACGTCTCCTTCGCCCTGGAGACGGCCTCGCTCCCGGGGATGTTGACTGGCGTCCTGCTCGGCCTGCTGACCATCGTCGTCGGCGACGTCGGCTGGTTCGCCATGTTGATCACCTTCTTCGGTCTCGGCGGGCTGTCCTCGAAGTTCAAGTACGACCGAAAAGTCCAGCGCGGTATCGCCCAGCCCAACGAGGGGGCACGCGGCAGCGGGAACGTCCTCGCGAACTCGCTGGTGGCGCTCTTTGCGGTCATCGCCCACGCCGCGGCCCCGCGGATCGACGCCGTCCCGCAAGATCTCTTTCTGTTCGTCTTCGCCGGTTCGGTCGCCGCCGCGATGAGCGACACCCTCTCCAGCGAGATCGGTGGCCTCTACGATCGCCCGCGACTGATCACGACTTTCGAGGTCGTCGACCCGGGAACCGACGGCGGCGTGACCTGGCAGGGCGCGCTTGCCGGACTCGTCGGCGCGGCGATCATCGCCGGGATCGGCGCCGGGATGTTCGAGACCATCGGAGCCGCCGGCGCAGCCGTCGTCGTCGCCGCGGGTGTCGTCGGGATGACCGTCGACAGTCTGCTCGGCGCGCTGATCGAAGATCGATACGTCGGCAACCAGGGCGTGAACTTCCTCGCGACCGCCGCGGCCGGCGTCGCTGGCGGTGGCTTCGCGATCGCCCTCGGGCTGGCCCCGATATGACGCGAACGATTCGCGAGATCGAGCCTGCCGACCACCACAGGCTCGGAGAGATCCAGCGAGCAGCCCTCGACGAACCGAGTCCCGACCTGCTCGCGGCCGCTGCCGACGGTCCACTCCCTGGGTTCGTCTGTCTCGACGACGATCGGATCGTCGGCTACGTGTTCGCGGTCGTCGGGGACTCGCGTGCCTACCTCCCAGAGCTCGCAATCGCGACGATTTCTCAGCGACAGGGACACGGAACAGCCTTGCTCGAGCGGATCTGTGAACGGCTCCAGTCTCACGGGGTCGACACGGTCAGGGTCACGGCCCGGGCCGACGACAGCCGGGCTCGTGAATTCTACGAATCGCGTGGCTTCGCGGTGGCCGACCGCGTGCCGGACTACTACGAGGACGGCACGGACGGGATCGTCTACCGGCAACGAAGTGAGTGACCGGCAGTTTCAGGTGACCTGCAGGTGGACGCTCGTCGGTTTCTTGACGAACTGTCCCTCGCCGCTGGCGACGACGCGGTCGACCCCGCGCTGGGCAGCGACGTCGAGCACGCGCTGGTCGACTGCTCCGTCGACGATGACCGTCGTCGGGACCTCCTCGGCCGATTCGATGGCATCGAAGGCCTCCACCGCCGACCGCTCGTCGAGCGGGTTCAACCCCTCGTCGAGCAGTCGCACCGTCCCGCTACCGCCCTCGATGACGGCCTCGACGTGATCCGACAGCGTCATGGCTTTCTCCGACGTCGATTCGCCAGCGTCGGGCGACGCTGCGGCCGCCGTCTCCGCGTCCGATGCGGGCTGCTGGCCGGCCGCAGACTTCTCGTCCGTGGCCGCCGCACCCGCACCATCTGTCGCGGCCGACTCCGCCTCGCCTGCGACGTCCCCCGAGTCGGTCTCGCCAGCGGCTGCCTCGGACTCGTCGAGGGGCACTGCGTCCTCCGGGAAGGAGATCGTCGCGGCGTCCTCATCGGCCAGCAGTTTCTCGAACTCGACCTTCTCCCGGAGCGCCGCCATGACGTCCTCACGGGAGAGATCCTCGACGGACGTGCCCGCCGGCGCGAACGCCACGTAATCGACGTTGCCGACCTGTGCCAGCTCTTTGAGGATGAGTTCCCCCCCGCGGTCGCCGTCGAGAAACGCCGTGACCGTCCGCTCGCTCGTCAGGCGCGCGATCGCTTCGGGCACGTCGGTCCCCTCGACCGCCACGGCGTTTTTGATCCCGTACTGGAGCAGTTGGAGTACGTCAGCCCGCCCTTCGACGACGATGATCGCGTCGCTGTCGGCCGCGCGCGGTCCGGCGGGATAGCCCTCGAACTCGGTGATCCGCTCGGTTCGGGCCCGCCGCCGAACCGCCTCGATCAGCTCCTGGCTCGACAGCACGGAGTCGTCGAACTCCTCCAGCAGACTGGTCGCGCGCTCGACGACCTCCCGTCGCTTGGCCTGCCGAACGTCTTCGAGGTCGACGACCTCGGCCGTCGCGCGACAGGGGCCGACGCGCTCGATCGTCTCCAGGCTCGCGGCCAAGATAGCCGTCTCGACGCGATCCAGACCGCTGGCGATGGTTACGTCGCCGAAGGACTTGCCGCCCTCCGAGTCGATCTCGACGTCTATCCGGCCGAGCTTCGAGGACTCCTGTAGCTCGCGGATCTCCAGTTCGTCTCCGAGCAGTCCCTCGGTCTGACCGAAGATCGCACCGACGACGTCACTTCGTTCGACCACCCCGTTGGCGGTGATCTGTGCGTGAATGAGATATTTCGCTGAATCCTGCATTGATGATCTGGGCCGACTGGCCCGTGAATGCTGCCATGAATGTGCTCATGGACGCCAGGATGGTACGGTTGCCCGTGGCAAATACCTGTCGTGACCGGCTCCCCCGAATTGACGCCACCTCTGGGGGCGCAGTCGCTTCCCGACCAGGACACGAGACCGTCTCGAATCGGCCCACCACCCGAAGACTGGTGATTTTTATAAACACCGCCCCACCTCTCGTGTATGCACACCCACATCGTCCCGGTCGGGTTCGACTACGACCGGCTGATCGCGCCCCTGGTGCGCGAACAACTCGACGTGGACCGCGCCATCCTCCTCGAGGGCGCGGTCGGCAGCGAAGCCAACGTCGAGTACTCCCAGCAGATCGCCGCCCAGCTCGAGACCGACTTCCGGAATCTGCTCGGGGCAGAGACCGAACGGATCGCTCTGGAAGACGTCTACGACTACGACGCGGCCTTCGAGCAGGCCTACGCGCTGATCAACGCTGAACTCGACCGTGGCGAGGACGCCGAGGTGTGGGTGAACATCTCCGCGATGCCCCGCCCCGTCTCCTTTGCCTTTGCCACCGCGGCCCACTCGATCATGGTCGAACGCGAGGGCGACCGCGATCGGATCCACACCTACTACACGGCTCCCGAGAAGTACCTCGAGACCGAACTCGCCGAGGAGCTTCGCCAGGGGATCGACCTGCTGGCCGACCTCCAGCGAGAGATCGACGACGACCGGATCGACGAGTGGCTCGGCGACGCCCGCGACCTGCTCGCGGAGTTCGACGAACGCGGCACGACCATCGGTGCGACCGAGATCGACGGTTCGTACGTCGTCGAATTGCCCGTCGCCTCGTTCTCGAACGTCAAACCGTTCGAGGAACTCATCCTCTTCACGCTGGGCGAACACGGCGAGTTCGAGTCCGTCTCCGAACTGGCCCAGGAACTGGCCCGCGAACTGGGCGAGGAGTACACCGACAGCTTCCGCTCGAAGGTACTGTACAACGTCGACCGCCTCGGCCCGGGTGGCAAGGGCTACATCGAACAGGAATCACACGGCAAGTCCTACCGGACCCGTCTCTCGCGGATCGGCGAACTGTGGGTCCGGGCCCACTCCGACGAGGATCGCGATCGGGCGTGAGACCGAACGTCGGCGTCACGTTCGCGAGCGCTACGCATAAGCCGTCGGCCCCGAACACACGCTCATGAGCATCTCGGTGGACATCCCGCTGGTCGTTGGATTTCTCCGTCGGGCGATCATGGACGGGGTGCCGCCCTGGCCCTTGCAACTGCTGCTCGTTGCAGCCGCTGTGCTTTCGATCGGCGTGTTATACCGACAGCATGGACCGAATGGAGCGATCGCTCGCCGCCTTCGCTCGCGGCTCCTCCTCGGGGTTCCCTGGGGAACACTGCTGGCGGTCGCGTTCCTGCTGGCCGTCTATCTGTTCGTCCAGGGAGCCTACAGCGGCGACATCTTCGACCCGCAAGCACCGGTCACGTACCCGTTCGTCGCCTATTCCTTCGAGTACCCGCTGGGGATCGTCACTGCCGCGTTCTCCCACCAGAACTTCAACCACTTGCTGGGCAACGCAATCTCGCTCGTCGTCTTCGGTGCCATCTGTGAGTACGCAGTCGGCCACTTCCCCCATCAGCGGGGTACACAGGCAGGGGGAGACTGGCGGAGCAGTCCGTACGGACGACCGCTCGCAATCTTCCTCGTGATCCTGCTGTCCGGGCTGGCGCTGACCGTGGCGACCCCCGGACCCATCATCGGCTTCTCGGGCGTGGTGTACGCGCTCGCGGGATTCGCGCTGCTCGTGCGACCGCTCTCGGCCGTCGCCGCCCTCCTGGCCACCGACGTGCTGCGACTGTTGTACAACGCGTTCACGACACCCGTGAGCGCGTTCGCAACGGGCGGGCTCGGGACCAGGACCGTCTGGTTCGCGGACGTCTCGGCGATCGGTCACTTTCTCGGCTTTCTCGTCGGTGTGCTGGTCGCCGTCGCGTATCTCCGTAGACGGGAGAGTTCGCCGTCCCGTAGCCTGGTCTTCGGCGCCGTTCTCACGTACGGGCTGGTCCAGCAACTCTGGTTGGTATACTGGCCGGCCGGCGACGGCCAGTTCGTCCTCCATCGGGCCGCCGGCGTGGCGCTCGTCTTCGGGGTCGCGACGGTCGTCGTCCTCGCGATCGGCGAGCGCGAACCGTTGGTACCGACCGGGGAGTCCGTGCCGTCGAAGTCGACCCTCGCGAGGACTGGCCTCGTGACGGTCGTGCTCTCGTGTGCACTGGCAGGCGTGGCGCTGAACACGACGACGTTCGAGGGGACCGACCTGCCGAACGACCCGGTCGAAGTACGGGATTACCAGATCGGCTACGCCGAGAACGTCACCGATCAACTCTACAGCGTCGAGGTGCCGCTTGTGGACCTCCCCCAGATCGAGGCCCAGACAGCCGTCGAGACCAGCGGCGTGATCGTCACCAGTGAGCGCCGACACGTCTGGGACGTTCACACCACGGCCGATCGGCTGGCTCAGTCCGGCGTCGCCCGCGTCCGCGTGGGTGGAGTCGGCTGGCGTGAAACCGTCTGGGTGACCCGAACGACCTGGACCGTCGTCGGTGGCGAACAGACGTACCGTGTCTCTCTGTACCCGCCGGATAGCCAGCCGCGACTCGCCTACACGTCCGAACCGGCGACCGCCGAGGCCATCATCGCCAATCGCTCGATCACGCTCCGGCCAGCCGGGACCGACTTCGAGATTGCAGTCTCGCGAAACAACGAGACGCTCGGGGTCGCCGCCATGCCCGAAGACGGCGGGAGCGTCACTGTCGGCGACATCCGATTCGATCGCCGGGGTCGAAACCTCATTGCGAACGCTGAGGGCACGCGTGTCAGGATCGCTAACAAGAAGATTCCACCGCTCCGCCGGAACTAACGCCAGCGGATCCTGAAGGCTTCGGCGTCGATCGTCTCCGAGTCGGCCTCGTGGAAGTCGAACTGCCTGGGGAGATCGAGTTCGACCCCGAAGGCGTGCGTCACCTCGCCGCCGTTGTCACTGGCGAAGGACTCGACGAACTCTCGACTGCCGGCGTTGTGGATCGAGTAGGAGACACTCGCGATGTCGGCCGTCGTTTCGAGGAACGCCCGGTCGGCATGTTCGTTGCCGGACTGTGCACCGAAGGGCGGATTCATCACGACCGTCACTGGGGCCGGCGAGCACAGCGGCGCGCGCGTGGCGTCGGCCCGGAGCCACTCGACCGACGTCGTCGAGGCGACCCGGCGTTCGTTGGCCAGGGCAGTCGATAAGGGATCCGGATCGAGGTCGAGCCCGATCACGCGCTCGGGACCACGGAGGGCGGCCGCCAGGGCGAGCATCCCCGTCCCGCAGCCGAGGTCGACGACCGTCCGACCCTCGATGTCGCCCTGGAGATCCGCCGTGTGTACGAGTGACGCGGCGACTTCCGGCGGTGTCCGATACTGTTCTAACGGCGCACGCGGATCGTCGAACCCGGCGACGACACCCAGTTGCTGGGCGAGCGCGCTCTTGGTGGCCATCACCGAGCATACGCTCTACGCATACGTAAAATTTCGTGGATGATCCTCAGTCATCGTACTCCCGGGGCGTCGGGAGTTCGAGGACGATAGCTGCCCCACCGAGATCGCTCTCCTCGATGCTGACGCTGCCACCGTAGGCGTCGAGCATCGAGTCGACGAAGTACAGGCCGAATCCGGTGCCGGTCGATCCGGCTCCTTTCTGTCCCCGTTCGAAGATCCGGTCGCGCTCGTCTTCGGGGATGCCACTGCCGTCGTCCTCGACGCGGACGACGGCCCTGTGTTCGGTCCTCGTGGCCGAGATCTCGGCAGTGACAGCCGCACCACCGTGTTCGACTGCATTGGTCGTGAGGTTCGCCAGAACGTCTTCCAGCAGTCCGTCCGCCCTGACCGAGAGGTCGTCGGGGACGTCGATCCCGACGGTCGCACCCATCGAGCGCGCTCGCTCGGCGGCAGCGGTCGCCACCGGTTCGAGATCGACGGGCCGGAGGTCACGCGACTCGTCGTCGGTCAACGTCGTCAGGATCGACCGAACTTTCTCCGTCAGGTCGATGATGTCGTCGCTCCAATCGACGATGGTGTCGGCCTGCGTGGCCTGTTCTCCCTCCAGTTGCTCGGCCAGGATATCGCCCCGGGCCCGGATGACGTTCATCCCGTTGAGCATGTCGTGGCGGAGGATCTGGTTGAAAAACTCCATCTGCTCGGTCTGGCGCTGGAGCCGCTGTTCCTGATCGTGGCGCTCGATGGCGTACCTGATCGCCCGGATCAGCCTGTCGCTGTCGAGGTCGTCTTTCGGGAGGTAGTCCTGAGCACCGCGCTTGATCGCCTCCAGTGCCGTCTCCCCGTCGTCGAAGCCCGTCAGGACGACGATCGGAGCGGGTGGGTCGGCTGCGACTGCCCGGTCGAGTGTGTCGATTCCTGTCGAACCCGGTAACCCGAGATCGAGCAAGAGCACGTCGAAGTGACCCGCGCCGAGACGCTCCAACCCGGCGGCGAGATCCTCGACGTGCGTCAACGAGTACTCGTCGACGAACTGGTCTCGCTGGGCGGTCTCGAGATAGCGTTCGACCAGGCGGGCGTCTCCCGGGTTGTCCTCGGCCAGTAGGACCGAGAGGTGAGATTCCTGAAGCGCCATCTCACTCGGGTGGCATCTTGACGACCGACAGCCAGAAGTCCTCGATGTGTTCGACGATATCGAGAAAGCCCGAGAAGTCGACCGGTTTGGTCAGGTAGGCGTTGGCGTGCAGATCGTAGGATCTGACGATATCCTCTTCGGCCTCGGAACTGGTCAGCACGACGATCGGGATCCGGCGGAGGTCGGGGTCGTCCTTGACGTCTTTCAGGACTTCCTTGCCGTCTTTTCGCGGCATGTTGAGGTCGAGCAACACCAGATCCGGGCGGGGTTTGTCGGCGTACTCGCCCTCCTGTCGGAGGAACTGCATCGCCTCGACACCGTCGGTGACGACGTGAAGGTTGTTGATGATGTGTCCCTGTTCGAGGGCTTTCTCCGTGAGTTTGACGTCGCCGGGGTTGTCCTCGGCCAGCAGGATCTCGACGGCGTCGGCGGTCGGATTACTCATCGTCGTTCTCCTGTACGCGCGGCAGGGTAACATAGAATGTGGTTCCCTCGCCGGGCTCGGACTCGACCCAGATGTCGCCGCCGTGGCGGTGGGCGATCCTGTCACAGATCGCCAGCCCCATGCCGCTGCCGCCTTCGGTGTCGTGGCCCTGCGCGAAGATGTCGAACAGCGAATCTTGCTGGTCGGCGGGGATTCCGACGCCGTCGTCGGCCACGCTGAACGTCACGTGCTTCTCGTCGGTCGTCGCTCCGATCGAGATCGTCGACGCGCCGCCGTGGATGGCGGCGTTTTTGAGCAGGTTTTGAAACAGCTGACTCACCTGTTCGTCGTCGGCGGCGACCGACGGCAACGGCTCGCGTTCGATGGTGACGCCCTCGTCTTCGAGGAACAGTTCGAGCTGGTCGAGCGTCCGGTCGAGGACCGCGTCCGTGTCGACAGGCTCGAAAGACTCCCCGTGAGTCTGGATGCGGGAGTACTCTAGCAGCCCGTCGATCATCGACTTCATCCGCGCCGCGCCGTCGACGGCGTAGTGCATGTACTCCTGGGCTTCCTCGTCGAGTTCGTCACCGTACTCGCTGTCGAGCAAGTGGACGTAACTGGAGACCATCCGCAGCGGCTCCTGAAGGTCGTGGGAGGCGACGTAGGCGAACTGCTGGAGCGCCTCGTTGGATCGCTCTAGTTCGTCGCGATACGCCCGGAGCTGTCGCTCGCGCTCGACCTGTGTCATCGCTGCGGTCGCCGTACTCGCGAGGATGTCTAGCAGGTGTCGTTCGGTGTCGCTGAACTCCTCGACCGCCGGCGAACCGACAGTCAACAGGCCGTGGTCGTCGAGCGGGAGACACACCAGCGTCCCCAGCGGTGTCTCGGGCGCCGACGGATTCGCCAGCGCCTGGTAGTCGTCGACGACGGTGGTCTGTCCCGTCTCGAAGATCTCTTTTTCGTCGGTGCCTGCGCCGAACGAGGGCAGTTCGACGGCCGCCTCGGCGTCGCCGAACGTCGCCGCCTCCGCGGTCGCGCCGACGGGTCGAAGGACGTCGTCGTCCTCGTCGTACGACCACATCGCCGCGAGCGGCCGGCCGACGACTTCGCTGGCAATCTCGGTGACCTTCGCTGCGACCTCCTGTTCGGTTTCGGCGTACAGCAGGTCCTGTGTGGCGTCGCTGAGTCGCCTGACTCGTTGTTCCTTGCGTTTGAGATCGGTGACGTTCCGCGCGACACCGACGACCTGTGTCAGGTCCCCAGCATCGTCGAAGACGGGCTGGTACCACGTCTCGAACACCAGTTCGTCGAGTCGCTGGGTGACGCGTACTTCCTCCCCGTCGAGAGCCCGATCTGCAGCCGCGACTATCTCTGGGAAGTCACCGTAGACGTCGAACACCGATAGCCCCTCGAAATCACCCGGCTCGACGCCGAGCGCTTCGAGACCCTTCCCCGAGGAATGGGTGAAGATTCCCTCGGGGTCGAGCGTGAACAGGACGACCGGGAGGTTATCCACGATCGCCTGCAATTGGTGGGTCCGGTCGCGCCATTCGAGTTCCCGCTCGCGATGCTCGGTGATGTCCTGAACGTACGCCAAGACCCGTGGTTCGCCGCCGACTGTCGCCGCTTCGAGACTCACGTCGACCCAGCGCATCGTCCCGTCCGGCCCCGAGACGCGCCACTCGACCGCAGCGTGACCCTCGTCGGCCGCCGTCCTGATGAGGTCGTTGGCCTCCTCGTTCGTGTAGCTCGGCGGGCTGAAATCACCGACTGTCATCCCGACGACTGCCTCCTGCTCGACTCCGAGCATCTCGGCAGTCGCCGCATTGGCGTCGAGGACCTCGCCAGTCTCCGGATCGTGGACGAAAACCGGATCGGGCGACGCCTCGAAGATATCCCGATACGGCGTCTCCGTCTCCTCGGACCGTACCATACCTGCCACTCACCGTCGGATCACAAGGGCCTACCCCCCCAATTATCACCCCCGAGAACGGACAGATCGACAAACCGCGGTTCGGACTCGGCCACAGGTCCCGTTTTCATCCTCCATGCGGGGGCGATGGACGAGCTCGTCGTGACGAGATATGGGCTGTCCGATCACTCCTCGACTTCGCCGGCGACTGGGACGCGAATCTGAACGACACTGCCGCGAGGCTCGTTATCGTGAATGCGGATGCGGCCGTTAGAGGCCTGGGTGAGTTGTCGAACGAGGAACAGGCCGATGCCGGCGCTGTGATACAGCGGCGTCTCGTCGACTTCTCCACGGAGGACTCCTCGTTCGATATCGGGCAGTCCCGGACCAGTATCGGCGACTTCGATGTCGACGACGTCTCCCTCAGACCTGACGGTCAGCGAGACGCAAGGATCGTCGTCCCCGCTGTGGACGATCGCGTTCTCCAGCAGCTCTCTGATGGCCGCTTCGAAGCCGAGACACACGGTCGCCCGCGCGGACTCCGGTGCCGTCAGATCGATCGTGGCTTCTGGGTGCTCTGCCCGGAGATCGTCTCGAACCGTCGCTGCCATCGCGCTGAGGTCTCTCGTTCCCAGTTCTCTCGGCCCGCGAAGCAAGCGTACGATGGCCCGTTCCTTGTCGGCGAGTTCGAGCAGCGTGTCCGCGTGACTACTGATCATCTCCATGGCATCCTCCGGCGAGTCGGCACTGCCGGTGGCGAGCAGGTCGGCTTGTCCCTCGATGACCGTGAGCGCGTTCCGGAGGTTGTGTCGGAGGATCCGGCCGAGGACCATCAGCTGTCGCTCGTGCCGCTTCCGGTCAGTCACGTCCCAGGTGAATCCAGTGATGACTCGCGCGCCGTCGTCGCGTTCGTCGAGGAGTCGCGCGTTCATCGAGAGCCAGCGGCGACCGCCGTCTTTCGTCCGTGCCTCGTACTCGAAGTCCTCGACGATCCCCGCCGTCTGTAACCGTTCGAGAAAGGTCTGGCGGCGCCTGGAATCGACGTAGAGATCACGCTCGAGCGCCTGATGGGACTCAAGAAGTTCCGGAACGCCGTCGTAGCCGAGGATGTCGGCCATCCGCTGGTTCGTCGTCAGGACGCGCCCGTCGGTCGTCGTCCGAAACACACCCACGGGCGCGACATCGACGAGTCGCTCGTACGTCTTCAGGTCGGCCTTCCGGGCCTGTTCTTCCGTGACGTCGTCGTACAGCCACAGGTGGCCGCTTCCGGTCGGGAGCTCGATCGGTAGGTAGCTTCGCTCGAAGACTCGTTCGTCCGTGCGTTCGAGGCGTTCCCCGATCACCGGCTCCCCCTCGTCGATTCGGGCCTCGATCCCGGCGACGAACGCCGGGGGATCAGCGAATTCGTCGCTCGCTTCCGCTGCTAGTCTGGCACAGTCTGCACCGATCATATCGCGACGATCGCGGGGGATATCGAACAGGGATAGCAGCTCGTCGTTGACCGCCAATACGGTCCGGTCGGCCGTCTCCGCGAGGATCCCGATGGGTAATCCGTCGAGCAACGTCCGTAAGAGAGCGTTCTGTTCGACGATCGTTCCTCTCGAGTCTCTCGGTTCCGTTCGTGAAGTCATCTGACAGTGGATCCGGCGAACGTCCCCGTCCGTGTCCCGTTCGGCCTGCCCCGACAGGCGGACATGGATCGGAAGTCTATCCGCGTGTTCGATCCGGAGGTCACACGCGACTGATTGGTCGGCGCTTATCTCTTGCAGCGCCGTTTCGAGTCTGCCAGCCTGCTCGTCGGGGACGAACGCCCGCAATTGCTCACCGAGGACCGTCGCCCGGTCGTGACCAGTCAGCGTGAGCCAGGCGTCGTTGACGAACTGAACCGTCCCGTCCGGCGTCAGCGACAGCGCCGGGACTACCCCTCCTACTGGAGGGTCGTCGTCGACCACGATCCAGTCCGGCTGGCGATCAGACACTACGCCACATAGAGGTGGCTTGCCTATGAATATATTGGCCCACATTACAATCCAGCAACGGTAACTCTCATAGTGCTTATCGTAGCGAGTTACCGGTACGACCGCCCGCTGTCGGGCGACCGATCCGGAACAGACCTACGATAATCACTATCAGTCGTTTCGCAGCTGGTATCGGCCCCGAATCGCCCTGTCGACGTTCACCTCGAAGGATGACTTCGTACCACCTGCCAGTTTCGATAGACACGCTTCCCAATGAGAGGAGTCTCGTCTCGATTCGTCAGCAACCTCATTTCGTTAATTTTGCCATAGATTGGTGTGACTTTCAGCTATGGTCCCTGATCTCTCACGCCGGCGACTGCTCGCCGGTGGGGGTGCGCTGGCGCTCAGTGGGATGGCTGGAGTGGGTCTGGCAAACTCCGGATGGCTGTCCGGGCTGACCGACGACGGTGGACGCTCGGTTCCGGAGCAGGTCTGGCAGCCCCCTGTGTCACAGGCCCACGCAGACGCGACGCTGGAGCGTCTGGAAACGACCGCCGATCGAGCCGAGCGGCTCGCCGACCGCGTCGAACGCCGGACCGGATCAGCACCGCGGTGGGCCGACGAGCCGGCGGGTGGCTGGCTCGAAAATGCTCGCCACGAGTCGGTGCCGCGAGATCGACTGGCGGACGCGACCTCGGGGTTGGCAACCGCCGGTAGCCGAATCGGCGAGGCGAAGGAGATCCTCGGCGGGACAGTCAGTGACGACGCCCGGGACCGATCTCTCGCTGTCCGTTCGGAAGCCGACCGTCTGCAGGACGAACTCGGTGACTATCCCGTTTCGAATCCATCGCGTGACCTCGCGTGCCTCTACTTCGTCGAGGTGGAAAGTGACAACGCGTCGTTCCTCGCGCCCTTCGATGGCTCCTCTGAGTCGACGACCGGGGACCTCTCGCAGTTCCACTCGCGCTTGCTGCGTGCCGAACAGGCCCTCGCGAACGCGCGCTACTATCGCAACCGGTACCGAGACGAACTGGGAGATCAGACCAGGCCAGTCAGGCACTCCGTCCAGGACGCCCAGCGCGAGTTCATCGACTCGATCGACGCATTGCCGTCCGAGAACGACGTTCAGGAGGCGATCACACCGGACGAAGCGAGGTACTACGGAACCGACGTGTACCAGCAGGCGACCCAACCGCTCTGGGCCGACTGTTACGATTCGGACTTCAGGTACGGAACGGACGGGCGGCGTCGTGACCACGACGTGCAACGACTCGTCGATACGGGTCGAGCGTTGCTCTGGCGGCGCGGATGTCAATACGCGCGCACGGAACTCTCGGTCACCCCTGATCAGGAGGAGTTCGACAGAGATCGGATGCTCGAGGCCGAGTCGGGTGCGGTCGACACCTACGAGTCGGTGCGTTCGAACTACGACGCGCCGCTCCCGGAACTATTCGTCCAATCCGGTGCCACCGCGATCACTGTCGGGTAGTCACGGACGGAGTTCGGCCAGACGTCGGAGCTCTACGCCAAGGCCACGACGTTCTATCTCGTCGGGATCGGTATTCTGCAAGCGATCGAGGACGGCGTCTCGACGCTACCGTCGTGAGGCTCGTTGGCCGGACGGGCCTACCACGTACCGTGGAAGGTGTCGAATTCCAGCGCTTCGAGATCCTCCTCGCCGATGGCGATCTTGTACTCCTGGGGCGTGAGCATCGGCTTTTTGAACTGGGGGCCGTCGTCGGTCGTGATCCGCGGACAGCCCGTGTTGACGTACGCATCGAGGCCGAAGTTCGTGAGTCGATCCGGGGTCACCTCGTCCATCGTGATGAGGTAGGCGTCGTCGTTTTCCGCGACGATCTCCTGGGCGATCTCCCAGCGACCCTGGCCGATCTTCGTACAGAAGATGACGCCCCACTCCTCGGCGTCCATCGCCTTGTGAACGGAGGCATAGCGCTGTTTCATGAACTGCTCGGTGTCGGCGACGGTCACCGAATTGTTGACGGGGTCGGCGATGACGACCTTCTTGTCGGGATGTTCCATCGCCAGGCCGAGCGGATGGAACTTCCCGCCGCCGACGTAGAGGATCTGGTCGGCATCGACGTCCGCGCTGGCGTAGTTACAGCCCAGGACCTGGCCCTCGTGGGTCAAGCGGTCGTCGCCCTTGCGGGTGTGGACCTCGTAGCCTCGCTCCTCCAGCCACGACCGCATCTCCTCGAACTTGTTCATGTGCTGGGCGGTCGTCACGAGGCCCACGTCTTCGTCGTCCTCGGCCGGCACGAGTTCCTCGTCGAGAGCCTGCTCCATGATCGGGAAGACGTCCACATTCGAGAACAGCGGGACGTAGATGATCTTGTCACTCTCTTTCATCGGGGAGTGGCCGAAGTGGACGAACACGTCCGTCCGGCGCATGAGGTACGTATCGAGGTCACAGGCCCCATAGCAGGGCTGGCCCGAGATCATTACGTTCACGTCGTCGGGTAGCTCCTCTCGGAGGTCGTCGGCGACGGCCGGGCCGCGTCGTTTCAGCCCTTCGGGAAACTGCAGGCCGACGGTCGTCGCGTCGCGCTCCTGTACTTCCTCGACGATTCGATCCAGTTCGTAGTCCCACTCGCGGTCGTGCTTCAGAGAGAGGCCGGTGTTCCGCAGATCGCCCTCGGTCCGCTCTTGGCTCATTAGACCAGACTAGCGGGCCGGGCCGTTTAACCTCGGCGTTTCGTCACTGCCGAGGTGATACCACTACCGGTTACTCCTCGACGGCCTCGCGCAGGTCCTCGACGTGCGAGCGGACGACCTGCAGCGTCGCGTCCGCGTCGACGTATCCTTGATCGTACTCTGCGAGTGCCGTGTCGACGTCGTCGAGGAACTGTTCGAGTGGTGGCTCGGAGTCGGTCATGTGTCGGCATTCTCTCGCCGCGGCCTTCTGGCTTTCGTGCTGGCGTGGCCGAAGGAGATATATCCTGTACTCTAGTAGACGTGGATATGCGAGGTTTTCGTCGGCTGGTCGTCGGCGCGCTGGTCGGCGCGGCACTGGTCCTGTTGCTCGCGCCGGACGCCATCCTCTGGGCGGCACGGGCAACCCGCCGAGCCTTCCAGCGAGCGGCCGAAATCGAACAGCCGATCCCCGAGCCCGTGCTACTCGGTCTCGGAATGGTCGTGCTGTTCGTGGTCACTTTCCTGTTGATCTTCGGGGCCGTCAGACTGTTCACCTCCGTCGGCACCTCCAGCGGGTCGAAGATCGCCGTCTGGTACGAACGGCTCACGCCGAACTCCCCACGCACGAAGGGGCTGGCGTTCATGATCATCTTCACCGTCGTCTTCATGGTCGGGTTCGCGGCGTTCGTCCCCTACCTCTCGGACTCGCTGACCGAGGACACGACGATCGACGAGGTCGTGACTGACATCAAAGAGGGGCGATACACCGGGCAGATACCCGGGCTGTTCGAGGACGACGCCGTCCGACGAGGAAACGGCGACCTCGCCCAGAAAGACCCCGGCGTCGACACCGACGGCGACGGGCTGCCCGATAGCTGGGAGGAGGCCGGTGAGACCCCAGGCGGGGCGACGCTCTCGAACGCCGATCCCGAACAGATGGACCTGTACGTCCAGCTCAACTACGGCTCGGACGTCGACCCGCTCGACAGCGCGGAACGGCGACAGTTACGCGAGGTCTGGTCGAACATGCCAGTCGAGAACCCCGACGGCTCGACCGGGATAGATCTACACCTCGTCCACCGGGGTGATCGTGCCGGGCGGCTCGGTGAGGAGGTCCCGATCGGCGGCTCGGGGGCGGTCGACCGCTACTACACCGAACAGCGGTTGGGCGATCGATACTGCACGTACCATCAGGTGACGCTCGGACAGATCCAGGACGACGAGACGATCGGCTACGCCGAGACGCCCGGTCACGCCTCGATCCTCGACGGGTCGAACTTCGGGAGTTACGACGGCGACGTCTCCTTCCGTGCCGCGATGATCACCCACGCGCTGTTGCACAACGTCGCCGGCGAGGTCGACGGCAGTGTCCACACCGACGGCGGCTGGCTCGACTACCCGGACGAAGACAACGAACGACTCTCCGACGCGGTCGCCACAGAACTGGAGACCGACGGCTTCGTCACCTCGTCGTTCACCCAGCAGCGCTGTGAGTCGTAGCAACAGGACTCTCTGTTAGGAGAGCGTCATACGATGGTTCGCGTGACTGTTCTTCGTTACCCTGATTCTCTCAGTGCACGAGACGCACGGATCACACAGTACATGGATTTTATTTTGGAGTGTCACGACTACCAACCATGAATCGAAGGTGGTTCGTTTGTGGCTTCTGTTCAACATTACTCACTCTGACTGGATGTACCACGGACAGGGAGCCAACTGGGACTCCAAATCGGGTGTCTGAAGACCCGCCGGAATGGTTGAGTAGCACAGTCACATGTAAGTCAGTGGGCGGTTCTCTTGTGTTGTCTGAAGATTATGATTCTGTGAGAAATTCAACAAAAATAGTCAAATACAATTCCTTTTCAAACACGTCTCGACTGATAATTGAATTCGCAATAGAAAATCAAGCGGCAAAAACATGTTCAGATGAAGGGGGCAAGTGAGTTTGGAACACTTCTCGAAACAATTGCTGACCGCGTACCCGCCGATGATCGGAATAATCGCCCAAACAGCATCGCAATTCAAATTGGATCCAAATATTATTACATAACTGATATGGCCGCTTTCGATCAAGTACTCATTGGTTAGTCATTTTATCAATCATGTGGGGGCCATGTACAAGCGTGATATTACGCTTACTTGAGCTGTATTAACCCCGAAGCATCGATCGTAGTTCGTTCAGTACGCAGAATACACTGAACAGGGGCGTGTTTAGACGCTAGTAAGAGCGGCTAAATATCGAACTTACTAGGAAGTGAAGCGGGAAGAGGAGTTTGTGTC
>ENA-ORDC01000437-ORDC01000437.1-marine-metagenome-genome-assembly--contig:-NODE-437-length-41856-cov-6.151823_pt1 | contig 41856 bp, 33 predicted proteins | sample MGYA00237783_ERZ508515 | MGnify/ENA primary metagenome ERZ508515 (study PRJEB26186, sample SAMN06268792) | marine metagenome | isolation source: Eden Landing Ponds, San Francisco, CA, USA | place... | reverse complement strand
CCGAGAAGTCGATCGGCTCGAAGACGACGTAGTAGTCGGGGTTCGTCTCCTCGAACCGCCGGTCGATGGCGGCGCGCAGTTCGTCGACGGAACGCGTCGAGGGTCCGCCGAACCGGGCGAAAAACCGCTCGCGGAGGGCGGCGTCGGTCGCCACCGTGTCGCGCAGGAACCCCCGCAGGGCGTCTGGGTCCGCGGCGTCGAGCGCGGCGTCGAGTCGGTCGCCCTCGTCGGGCGGAAGGTCGTCGAGACAGCGGAGCAGTACGGCGACGACGTGCTTGCACGCTCCGGGCCCGTCGTACGGACAGTCACACCACGGGTCGAACCCGTCTGCCGCGAGGTCGACGCGAACGTCGTACTGTCGGCTCCCGCTCACGACGGCGGTGACCGTGGCGTCGACGCGGTGGATCTCGCGGATACGGCCCTCGCCGAGGTAGGTCTCGCCGCGCTCGAAGACCGCGTCTGTGCAGCAGTCTCGAACCGCGTCCTCGGTCACGTCCATAGTACCAACTAGTGTTCCGTGGTTACTCCGAAAAATGTGCGCTTAGATCGACAGAAGCAATCTGGATCTGCGTCGTTGCAGATCTCCGGGGCAGCGGGCAGCGGTTCAACGAGCGACACGGCGTGGATATTGGAGGGACCGTTCGCGCACAGCAGTCCCGGTCCTGACGGCGACCGTCGATGGCTTCGAGCGTATCGAGAACGAGCGGGTGATCGATCGGGCTACGCTTTGACGCGTGGTAGCCGGAGTGAGAGAGTACGTTTCGTCTGTCTTTGTCCAGTGTCACGGAGCGAGATCTGTGTCAGCTTCGTTGCGTCGTTCGAGGGCTTCGAAGGCGGTCTCCAGATTGAGATTGAGTTGGTACGTGCAGTATCGATCACCGCTTCGTCGTGATGTGAGCTACTTGATTGAGATTCGGTGGCTCTCGGACACCCCTCGTTTCGTCTGTTCTCGTCTCTGCAGTGTGGTGGGCTTCGTTCGTTCGAACCACCCCTCGTTTCGTCTGTTCACCGTCTCGAACGCATGTGACGCGTGTTGATCGCGCTCCGTTGTTAAGCGAGGGGACAACCAACACACACCGCTTTTCGCAGCGTATCAGCAGGGAATGAGAGAGTACATTTCGTCTGTCTTTGTGATCGACCTCGTATCGCTACCGCCATGACTGTTAAACACAGACGAAACGTACTCTCCAGCCTAGGAGTAGAGAAGATGCGTTACTTGTTTTCTTACTAACGTGTCGCTTCAGCACTAGTTGACCGCGACCTTGTGACGATAGCACACCCCTTATTTCGTCTGTTCTGCTCTCCACGATCTGTGCTGTCTCCGTCTCACTCGAACCACGCCCCTCGTTTCGTCTGTTCTTCCGTTTGGTTTGCAACCTGACTACGGCTGATTCTCGATCGACTCGCGCGTCTCCACGATGATATCGGGATCCAACGCGAGTTCGTACCGATAGTGAACACCGCCTGCGCGTCCTTCATTCTGTTCGGTACGTTCGAGAAATCCGAGCATCGTGAGATCCGCAAGATGGTTCTGAATACTCTTTAGCGTGGTCAGTGGATCGTGACCCCAGTTTCGTGCGACACGTTCGTACACCGCCTGAATCTCTTTTGACCGTGCGGGAATGTCCCCGTCGACCTCGATTCGTGCGAGCGACTCTAAGATGAGTTGTCCGTGCATGGTCTGGTCGCGTAACTTATCTTGGACACGCCCTCGCTGGACACGCGCCGCAGCCACTTCGATATGGTCATCGGTGATCGCTGTCGCTCCCTGTTCTTCGGCGACATCGCCGCCCTCGCGGAGGAGGTCGATCGCCTGCCGTGCGCTCCCGGTGTCTTTCGCCGCCTTCGCGGCTGCGAGTCTAATCGCTGAGTCTTTACACGCACCGTCAACGAGGGCTTTCTCGGCTCTGGCAGTGAGGATCGACTGGAGCTCGTCTGCGTCGTACGGCGAAAAGGCGAGTTCCTTCTCCATCAGTGTGTCTTTGACTTTCGGGCTCAGCGACGAGCGGAAGGTGTAGTTGTTGCTGATCCCGATCACGCCGACACGTGCCGCGTCGAGATGGCCGTTCGCGCGTGCACGAGGGAGTTCGTACAGCAGGGAATCAGGGTCGGAAAGATGGTCGATCTCGTCGAGAATGAACAGAAATGTGCCGCCACGTGTCTCCATTTCTTCGTATAACGTTTCGAGGGCGTGCGATGTCGAGAGGCCGGTTTCTGGAAACGTCTCTCCGTTCTCTCCGCGGATGCTGTTTATAAGCGATCGAACTGTTCTGTACACGCTGTCATCGTTGCAGTTTCGGAAGTGAACGTGGAGTTCCTCGGCTTCATCCCGTCGCTTTACTTCGGCCTGAAGGGCACTCATCATGTACTCCGTGACGGCCGTCTTTCCGACACCAGTTTTCCCATAAATAAACACGTTTGCTGGATTTCGGCCGAAAAGCACGTCTTTGAGTGCCGATCGATATGCGTCAATTTCGTCGTCTCGTTCGACAATAACGTCCGGACGATACTCCTCCGAGAGGGTAGATTTGTCCTCAAAGAGGGTCTCCGTCATCTCGGTAAAGAGATCTTCAGACATTGTTGATGTTCTGAGTAGCACTACCTCCTAACTTAAGATTGGCGTTCGTTTGTTTACCTTGTTTCGTTTGCTTCTATCTGTTACAGCCGAGAAGATGAGCGCCCGAACGATGTGACACAGAACAGACGAAATGAGGGGTGTGGACGATGACTACTCGTGGAGTGCCTCTCGTTCTACGAGAAGAACAGACGAAACGAGGGGTATCTCCCCAACATGCACCGGCCCTAGCTACTGGCGTGAACAGACGAAATGAGGGGCGTGTCCCGCTTCAGCGGCCGACCAATCAGTCGTCGACCACGGCTTCGTCGACTTCCGCTTCCGTGTCGGCGTCTTCCTCGGACAGCTCGTCCAGTCGTTCCTCGGCGCGGTCGCGGTCCTCCGGATAGCCCACGTCGACGCGCCAGCCGTCGAGCCGGATCGCGTCGATGGTGCGACCCGATTGGATGAGCAGATCGATCGCGTCCGGGAGTTCGTACTCGCCGCGATCGGAGGGCTGGACGAGGTGGCAGGCGTGGAAGATGGCGGGGGTAAACGTGTAGAAGCCGGTCATCACGAGGTTGCTCGGCGGATCGTCCGGCTTCTCGACGACCTCGACGACCTCGCCGTACTCGTTGGTGTCGAGCACGCCGTAGCGGGAGGCCTCCTCGTAGGGCACCTCCTCGACGAGGAACGCCGCGTCGGCGCGGTCCTCCTGTTGGCGGTTCGTGACGTCGCCGAGGTTCCCGCGGAACACGTTGTCGCCGAGCATCAGCATGAAGTCGCCGTCGACGTGCGGCTCCGCTTGGAGAATGGCGTGTGCGAGGCCGAGTTGTTCGCGTTGGTGCGCGTAGGTGATCGGGACACCGTCGTACTCGTCGCCGTAGCGGTCGATAATCTGCTCGGCTTTGTAGCCGACGATGACGACGAGTTCGGTCGCACCGGCGTCGATGAGGTTGTCGAAGACATCCTGGATGAGGGGCGTGCCGTTCACCTCGACGAGTACTTTCGGCTTGTCGTCGGTGAGCGGTTGAAGGCGTGTGCCCTTCCCCGCTGCGAGTACGACTGCTTGCATAGGTGGGTGGTGTCGTCGGGGTGGGAAATACTTTGTGAGCAGGGTATCTGTTCAGAGAACGAAGGCAGCATCAGATGTGTCTAGCTGTCGTCTCGGTCGTAGAAGACTTCCACAACCCATTTGATGACGCTCCAACATCCTCTTTCATGGACGTTCTCGTCACCGGCGGTGCAGGATTCATCGGCGGTCATCTCGCAGAAACCTTCGCAGCAGAAGGTCACGATGTAGTCGTACTCGACAACTTCGAGCCATACTACGACCTCGGGATCAAAGAACATAACGTCGAAGTGGGTCGTGAGGCAGCTGCGTCGTCGTCAGGGAGCTATGAACTGGTTCAGGGATCTACCACCGATGAAGAGATTGTCGACGAGCTTGTCTCTCAGGTAGAGATTGTATACCATCAGGCCGCACAGGCAGGCGTGCGGACGAGCGTGAAAGAACCACGGAAAGTAAACTCGTACAATGTCGAAGGGACACTTAATGTGCTTGACGCGGCACGGGACTCCGATATAGGGCGAGTAGTGAACGCTTCATCGTCGAGCGTGTACGGAAAACCTGAGTATCTCCCATACGACGAAGACCACCCGACAACACCGATCTCTCCGTATGGGGCGTCGAAACTAGCTGCAGAACATTACGTCCGGGTGTACAACGAGGTGTATGGGTTGCCGACCGTCTCACTTCGGTACTTCACCGTCTACGGCCCGCGAATGAGACCGAACATGGCGATCACGAACTTCGTCTCGAGGTGTCTCCACGGCGAGCCGCCGGTCGTGTACGGAGACGGCTCACAGACGCGGGACTTCACGTATATCGAAGATGTTGTGAAAGCAAATCGACGGCTCTTGACTGACGACAACGCGGACGGGAAGGTCATGAACATCGGTTCGACGGACAACATCGATATTCTCACGCTCGCAGAGGAAGTTCGAGACGCCGTCGACGAGTCATTAGATATTGTGTTCGATGATCGACATGCGAGTGATGCCGAGCACACACACGCAGACATTTCGAAGGCAAACGATTTGATCGGCTACGAACCAACGAAGGATATCCGTGACGGTGTTGGTGCATTTATCGAGTGGTACCAAGCGAACGAGGAATGGTACGATCCGTTGGTTCGAAGCTCGTAATTACTCTTGAGACAACCATCTTCTGTGTCTGCGGGGCTGCGTTTGAGGCAAACAGCGCTAGTCACCGAACCACTGGATGTGTTTTGCTGAATCCGATGTCGTCGTCAGGGTTACGTGTGGGACTTAATTTCTGTTTCAAGGGCGTCAACGACGCGCTGTTGCTGTGATTCAGTCATACTGTGGGACACGGGGAGAGTAAGCAGATTCTGGTACAGTGCAGTCGAGGTTTCTAACTTTCCATGTTGTTTAGCGTCAGCGAATGCATCAGTCTGGTGAAGTGCATATGTGCCAATCTGGGTCTCGATATCTCTTGTAGCGAGTGCTTCGATTAAATCGTCGCGAAGTGTGATATCTCCTGCTTCAATATATACACAGTAACACTGGTAATTGTGAACGCCACCATCGACGACTGTAGGGGCGGTGACGCCGTCAATCTCGGCGATTAGTTCATCATATCGTGCAGCGATCTCCTGTCTTCGATCGATTATCTCATCAGCCTTCTCCAACTGTGCAACACCAACGGCCGCGAGGATATCCGAAAACCGGTAGTTGGTCGCGTCAGCTTTGAAGAAGCCGTGGCGCTCTCCCATCGGATCGGTACCGAAGTTCTTGATCGACCGCATCTCTCTGGCGAGTTCGTCGTCGTCAGTCGTAATCATGCCTCCCTCGCCGGTTGTGAGTACCTTTCGTGGATGGAAGCTGAACACGCTAATGTCGAACTGAGAGCCGACTGGCTGCCCATTGAAGGTCGCCTTCGTCGAACAGGCGGCGTCTTCGACGATTGCGAGATTGTGTTCGTCGGCGATCATCTGTAGGGGTTCGTGATCGAGCGGTTGTCCCCCCCATGCGACCGGAAGAATCGCGGCTGTGTCTTCAGTGACAGCTTCTGCAACCTCTTCAGGATCGATGTTGTAAGTTCGACGGTCCACATCGACCAATACAGGTGTTGCTCCCACCCGCTCAACAGCGGTTGCGGTTGCAGGATATGTGAAATTTGGAACTATAACTTGATCGCCGTTCTTTATATTAAGCCCTTCTAGAGCTAACTCCATCCCAACCGTACATGATGTGGTAGTAATTGCGTGTTTAACGTCAATCATGGACGCAAATTTATTTTCCATCTCCTTTGCGTAGGGACCTTGAGTTAGGTATCCTGAATCAAGCACTGATTTAATATTCGACAGTTCTTCGTCTCCGACTACGGGTTCAATAAGTGGTATTCGACTTGGCATTAGGTTTAGTACCAGTTACGATAACAAAATTACACCGATCCAATATTTAGGTGCTGCAGCAATATGGAAGCAAGTATCACAAGAGGATTTATACTCACCCCCTTCTGAACACATTCCATGACGAGTGATGTCCTGATAACTGGTGGCTGTGGGTTTATTGGTTCACAACTTGCAAAAGATCTACGCGACCGTGGCTATAATATTCGTATTCTTGACAACCTTCATAGAGGGGAACTAGAGAACCTTGGTGATCTTCTGGAGCACGATGATGTCGAACTTATTCGGGGTGATATTCGTGATCGGGAAATCGTTTCGGCAGCTATGAAAGACATCGATTATGTTGTCCATCTTGCAGCGACTTGTCTGAATAGAAGTATAAAATACCCAACCGAAAGTCTTCAAGTCAATATGCTTGGGACAAATACAGTGTTCAATGTAGCTGTCGAACACAATGTAGAAAAGATACTGTATGCTAGTTCGGCGTCTGTCTACGGAGAACAATCAATTCCAATGTCGGAAGATGATGCAGTGTCACCACAGACGCCATACGGGATCTCAAAATATTGTGCAGAGTTGCTAGCGAGTTTTTATGCTGAACAAGAGAATATACCCTTTGTTGGGTATCGGTTTTTTAATGTTTATGGCGCAGATCAGGATACTGATGCATACTACACAAGCGTTATTAATGTATTCGTACAGCGACTCGTAAACGGCGACCCTCCAATTATCCACGGTAGTGGTGAACAAACGATGGACTTTATAAATGTTCGAGACATTTCCCGAGCCCTATATCTCGGTATTAATACGAATGTCGAAAACGAAGTTTTCAATGTTGGTTCTGGTAATATGACCTCGATCGCAGATCTTGCAGAGATTCTGATAGATATTGTCGGGGTTGATGTTCAACCACAATATAAAGACCGGGATGTTCTTGTCAGTCACCGTCAGGCATCAACAAAAAAGGCAAAAGAAAAACTCGGATTTGAGTCGGAGGTCTCTGTGAGAGATGGTCTTGAAGAAGTCGTTGAGTCTGTTATATCGGAGATGGATACGGAAAATAGATTGTGATTAATAATGGACAGTAACGTACGCATTGCGGAAGGCGCAACTGTTGGCCTCTCAGTAGATAGTGGCTCAAAAAGTCCTAGACTTGGTCCAGGATCTGTTATTCGTTCTGGTACAGTAATCTATGATGATGTGACTGCTGGTGAGAACCTCCAGACAGGACATCATGCACTAGTACGGGAAAATACAATACTTGGTGCAGATGTCATAGTTGGGACGCATACAGTGATCGACGGGAATTGCGAAATTGGAGATCATGTAAGTATGCAAACTGGAGTCTACGTACCCCAACACACTGATATCGCTGATCGCGTCTTTCTTGGTCCATCTGCAACATTATTGAATGATCGATATCCTGTCCGCAAAGATGTGGGGCTTGATGGGCCCACTATCGGACAAGATGTGTCTATTGGTGGAAGTGCAACCATACTACCCGAAGTAACAATTGGTGAAGAAGCGTTTGTCGCTGCAGGAGCTGTGGTCACGCAGGATGTCCCGCCACGCAAACTTGCGATCGGAGCCCCTGCATCGATCACAGAGTTACCTCCGGAACTCGAAGGAGGCAACGACCTGTGACGGTTCCGATCGCAGCACCGAAGATTTCGACGGCTGCCAAAGAGGCAGTCACTGATATACTCGACTCCGGGATGATCGCCGACGGTGAGAAGGTCCGGCAGTTCGAAACACAGTTCGCCGACTACGTAGGTACCGACCACGCGATTGCAACCTCATCGGGTACGACTGCACTCCACGCAATGCTCGAAGCCGCTGGTATCGGGGAGGGAGATGCTGTTGTCACTTCACCGTTTTCGTTCATTTCGAGCGCAAATGCGATCAAACACGCCGGTGCAGAACCCGTGTTCGCTGACGTCGATGCCGAGACGTTCAACCTTGATCCGGAACGCACGCGCGAACTTATCGAAGAGCGTGGGGATATCACCGCGATCATGCCGGTCCACCTGTACGGACTGGCCGCCGACATGGACGCGTTCCGTGAGTTGGCCTCGGAATTCAATCTCCAACTGTTCGAAGACGCTGCACAGGCCCACGGCGCGACGTACAACGGTGACATGGTGGGATCGATCGGGGATGCCGCGGCGTTCTCGTTTTATCCGACCAAGAACATGACGACCGGCGAGGGGGGCATAATTACGACCGACGACGACGCGGTCGCCGATCGGGCCCGACAGGTGATCAACCACGGTCGGTCGGGGAGTTACGAACACGAGTTCGTCGGCTACAACTTCCGGATGACGAATATGCAGGCGGCAATCGGGATGGATCAGCTCAAGCGGTTACCAGGATGGCTCGAAAAGCGTCGTGAGAACGCCGAGAAACTTACAGCTCGACTCAAGGACGTAGCGGTCGTTGAGACGCCCAGTCAAGTCGCCGGTCGTGACCACGCGTTCCATCAGTATACAGTCGTGACTGACTACAGAGATACACTACAGTCGAGTCTGGGTTCGAATAACATTGGTTACGGCGTCTACTATCCGATAACGATCCCCGATCAGCCAGCCTATGACCGGAAGTCCACCGTTCCAGTTGCCCGTCAACTCACTAATACGGTGCTTTCGCTTCCGGTCCATCCGTATGTTACAGACAAGGACATTGAGAAAGTTGTCGACGCGGTTCACACCGGTGTGGAGGCCAACAATGAGTGAGAACGATCCGATTCCAGTGGCTGTCGTCGGTGGCGGGAATATGGGTAGAAATCACATTCGGGTCTACGACGAACTCCCTGGTGCGGAACTCGTCGGTGTCGTTGAACCGGATCCGGATCGGGCCCAAGAGATTGTCGACGAGTATCATGTTCCCGTTGTCGACCAGGTTGCTAACCTTGACGAGGCCTGTGCCGCAACGGTGGCAGTCCCAAACCGCCTCCACCGAGAGATGGCCGAGACATGTATTGATAATGGGATGGACGTGCTAGTAGAGAAACCACTGGCGACGACCATCGAAGATGCCGAAGCGATTGTCGACGCCGCTGAGAAGGCTGGAGCTATCTTGCAGGTCGGTCACATTGAACGGTTCAACCCAGCAATCGAAATGCTGCATGATCTACTGAACGATATGACTGTCTTGGCGATTGAAACACATCGGCTTGGTCCGTTCAACGAACACCTCACGAATGAGAGTGTCGTATTCGATTTGTTGATCCATGATGTTGATATTGTTCGTTCGATTCTGAACGAGGATGTCAGCAAAATCCGAGGAATGGGGCTCAAACACAAGTCAGAGACATGGGATCAAGCGACAGCAATGCTACAATATTCGGGTAGTGTGGCAGTACTGACAGCCAGCCATATCACCCATGGAAAAGTCCGACAACTGAATATTACTGCCGAGGAGTATTTTATCAGTCTGAACTATCAAACGCAACAGATAGAAATCCAGCAACACGGTTCGGAGCAGACAACATCAATACTCGGCCAGAGTGGGTATCGAACTGAGACAAGAACCGAGTCTCCGTTCGTTAATACCCGCGAGCCACTAAAGAATGAATTAGAGCATTTCCTGAACTGCGTGCAAACTCACACACAGCCGAGGGTATCAGGTGAGGATGGTGTAGAGGCAATACGACTTATCAATTCTATTGAGTCGGTACTCGATGATTGATCAATTAAACTCACAGAAACGCGGGCATAACCTCTCCCTCTATTTTTACTCGCAATATTATATATTTTTCCTATTATAATTTTGAATTAACATCTGGATTTTGGTATCTCTAGTCAGAATACACTCTGACTCTGAGTGTCGAAACAACTATATTTGGGTGTCATAAGACATCCTCCATGGGTACATCAAGTCCGCAAAAGATTGTTTTAATCTCTGTTGACGATCTACGATACGATTGTGTGGAACGAGCTGAGGAGTCCGCACTATTTGACGCGTATGGTCTGGAGGGGACAGACTTTACGACAGAGACGATGGATACGTTATGGGAACAAGGAGTTGGATTTCAGTACGCGACGAGTGCATCTTCATATACACCACCATCACATGGATCATTGCTTACCGGACAGTACCCCAGCGGTCACGGTGTTTGTACGTTCTTTAATCAGATGTCTGACGACATTGAGACTATTACCGAACTTGTGTCGGACGCTGGATTTGAGACACATGCGTGGATAGAAAATATCGCTCTTGACATGTTGGACGTTACGAAAGGCTTCGATCGTATTGTTTGTCCGTTTGAGAGCGACCAGCAAAACCTGTTTGACTTCGTCGATACTGCTCTCTCCTCGTCGGAGCCGGTGTTCCTGTTCGTTCATTTGTTTGATGTTCACAAGCCCTACTTGTACACAACGGGAGGTGAGGAACGTCACGAGTACAACAACGACTATCCAGCCGTCCTTGATGAGGTTCTTCCGGACGAACTGGCAACATCATCGATGGTTTCTGATGCGAGAACAGAGGCCAAAGAGACGGTTGATAACTACGACGACCTGTCGGATTCTCTCGCAGAGTACGCTCACTACCGGAGTCTCGATTACATCCTACGCCAGCGGCTCGAAGAAACTGTCGGTGAGGAGCGATTTAAATATCTGATCGATCTGTATCGAAAAGGCGTTGAGAAATTTGACCAGGGACGTCTTGCAGACTTGTTAGAGACGATTCGATCCGGCCTTGATGAAGACTATCTCTTAACGCTAACCTCAGATCATGGTGAGGCGAAGTGTGAATGGCGTGGACGAACAGACTTCATGAACAGTTTCAACGTCTCTGAAGGCGCAACTCGGGTTCCGTGGTTTTTCGAGACAGATCTCGATGAGCTCAAAGCTGACCTCGTTGCTGAGGACACGCCCGTTAGTCATGTCGACTTTTATCCCACGATCGCTGACGTTATAGGGGAGTCGACAAACGGTCAGAATTCACAAGGGTGTTCCCTTGTGGGCACCGTCCCAGATGACCGGCGACTGTTCACCGAGAGCTGGTTCTACGAGGGTGGTGTGAACTTCTTTGGGAACGTCTCCGAACCAGGGAAAGGTGGACTGAGCGAGATTGCTATTCGAGAGGGACCGCACAAATTCATTAGGGTGTTTGAGGATACGGGAACAAAGGATAGAGCACTGTACCATATAGACGATATCTTGGAAGAAAACGATATCTCTGCAGAGAAACCGAGTGAGTGTGCCCGGCTCCAGAAGCATCTTGAACAGTACCTCGACACGTTCGATCTGGTCTGTGAACCAGACATCGCCGACGATGACTCCGACAGGCTAGAGTCGCGTCTGCGAGCGCTTGGATATCTTGAGTGATTTTTGAGCGGAACTGGTTAATTACTACTGCGCTGTTGAGAGCCGCGGTGTGCTTCGACCACAGCGTCGAACGAGTAGAGTTCAAACTGTTCGTTCGCATATCTCGGTTGTGAAGATGGGCGGTGCAAAGAATTGGGTAAATCCGTCTCGAACCATCTGAGATCGTAAACCACCCAGTCGGGTTCGTACTGATCTCGGAGCCACTCGACTTCGTTGGTGATCCGCGAGTGTTTCTCGGGAAACAGGTGGTTGTACTCCGTTACGACCGCGTCCGTTGTGGCTTGGTTCCCGAGCGTTTCGACGATATCGTGGTCAGTAAACCAAATAATATTGCGGGCGATCACTGACGGATGAATGATCACAGTTCCCGGCGAAAGGCCATTGAGTTGATCGACGATATCCTCGATAGCCGCCTCACGCTCCGGTTCGTACAAGTATGAGTGGAAAGTCCAATAGAACCCACAGATGAGTACTACTCCTATCACAGTGAACGCCCCAACAACAGCGTGATAAGGCGTCCCTAGAGTCGACCATGATTTGCTGAGAATGACAAAAGCGGGGAGATAAATGTACTCCAAGTACCGTTCTGGTTCGCCGAGAAAGAGCAGATTCGGGAGTGATGTGAGGAAAGCCACAGCGACGCCAGCAAGCAACCAGACGAGAAACGGTCGAGACACGACAACGTCAACGCCAGTGACGGCGGCCCATACCAGTCCAAGGAGTGTTACCACGATAGGAAGGTTACAAAGAACTGGGAAAAGGCGACGCGTCTCAAAGACCGACTGGGCTACATCCATAGGGGAATCAGCCGCGAATATCTGCTGGCCAAACGCGATCGGATTCGGAAGTGAGTGATCAAATCGCTTGTATTGTTTCGTGACAGCGTAGTCATGGAGATGCTTGAGGTGAGTTCGGAGAACCGTCACATACTGGCCACGAGACAAAACAACTGAGAGGAGAAAAGACAGACACAAAACGAGTAAAGCCTCCGGAACCACGAGAATACCGAGGATGGCGAGTATCACAGTCATCGCTTGGAGACTGAATTTACTCAACAGTGGAACGAGAGCGGCAAGGGCAATACTAATTGCTAGCGCTGGTAACGCACCGGTGTCGGCATAGACGACCACTGCGAGGATTACTCCCGTAGTCACGAGATTTCCCGGTTTGCGCGCCGACAGTCCAATGGCTTGGGCCTGATCCGGACGAACGAATTGTGGTGTCGCGGCAAGAACTGCGAGGATAATTGGCAGGTGGATAATGTCGAGATAGCCGAGCGGAACCAAGGTGGTGGTCAACAAAAGAAAACCGACATCCATCATCGGACTAAAAAATCGGTCGACGTACGGCATTGCCGATCGCGGGAGGTACGAGAGAAGCCAATGTAGGAGATACGGATAACCATACACACCACCCGTCGTAACTTGCTGTGGCGACTTCGGCAAGCGATGACCGTTCGAACGGATTTCTTCTGTGACTTGCAGATGGAAGTAAGCGTCTGGGTCAGACCGATTTGGACCAAGCAACCGATAGACACTGCGTGTTGCAGCGAGCAGGATGGCTCCTATTATGGTTGACACGACAACTATTTCACGCATGGGGGCCAGCTATCTCCAAAGTGTGTGCAGATGGGCAGATTTCGCTTCTGTTTGGTGTGTACGATTTTATTTTAAGAATCATTTCTATCACACGTGGGCTGTATTTCACGAAATTATTCGACGGAAGTTCTGTTCCAAGACATATGCATTGGTCAGCATTTCGCGGAGGTCTGCCACCGTTTTCCAGTCTGCTGTGAACCGGGGAATTAGGGCGTTGTCGGTGCTGCTGTTGACGAAGTCGGGACGCGTTATCACTGCGTACTCGTGATGGTCTCGCACGAGTTTGACTGTACGTTTGTCGTACTGGCCACGAGGGTAACAAAAGCTGTCGATACTTATACTATACTCTTGTTCAAGTGCTTGCTTTCCCTGTACAATTTCACGTTCAAGTTCGTCGTCGGGAAGTTCCGGAAGCGGATAATCGTGGGTTAGCGTTTTGTTACCGATTTGGATCAGGGGATCATTAATTAACTCACATATATGTTCGTGAGTCATGAAATCAAACCAGTCGACCCACTTCGTCGCACCCGCCGGTTGCCCGTTAACTTGACCAACCCGCTCTGGAACTACAAAGACGGTCGCTGGTACATCGAACTCACGTAACAGCGGCAGGATGGCTGAGTAGAAATCTGCGTATCCGCCGTCAAACGTCAATGCCACAGAGTTCGAAGAGTTAGTTGCTGGATTCAGCAGCTGCCGAAAGTCGACGGGATCGTAGTTGGTGGTTAAGAACTCTAAGTGCTTCCGAAACACCGGCTTCGGGAGTGCTTCCCGTTTTGGATACTCTTCACCGACAGTATGGTACATCAACACTGCTCCACCCTGTTCATCAGCAGTCACATCAACAAAGCTCTGTTTCGTCAGCCAAGAGGTGGTGCTACTGTTCAAGGCAAGTGTCCGAAGCCCATCTGTCAGTAGTGTTCGAAACGTCATGCTACGTTGGGTTGCAAGTCTCGGGTATCGTCATATAAATCAATCTTTTCGAACCAGTGGGAAAAGTCTCGACCGGTTTTTTCTGATAACCGCCTAACATCGGACGCATACAAAAGCTCGAGTTCCTGTCGAATAGTGGGGTCCATACCCGATTCGTACTCGGATCTCGATTCGACGATGTTTCGAACACTGTGATAGACTGGTTCGAGTAGATTTCGTTTGAGCGCCTGCGGAGCGTTGGTCCGAAGCCAGCGTGTCGTTTGAAGCCATAGTTTCGGAGCCTGACTAGCCGCTTCGTTCGATGTCGATCCGACTAGAGACGGTACGAACGTCTCGTCAACCGAAAGTATCCGGAAAATTTCCTTGATGAATTCCATGTTGCTCTCTTTTAAATCATCAAAAAACAAGAGGTGGATCTGATCCTCATCGAATATTTCATCAAATCGTTCCAAGTGGTGGGCATAGAAGCCCGGCTCTGCCCACATTCGATAATTTGCGTGGTTTTCAAGAACTTGATCGAATTCATAGTCGTGATATCCTTTCCCGTAACCATGCCACCAGTGTGAGAACGCCCGTCGAATTGGATTACGGATACAAAAAAAGAGATCCACATCGGGGACCTCTTTCGCGATCCGGTGTGCGGCACGTGGATGTGAAATGTATCCTTGCGAGAATTCTCCAACCGTAGATGGTTTGGAGCCCTTGGGGAAGTGGGTTTCGTACCACTCTGTACCACGATAGTATTTGTTATCAAAATAACCGACTGAGTCTGTTTTGGGAACCGTAATATCTGGGTGTTCACGAAGACACTGATAAATCCAGGTGGACGCCGTTTTCCCCGGTCCACAAAAAATAAAGTCGACCATTGGATCTGTTGCCATACTCATGATAAATTTTACTTCATACTAAACTTATTCGCTCTTCGTATCTATCCCCCCCTATGAATTATACAACATCCACCCTGATATAAGAACGAAAATGTTGACATCCTGCACTTTGAAACATTGTCGGGATAAATATGAGTGTCGCATGACGAGGAAGCGAAGCCGAGTTTCTGGTGAGAAACACTTCCAAGATGTAGATGGATATTCGTGACAGAGATGACAAAACTGTGATTTTCGGTACTGTGACTACACGATCTACCAGTATATCGACGGGTGCGGCGTAATTGACTGTTACTTGTCAGTCACGAGCACTGAAACGTACGTGATCGTTGACGATTATGTCACCAGCCGTGGAACTCGTCAAACCAACCCACGTCGGTGGCTGCGAAACTCGACGGCGTTTCGAAGCACTATTTCGCGTTGCCGGTTTCGTTATTCGATGTCGCTTTCGGTGTAGCCAAGCGCACGGAGCTGCTCTTTGGCGTCCTCGTCCAGCGTCCGTGATCGTGATTCCATCGACGACGAGAAGACGTCTTCGCAGAACGCCGCGGCGGTTTCGCGGTCGAACCCCGGCGAACCGAACGTCCGGGACTGGCGGAACGGAAGTGCGGCTATCGTGGGCAGCTGCCGCCGGTGCATCCGGGCTCGGTTGTTTACGGTGAGTCGTTCGAGGGCACGTCCCACTCGGATGTGATAGGGGACTGACGAGAACGTGTGTCCACCCGCATCATCCCACACGCTGTAGACGTGGCCGCCACGCCGCTTGTCGGCGTTGAACATCATCCGGTCGTCCGGCGCGCCCTCGGTCAGATCGTATCCCGGACGGTCGCCGTCGACTGACTGGCCGAGCAGCGACGCGATGGTCGGCAACAGGTCGACGTGTCCCATGAACTCACCGTCGACCGTCACATCGTCATTGTAGAACACAGTGGGAACGTACACCATTTCGGGAGCCAGTGGCACGTTCGTGTGTCCGACCATGCCGTGTTCACCGAGCGCCTCCCCATGGTCGGCAGTGAACACGACGAGTGTGTCTTCGAGCAGCCCCCGATCACGGAGAATACCGAGTCGCTCCTCGAACTTTCGGGCCGCCATCTCGGTTCCACAGGAGTAATCTTCGCGCACAGCGTCGAGATCAGCACCACGAGAGTGCCAGTAGTCCTCGGTCGTTTCAAACTCTTGATCGGTTGTTTGTGTTCCGCCTGGCTGTCCGTAAACAGTGTGCGTTGCGAGTTCGCGATCGAACGCAAAGAACGGTTCCTGAACCGATTCGAGCGCCGATTCGAACTCACGAGTGTTGTTGTAGTGGACGGCGTTGTCGCGGGAATCAGCGAGTGAAGTAACGACGAGGTGTGAGGGGCAGTCACTAGCGAAGAGGTCATAAAGCGTTGTCACCGAGTCTGGAACTAGATCCGAAAACGTCCAGACACCGTGTTGTGGCGGATAGAGGCCGGTGGCTAATGATGCAAATGCCGTACAGCTGACGCCGCTACTGGAGACTGTTTTTATTAGTTGGTTTCCATCCACGACCACGTCTGGTATGGAGTCGTACCGGAGCGCATCAGATACAAACAGATAGATGTTGCTGAAACTGGTGGTTGACTTGACCTTCACGCTGTAACTTCAACAACGTCGGCTCTTAGCTCTTATGACAGTGTTACTGCTCCGTGACATCAGTCACCTGTGGGTGAAGATAGGATTCACGAGGAGAAAGTACCGATAGGAATTTTAAGTATCCTTATTAAAGTGCGACATCGAGGACTCGAATACATGAATCTCGGGCGGACGTCTCTGCTTCATTTTTTCACCCAACTGGTTACATCTGTCGCCGGATTCCTGGCAACATTCGTTATCGCACGGTATCTCGGGGCAAATACATTGGGAGTGTTCGTACAGGCCACGGCACTAATTGCCTTGGTTACTCTCCCAACCAAGACACTAACCGGGGCAGCGAATAAACGAATTAGCGAGCGGAAGGAGCCGGACGAGTATTTCACCGCCTGCGTGCTTCTCTTAGTAGGGTTCGTTGCAGCGACCGGGACGCTAATGATAGTTGGTTCGCCACTTCTTGCCGGATATCTAGGTGCGCCGGTTGCAGGGCTTGTTGTACTCTACATGGTTTCGAACTCGATCTTCGATCTCTACACCTCAGTGTTAACTGGTGAAAAAAAAGTGGTCGCATCAGGCGTTCTCAATGCCATCGAACAGGGATTGCGGTTCCTGCTACAGTTCAGCTTCATACTACTTGGTTTCGCACTTACTGGCCTGTTTTTCGGACAGATCTTCTCGTTGATCGGTGCCGCGCTCGTTGGCATGTACGTCTCAGACCTCCGGATCAAGCGACCGTCGTGGTTTCACGCTCGTCGACTCCTGAATTTCGCCAAATACACGTGGATGAATCAAATCAAGGGTCGGAGTTTCAGCTGGATGGATGTCCTGATTCTCGGAATATTCGTTGAGAGTTCACAAGTCGGGATCTACGAGGTTTCGTGGACATTGGCCTCGGTTCTTATTCTCGTCAGCCAGTCCGTCCAACAGACGTTGTTCCCCGAACTGAGTGAACTCGGTGTTGACCAGGAGTACGACAAAGTTCGTCACTTCCTTGAGGAGGGACTCGTCTTCGTCGGGATTTTTGCCATTCCGGGGTTTTTTGGTTCACTCATCATCGGTGGAGATCTTCTCAGTATTTACAGACCAGTATTTAGTCAGGGGCAGCCGATCCTGCTGCTCCTGATTGTGGCTCGCTTGATAGACGCGTACGCTTCACAATTAATCAGTGTTCTTGCTGCGATCGATCGCCCCGAATTTGTATTCCGGGTGGGCGCGGCGTTCACTGTCGTCAACATTGGACTCAACGTCCTGCTGATCTGGTCCTTTGGATGGATTGGTGCTGCTATCGCAACCTGTCTCGCTGCATTCGTCGAACTCGTACTTGGCTACGTGTATCTCACTAGAATCATAGGAAAAACAAAAATACCGGTATGGACCATTGGTGCCGAATTTGGTGCCGGACTCCTCATGGCCGGGGTACTGCTCGTGATAACCCAGTTCATCCCAGTTACGAACTATACTGTCCTCGGCTTAGTCGCTCTTGGGGCAGGGATCTACGTCGGGGTCCTGCTCGGTGTCTCAGCTCGCGTTCGACAGAAGGCAAAGATGTTACTCGGCTCTTGAGGATAGCGATACCACCGCTCGTTGGTCTGATCTATCAGGGTGATAGGCACGCAGATTTGTCTTGATCTGTGAGCCGGAGTTTGAACAGGCAACTGAGAGTGCTCACAGCGAGTCACGAGTCGTCTCTATCACTTTTGTGGATAGAAGTTCCCGATCTGCGTCCGTCCAAATTCTGACATGCATTTTTTATTTCCAACGAAATGCAAGAAGAAACAGTAATTCGAGTGCCTGTTGGCGGCTATTATACAACTATCGGTTGGCATAGTATATTCGATTGAGCTTGTCCGAATCGTTCTTCATCCGATTACCCCCGGATCAGGTAGTTCTGGTTGCTAGGACGATCATGTCCTCCTCAACTCGATATCGAGCCAGTCGATAATCGCACCCAATATCTGTACCGACTACAGACAGAGTTCTTCACACTCTATTTAAAAGTAGTCGTGCTCGTCTAACAATTGTTTCATATCGGTATTTAGTCTAAACCAACTTAGAGCGGCCCTTGGTGTCGTATACATAGATTCTGCTTAGCCCACTCTACTTGTCACTGTTTCGGTTAAATCCGCCTGAGCGATGCTATGTCACCAGACTGCGTCTGTTTCTTGGTTGATGTATGATTAAGATATCGTATGGGCCTCAGAGGTTATTACCAATTGGCAGTAAAACAGACCATCTCAACTCAACTGTCTGGCTCATCAGGTTGAGCAGCACGCCAACTGTCGACCGATTTTCCTGTGAGTTTTTCGATCGATTCGAAGTCGTTTTTAAACTCGTTGTATAGAGTTCGTTTCGTCTCGTCGTCAATATCTGGTTTTCCAGATTTGGATGTGAGATTATAGAACATTCTGCGGATACCGAGCTGACCGATCATGTCGTCGAGGATCGTATTATTGATAAATTGATAATAAATTTTATGAATTAACCATATACGAGGTGTCACAGAGGGATTTGTCTCTATATCGTGATCCCAAGTCTCAAGCGAATCAACTCCGATATGATTGCAGATGGCGTTGAGTGCCGACTTAGGGTCTGATATCCAGTCTTCGAATATCAAGAAGAGGATTTGATCCCTATCAAAGAGCTTGAGCCACTTACGCAGGTGGGTTGGGTAGTGGTTGAGATAGAGCCAACAGTAGTTGTCGGTTTGAGGTTGTCGTTCTCCCTGAAGTTCCGCATCTATAGCAGCCCGAAGTGGTGTTGTATCTTCTCTTCCTTGACGTACATTCTTCCAGTACTGCGATTGTAACCGGTCTACAGGGTTCCTAAGAGTGAATATCAATTTCATATCTGGATACGTGTCATATATTCGACGAGGCGTGTCATTTTCGGGCGTCCACTGATATGAACCGTTTTCGTCGTATGTCACACCACGCCTCCAGTACGTAGGGGAGATATCCCCTATTGCGCGTTCGTCCGCTCTCGCTTCAAACTCTTTATTGTAATATTCTATTCCACGGTTGTATAGTTTATCTTTAGAAAAAAAATGAATCTCTTTCCCTTTTGGGAGAAAAATATCCGGGTGCTGTAATAAGTATCGGTGGAGTGTAGTTGTCCCCGACCGGGAGGGACCTGGTATCATGAACGTTGGATCAACTCTGTCAGTCATTCTTACTTTCTCCACCATCCACATACTCAAGTGTTTCATGTTTTTCTTTGGTGGAGCTAGCTAGTTCGTGAAGATTTTGTCCAAGGAATAACACAGTTTTTGAATCGTCAGTGTGTCCGGATCTTCGTTAGACTTACCATCTAATTATTTTAATAATAAATTATTTCTGAAAGAAATAGTAGAATTCCTCAAAACCACCGGTTCAAGACACGTTTGCTCAGCTACCAAGACAGTGAAAAAGCGGGTGGTAATATCTATGCGGTCAAACTATGAACTATTACACTCCAAGACCAGAGCGTAGCAACTTCTAACCCTAACCGACATCTTTAATCCCGTCTTGGAATAAATAGAATATGTTTTCATGTGTGGAATAACCGGCGCGTATGGTTTGGCAGACTCCGATACCTTAACCGAGATGGTCAAATGTCTGCACCACCGCGGTCCTGACGACGACGGTACATTCATCGACCGTGATGCGTCGGTCATGTTGGGAATGCGTCGACTCTCTATTGTCGACCTCGAAGGTGGTGCCCAACCGATCGCCAACGAGAACGGCAGCGTCAGAGTCGTCTTCAACGGCGAGATCTACAACCACCAATCGCTCCGTGCCGACCTCGAATCGAAGGGTCACCGGTTTTCGACCCGATCGGACACAGAGGTACTCGTCCACCTGTGGGAGGAGTACGGCGAGCGGATGCCGGAGTTCCTCAACGGAATGTTCGCCTTCGCCATCTGGGATGCCGATCAGGAGTGTGTCTTCCTCGCCCGCGATCGGCTCGGCATCAAGCCGCTGTACTACGCCGAGCTCGACGACAGGTTCGTCTGGGGGTCGGAACTCCAGTCCATTCTCGCTGCCGGTGTCGACCGGGCTGTCGACGAAGCCGCCGTCTACAACTACTTCTCACTACATTACTCTCCGTGGCCCCGAACGCTGTTCCGTGATGTGAACAAGCTCGAACCGGGGACATCGGTGTGCGTCGACAGCTCGGGCGCCCGCCATCGCCGGTACTGGGACTTTTCTCCTGATCCAGTGACGGGATCGCGGGACGCCGTCGCCGACCGGCTGCTCGATCACCTTCGTACGTCGGTCAACCGACGAATGATGGCCGACGTCCCGGTCGGCGCGTTCCTGTCGGGGGGGTTAGATTCCTCGACAGTTGTGGGGCTCATGTCCGAACTGCGTGAGGATGTCCAGACGTTTTCAGTCGCGTTCACCGACGATACGAATGACGAAAGCGAGGAAGCCCGATATGTAGCTGACTACTTCGGAACAGATCACCATGAGCTGACAGTTGACCTCGACCACTCAGATCTATTTGGCGATGCTGTTCGTCACTACGGCGAACCGCTCCCCGACCCAGCAGTGTTGCCGACGATGGCTTTGTCCCAGCGCGCTCGTGAACACGTCAAGGTGGTTCAGACCGGGAGCGGGGCAGACGAACTGTTTGCCGGCTATTGGATGCATCGATCGATCCCACGTCACCGCAAACTAGCTGGTTGGCTCCCAGATCCCGTTTACCCACTCATCGGTGCTTTCGACGAGTATGTGCCCGAGGACTATCGCCCGCACGTCCGATACGCGGCGTCGCTCGGTAGTGATGCGGACGCGGTGTTGGGGGCTGCACGCCGGTTTCAGGAACTGCCGGTCGAACAGTATCTTGACACGAGCCAGACGCCGGAGACAAGTGGAATGACTGAGATGATCGAGACGGTCTTCTCGCGGGTACCCGACGACCGGACGAAACGGATTCTCTCGTTTTATCTGCATTATTGGCTTCCAGACGATATCCTGTACAAGGTTGATCATGCGACGATGTCGGCGTCGTTGGAGGCCCGAGTACCGTTCCTCGATCATGAACTCGTCGAGTTCGCCTATGCTGTTCCCTCGGACTACCTCACCGAGAACGGCAGCTACAAGCCGCTTCTCAAACGTGCTGTCCGTGACATCGTCCCCGACCGAACGCTCCACCGCTCGAAGCAGGGATTCGGAATCCAACAGACCAAATGGCTCCGGAACGACCACGAGGCCATTACGAAGTGGCTCTCTGAAGACCATCTTGGTGAAGTTCCATACCTCGACACGACATCGGTTCACGATCTATGGGATGCCCACCGACGCGGCCATGCCGACCACGGCGTCACTCTCTGGAAAGTTGTGAACTACGTCGCATGGTACCACGAGTTCTGTGTCGGGAACATATCATCGCAACCCTGATCAGTCGTCATTGCGGACGGCAGCATAGTGGTCTTCCAGTGCGTCGACAATTGCCGTCCACGAGTGGTTCGTCACCACATACTCTCGGGCGTTCTTGCCGATCGTCTCGCGCCGATCCGAATCACCGAGAAGTTCGGTAAGACGTTCCTGCAAGATCGTAGGCTCGTTTTTGGGCACCACATACCCCCGATCACCCTCACCGACCAGCGAGGGGAGGCCCCCACTGTCGGTAGTAACACACGGAAGTCCCCAGGACATCGCCTCGAGGACGGCGTTCGGCAGCCCCTCATCACCGGTAGACGGGAGACAGAACACATCAGCAGCACGGTAGTAGCTGTCAACATCTTCGGGTGGTACTCTCCCGACAAACGTTGCATCCGTTCCTACCTCGGCGGCCAGCGATTCGAGTCGATCGCGCTCCGAGCCGTCGCCAACAATCGTCAGGGGAGCATCGAGGTTCGCCATCGCCCGGATGAGCACCGAGACGCCTTTCATCGGAGCGAGTCGACCAACGAATAGTACCCCGTCGCCATCGGCAGTCGCCTCCGGAACCTCGACACCGTTTCCGAGAACCGCCAAATTATGGTCGACGTTCGGGAACTCTGCCCGGACATCGGTTTCGATCCCTGGTGCTTGAACGAGCACTCGGGTGTCCCCCAGTACCCTCTTTATCATCCATCGTTTCCACTTCACATCTCTCATGAAGTAATAGTCCCCGCCGCGTATCCACGCGAGATAGGGAAGCCCCGTGAGCCGCCTTACAACGTATCCGAGGAAGCCATTTGGATAAATCATCATACATTGACAAATGTCGAATTCGTCGGCACGACGAGTGAGCATGACCGTACAGGCCAGCAGAAAAGTCAGAGTACTCATGAATGGGTTCACACGGAGATTCGGAACTCGGACAATCTCAAACGGCATCTCGGTATCATCGTGATCACCGTACCGTTTGGTGAACACGGTGATGTCGTGGCCGTGGTCGGCCAGTGCCGTAGCCATTTGCTTGGTTTGAGTTTCAGTACCGCCGATCATATCCGGCGGAAAATCCTTGACGACGATAGCGATACGCATTCGTTCGAAGATACAGTCACCGATCGGTATCTAAGTTGCTGGTTTACCAGCGCCAATGAGTAGTGGATCGGTATAACCAAACCACAGAATTTGTATTGTCGTGGTAACGATAGGCGGTAGTAGAATGATACAGCCCCACGGGAATGAACTCATCGACCGTCAAGTCGAACCAAGTCGGAGTGCCGAACTCAAAGACGGCTTCGACGATCTGACGACGGTCACGCTCAATCGAAACCTTCTATTCGACTTCGCTAACATCGCCCGTGGTGTCTACAGTCCACTTCGAGGGTTTATGAGCCGAAACGATTTCCTGAAGGTCGTCAACGATCTCACGCTGGAAGACGGAACCGCATGGCCGCTTCCGATCGTTCTTGATGTCGAAGCCCAGGTTGCGAATCAGATGGGCCCGGGTGACCGAATCGGTATTCGGGGGCCCGACGGAACACCGGTCGGTATAATGAACATCGATAGCGTCTATCGATACAACAAAAAGGAGACCTGCGAAAACCTCTTCGGGACAACCGACGAGGATCACCCCGGCGTTCGGATGCTCCAGTCGAAAGATCCGTTCTTTGTCGGTGGTCCGATCAAAGCGTTTGCCGATGCAATTCCACGGAATGGGAGTCACGATCTCTCTCCGAAAGAATCGCGCGTTCTCTTTAAGAATCTCGACTGGGATACCGTCGTCGGCTTTCAGACCCGAAACGTCCCCCACCGGGCACACGAGTATCTCCAGAAATCCGCACTCGAGCACGTCGATGGACTGCTTATACAGCCCAAGATCGGCGAGAAAAAGCCAGGTGATTACCAAAACGATGCGATTCTTGAGGGGTATGAAGCACTCATCGAAAACTACTATCCAACGAAGTCAGTCGCCCTGTCGATGTTCAAGTCCCGAATGTGGTACGCTGGGCCTCGCGAAGCAGTCTTCGACTCGATCGTGCGCAAGAACTACGGCTGTACTCACTTCATCATCGGCCGCGACCACGCAGGTGTAGGGAACTACTACGGCGACTTCGAAGCCCAAGAACTGTTTGACGCGATGGGGAACATCGGCATCGAACCGTTATACTACCACTATGCGTTCTACTGTCGGAAATGTGATGGGATCGTCTCGGAGAAAATCTGTCCGCATGGGTCTGATCAACATCTAGAACCGAGCGGAACGAAGCTCCGTGGGATGCTGTCTGACGACGAGTCACCACCATCGGAACTGATGCGCCCCGAAGTTACCGAAACTGTATTATCTCTTGATGAGATATTCGTGGAGGAATAGCTATGTTTACACTCTGGTTTATGGGCCGTCCGTCGGCAGGCAAATCAACGCTCGCTAGTCGTGTGGAAGACCGGCTCGTCGAGATGGGATACCCCATCGAAAACCTCGATGGAGATGAGATACGGAAACACCTCCACCCTGATCTCGGGTTCTCACGCGAAGATCGCCGAACCAACAACCGCCGAACTGCTTACATCGCCAAACTTCTCAATCGCAACGATATCCCGGTTATCGTTGGTATGATTACACCTTTCCGGGACTCCCAAGAACAAGCCCGAGATATCATTGAAGATGAAGGTGACTTCGTCCTCATCTACGTGAAATGTTCCGTTGAAGCCGCCGAAGAACGAGATCCGAAAGGGCTCTACGAGAACGCACGCGAGGGTAATATCGAAAAGTTCACTGGTATCAATCACCCCTTTCAGGAACCGCTTAATCCAGAAATTATTGTCGACACTGAAGATCGATCCATCGACGAAGGCGTCGACCACGTGCTTTCGCAACTCGAATCCCGAGGGCTGCTCGAAGAACAGCTCAACGACGACTACAGCTTCTCCATTACCCAAACGGAGGAACAAGAGCTCACCGACCGACTGAAGGATCTCGGCTATCTGGACGAGTAACGGCTCAGCTACAGAAAGCCGAAACAGGCTACAATGATCGACGCTGGTCCGCTCGTTCTCGAAGTGATTCGAGCTGCTCTTCGGGAACCCGAACCTCACCAATACGAAATTTTCCTGATCCGGGGCCGTGACAGTCTGATCCGCCTGTTTTCAGGATCCTAAATTTATCCGCGAGCGCCGCTGCATCTTCCACCGATACGTCCGCGTAGCCTTCGCTCGGTGCCTCATCGTAAGGATACTGCACCTCGATCCCATCTAGCCCGTCCTCTACAAGCTTCTCGACAATACTCTCGACGTTATCTGTCCGGATACGCCCGGGATGGGCTAGTGAAACGACACCGCTAGCATTCTGAATAGCATCGATTACGTCCGGGGCGGGAACCCGTTCCATCGGAACGAACGCTTTCCCGTCGTCAGCGAGGAATTCGTTGAAAGCTTCATCGATCGAGTCGACAATTTCTTCCTCGATGAGTACGTTAGCAACGTGAGGACGAGCAAGAATACCATCGGCTTCCGCCCGGATATCGGCGTGTGAGCGGTCAAGATGAGATATCTCCTGAAGCCGATCGATTATCTGACGATTGCGCTCTCGGCGGTACGTACGGACTTCTTCAAGGACATCAGTAAGCTGCTCGTCTTCCGGGTCGATAAAGTAACCGAGTAGTTCGACTTTCGTGTCCAGTACATCAGCACGGACTTCCACGCCAGCGATGAGTTCGAGGTCGTCGGCCACAACAGATCTGTCTCGGAGATCTATCGATACGGAGTCGTGATCCGTGATAGCAATTGCATCGAGATCGCGCTGCTGAGCCTGATAAACCCGCTCGTCGACGGAGCAAGTCCCATCGGAGGCCACGGTGTGCATATGGAGGTCGGCGACGCCATCAGTGTTGTCCATACCGAATCTAGGACACACTTGGTAAGTACGCACTGATTTCCGACTATATTTTCAAGAACATCGATGAGACGGCGTCTCAGAGGTAGCCCAGGTCTTCGAGATGATCCCGGGTTTCGGAATCCAACCGCTCAGCTGTGACATATCGCTGCTGATCTTCTTCAAGGAGCTCAATCAACCGATCGAAGTACGTTTCAACGATCTCAGGTTCGTCGTCTAGCCGGTTTCGACTCTCACCAGGATCCTGAGCGATATGGTAGAGTTCGATCGGTTCAAGATCACCGTTCGCTGTGCAGATGAGTTTCCACTCGTTGGAGCGCAAACACACTAACGAATCAAGCTCGTTCCAGCCGAAATCATAATTCTCGTTCATTCGGTAGGTGAGCTTGTTTTCGCTGGTGAGCTGACCGTGGTAGGTCTCTGAATAGGCAAACTCTGGCCGACTGCCATCCAACAGAGAGATACCCGGTACATCAGAGATATCGAGATCAAGAACATCCAACAAAGTGGGGACAATATCAATACTTCGGACCTGTTCGTGGACTGTCTCGGTCGGCACTCCTGGGCCCTTCACGAACAGTGGCACGCGAATGATGTTGTCGTAGAGTTCGACGGCGCGGAACTGAGAGCCGACACGGTTTCCGTCGCTGTCGTACACCCACGGATAGCCGTGCTCGCCCGGCATCTTCGAGCCGTGATCGCCAGTAACGACGCTCACATCGACATCGACGAGGTCTTCGAGGAGTTCGAGCTGTCGAGCGACGAACTCGGCCTCCTCGTAGTAGCGTCGTTTCTGTCGGCCGATATATTGCTCAACGTTTTCAAACACGTTGTTCTCGTCGAACTCGGGGGTTTCCCGCTTCCCGAATTCTGAACGGAGCGTAAAGTGAAGATCAAACAGGTGGAGGAACACGAAATTATCCTCCCCCTCGTGATCTTGAAGCCAATTGACGGCCCGGTTGACCAACAGATTTGCAGGACCGAACTCCTGTCGCCCCTCGTCTCGGTCTTCATACTCAACGACGTGTTCGAAGGTGTCAAATCCCTCATCTAAATTCCCCGTCGGAAGAGGGTAACCGCCAACGAAGGCTGCTGTGTTGTATCCGGCTTCGGAGAGCAACTCTGGGAACGTTGTAGCTTCAGTTTCGTAGTCGACGAGCCACCGGACACCGTGCTCGAACGGGCGTTGGCCGGTGAGCATCGACGAGTGGGAAGGGCTAGTGAATGGTGCCTGTACGATACAGGTATCAAACGAGAGTCCGGTTGATCGTTTCTTTTCAAAAAACCGATGTTCGCAGGCGTCCGGACGGAGGCAGTCGATGGATGCAAAGACGACGTTCATACGGCGAGTATATCCAGAGAGCGTTTGAAACTATTGATTCGCATAGAAGCCGGCTACAGCGTCCGCGATCGTTTGAGCCTGCGAATCAGTAACTTGTCCGTGAATAGGGAGTAACACGACTTCCTCAGCGAGCTGTTCGGTGATCGGGTACTCGCTGTCGGTTGGCGGTGCCGCGTCGTACTCGTGGAGTGGTGTTTCGTATAGACGGCTCGTGCCGATATCCTGTTTATGGAGGTGGTCAGCCAGCCGATCCGCATCTGGAGCCAACACTGGGAACGCATGATACACGTCAGTTGCCCACGGCTGAACCGGAAGCAACTCGATAGAAAGATCCGACAATTGTTCCCGATAAATGGCCGCAACGGACCGCTTCCGAGTGATCGTCTTGTTGTATGTCTCTAACTGCGAAAGTCCGATTGCGGCTTCGATATCGTTCATTCGAACGCTCCGCGGCGGTGGTGTCACGTCGTCGGTGTTCGTCCGCTGATCGCTCACGTACTCGGCAATCGTTGGATCGTCGGTGACGACCATCCCACCCTCGGCGGTCGTTACGTTCTTGGTCGCGCCAAAGCTGCAGACACCAACTGCTCCGAGTGATCCGGCTGGATCGCCGTGTACTGTCGCTCCTGGTGCCTGTGCAAAGTCGTCGACAAGTGTTGCCCCCATCTGCTCACAGACATCTTTGATTTCGCGGATACGTGCGGGGTGGCCAAACAGGTGTGAACTCACCACGCCGTCTAGGGGCGTGGCTATCTCGGCAAGTGCTTCCGGATCGAGCGCTGCTGTTTCGATCTCAGCGTCGACAAAAATCGGCACTAGATCCGTACGGAGGACAGCATACAGCATCGAACCGCAATTATACGGAGAGAGGGCGATCTTGTCGCCTTCTTCAAAAGACGCTTCGAGCGCAAGTTCCAGAGCGACGCTTCCGGAAGCGACCGCGACACCGTGGGTTCGGCCGACAAACGAACTGAACCGTTCTTCGAACTCGGCGACTACCCCACCCGTCGACAATAGTCCGTCTTCGAGCAGCCTTGCCACATGTTCGATGCCGGTCTCGCTGACCTCCGGTGCGCCGAGTGATATCATCAGTTACTCTTTGCTTCTCGATAGGCCGGGAAATATCCCGTGTTAGTATCGATCCCGGTATCGGCGGCTGCCTCGGTGAGGCTATCGTAGACCTCCGGACAGTGAATCTGCTTCCCGATATAAAACTCACTTCGACCCACCGTCGAGAAGCCCTTTTTGAATTTGAACACGCCGGGCCGACCTCCCTGAAAGTCAAATCGGTCGATTCCTCGGTCACGCATTTCCATCATCGCCCCGTAGCAGAGGAGGTTATTCACTCGGAAGTCCCAGTAATCGGGGTTCGACGCCCGCAGATAATCGTGTGCGATGTGGTCGTCATGGACTACGACGGCACCGCCGACTACCTCGCTGTCGTAACGGGCGATTATAACCGTTGCGAGATCTGTTTCAAACAATGTCGTGAAAAACGAAAACGGAAATCGGTAGTGGTCCGAGGCATCTTTCGCTTCCATCGCATTCGTGTAGATGTCGTAAAACGCCTCGAAATCAGTGGAGTCGGTTGTCGGTTCGACGACGAGATCGGTCTGCTGGGCCTGACGGATCGCGTTACGGTTGCGTTTCTCGAACTCGTTCCATAACGTGTCGATCTCCTTTGTGAGATCGACGTTGACCGTCTCTCGGTTGAACGTCGGCTCAAGAGCGTCGAACCGGTTGTGGTTTCCTCGGTTTGGATCGAATCGGATGAATTCTGAGACAATTCCGGCATCACCACAGTATTCAGTAAATTCTTCCGCAAACTCATCGGCCAGCGATGGAGAAGCACCCTCGGACAGCAGTGGCCCTCCATAGTACCACGACGAGACGATATCCGAGCAGGATTCTGGGTCCGAGAACACCTCCCCGACGAACGGAAGATCCGTCAGGTCTCGTCGGATATACGGATAATACACGAAGCTGTCGCTGTCGCCATAAACGAACAGTTCCGCTCGCTCAGAGTCGTGTTCGAACTCCCCGGCGAGCGTTTCGAGATATGTCGGTGAGTGGTACGGACCAGTATCAAGTCGGTCGTACCACTCCTCCCAGGTCTCCCGTTCTTCGATAGTGTATATTCGTCCGCTCATCACATATACGGGTAGTTGGAATTGCGGAACACGTCTTGCTCGTAGTCGGTGATGTTTTCGTCTTCGATCCAGGTTTTGATCTCCTCGACTCCGTCTTCGATCGTCCGCTCAGCCTCCCAGTCGAGAATGTAGTTGATTTTGTCGAAGCTGACCCGGTAGGTCCGCTCATCCTCCTTGTGCTCGACAAACCGGACTTCCGCGTCCGGTACTTGGTCTTCGACGATCCGGCCGACCTTTTTTATCTGGTAGTTCAGATCGTTGTCGCCGACGTTGAAAATTTGATGGTCGACCTTCTCTTTAGGAGCTTCGAGCACCGTAACGAACGCGTTAGCAGCATCCGCAACGTGAACGAGCGGTCGGTACTGATCACCTCCGTAGACAGGGATATCACCTTCAAGCACCGCTTTAGCGGTCAAGAGATTCACGACGAGATCAAACCGCATTCGACGGGACCAGCCGAAAATAGTTCCCAGTCGGAGATGTGTCGCCGTAATATCGGAATCGGTGAATTCGCCGTGCGTTTGATGGAAGATAATATCTTCTGACTCGATCTTCGACTCCGCATACAGCGAGAGCGGGTTGAGGAACGATCCTTCGTTGAGTTCCATCAACTCGCTAGCGCCGTAGACCGAACAAGTTGATGCGAACACGAGCCGTTCGATGTCGTGAAGTTTACACACCTCGACGAGCGTTTTGGTCGCTTCGACGTTCACTGCCTGTGTGGCCTGCTCGTTGACGCCACATGCTGGATCGCCGACGATCCCAGCCATATGAATCACCGCATCCCGGTCCTCCATCGCGTAGGAGAGATCCTCGATATGCCTGATATCGCCTTCAGTAATATCAAATCGATCGTGGTCGCGAAACGGAGCTAACGCACTATCACCAAACAGAAAGCTGTCGAGGACACGAACATGGTGTCCATTATCGAGGAGTTCCTCGACGATGTAGTTGCCGATATACCCGGCACCACCTGTAACGAGCACTCGCATAACTCACGGAATCGGTCTAAGCTATAAATCTGTTTTGGACAGGTCTTTTGCTAAAATCTATCCAAACAATTCGGCTACCAGAGTGTAAAGTCATTTGCGGACTACCTGATCTTCCAGTACAACGTTGTCGAGGAACTACTCACGCTGTAGACCGGTCAAGAGCCGCTCGAAATTGTCGACGGACGCCTCAAAACTATAGTTGTCGACGGCAAACTCCCGACACGCTTCGCTGATCTCTGGGAGGTCGTTCCGATCAAGGATCGATTCGATCTTCTCGGCGATCCTATCCGGAGATCGGTCTTCCATCAGAAATCCTGTTTCGCCTTCAATTACTATCGATGGAATTCCGGAAACTGGTGTCGCATAGACTGGTGTACCACAAGCAAACGCTTCCTGAATTATGGTTGGGAGTCCTTCGGTTGGCTCTGAAGTCAAGATTAGCAGTTTGAGATCGTTGAGATGAGTTGGTATCTCTTCGTGGTTGACCCAACCAGTAAGCTCAACCTGCCCGGCATCGATCTCAGACGCCAGCTTCCGCTCAATCGTCTCGCGATGGGCTCCATCACCGACAAATCGAAACTTGATGTCAGCAGGAAGTTGTTCTACTGCCTCAACCATTTCCCCGATACCTTTTTCAATGTCGAGCCGGCCAATCATTCCTACACGCTGGTCACGCTCTCCAATTGGGATTTGAGGCGTAAACTCATCATCGAGATCGATGTATCGTGTTCCGTGCGGATAGATCTTCTCACGGAACCGTCCTAGGCCCAGTTCTTCGGCCATTAACTCGGTGTAGGTGACGATCCGATCTGATACCCATAGGCTGACAAACTCAAGTAGCCTAACGGTGTCCGCAAGTGCCCGCGAAACGATGTCCGGGTAGTTTTCTTCCCACTCTAATTGGAGCGTGAGCGGGACATCCCCACGAGGCTGCACGATAACTGTCTTCCCGATAAGCTTGGCAAAGACGATCGGCAGTGAGTAGGCCGTCCCGCCGAAAAAATAAATAACGGGGGCATCGAGGTGTTGTATCTCTCGGCAGAGACGGAGCTGGTTTCGAGCAAAAAGTAGCATTGTGCGCAGCAGTCCGTCCGCTTTCGAACCATGGGCAATTTCAGTCACCTCATAGCTACCATGGATATTTGATTCCTCAGATAACATCACAGTCACGAGCGAAACAGCCGTCAACTCAGATAGAACATTCAGTAGTAGATATGTTCCGTTCTGTGGTCTTGCGCTGCTTCGCATTGTGACGACTGCAATGTCGGGTAGGCTTTTTTCAGCTGAACTGCTTGTCATATACTAGCTGTTTTCGGGATCGAAGCTGAGGACAGTTTCGATGACATATTTGATGTCATCGGGCTCCAGTCCTGGATGGTTCGGCAATCCGATCATACTGCCGACGACTTCCTCCACGTTCGGCAACGACAGATCATAATCGTGACCGTTGGGATTGACACTCCACGGGAACTCCGAGTTGAACCCTCGATGGTCGGCAAACACCGGTTGGTCGTATAACGGGACGTTGTACCTGTGTCGTGTCTCGACGCCACGCTCCCGAAGTTCCGCCCACACCTCCTTGCCAGTCAGTCCGAGTTTGTCCTCCTGAACCTCGAACGGAGCCCAGAAGTAGGCGTGATCGGCGTAGTCCCGCACCGTTGCCGGTTCGAGCCAGTCGAGGTCGCCAAGTTCGGCGGCGAGCCGTTCACTGATCTCGCGCCGGCGCTCGTTGAAACCGTCGAGCCTGTCGACCTGTGCCGTTCCGATCGCACCATTAAGATCGCTCATCCGGTAGTTGTAACCGAGCGTGACGTGCTTATCACGGTTGGCCATGCCGTGACTTCTGAGCATTCGCAACTCCTCAGCGATCTCGTCGTCGTCGGTAGTCACGATCCCACCCTCGCCGGTCGTGATGTTCTTCGTTGCGTAAAACGAGAAACAGCCCGCATCGCCGATCGAGCCGACTTGTTGTCCTTTGTACGCGGCACCGTGGGCTTGGGCTGCATCCTCGATCACAGACAGGTCGTGGGCGTCGGCGAAGGCCCGTATCTCGTCCATCTCTGCTGGGTGGCCGTACAGATGTACGGGCATGACCGCTGCCGTCTCGTCAGTAAGACAGCGTTCAAGATCCGTGTGATCCAGCGTGTAGAGTTCTCGGTCGATATCAGCAAAGACGGGTACCCCTGCCTGGTGGACAACTGCCGTTGCCGTCGACCCGAATGTGAGTGAGGGAACGATAACCTCTTCGCCGGGCTCTAGGCCGATCGCTTTGAGGACGAGTTGAATTGCGGCCGTACCGTTGGAGACGGCGACAGCGTGTTGGGTGCCCACGTAGTCGGCCCACTTCGCCTCAAACTCCTCGACCATCGGCCCCTGGAGGAACCGTCCCGAGTCGAGGACCTGCTGAACGTTTTCGCGTTCGGCCTCACCGAGTATCGGCTCAGCGACGCTCACATGTCTGTCAGCCATACTGTGGCTGTGCTTTCAACCGTAATCAACCCGTTGGTCGATACGGATTACCGCCAGCGAAGGATTCCGTACAGATAGCCGATCCCGGTCGCTACAAGTAACACGAGTAGCGTCGCCAACTGGGTGGCTTTCGTTTTACTCGGCGAGACGAGAAGGTTCCAGACACGGCGGGGGATATATCGAAGGAGGAGCCGACGCAGCTGTTCAGACTCCTCGTTGGACGATTCTGGAACGAGTGTCTCCATGGCCCGCTTGGAGTATCCTTGCCAGAAGGCTCGCTCAACGAGCCACTTCGGTTCGGTCCGATACTCGTAGATCTTGTGGCTGACGATCGCATCGGGTGTGTAGATAACGCCCTCTTTGTAGGTCCGCCTGAGTCGGGCACAAAACTCGGTCTCCCTGCCTTGCACGCTCGAAGGATCGATCCCGCCGAGCTTTATGCCGCCCAGTTTTAGGAACGCCTCACGTTTAAACGAGAGGTTCGCCCCAAAGGTGTTTCTGACCTCTTGTTCCTCCGTCGGGAAACCCCGGTGCGTAACACCGATGAGAAAGTAGAACTCCTCGGGGATGTAGTCGGCTTTTCCGGACACCCAATCGGCCGTCATTCGGCCACCGACTGCAACCGCGTCGTGTCGTTCGTATGCGTCAACGAGATTCTCAACCCAATCTTCCTCGGGTACCGCATCATCGTCGGTCAGCGCGACGACTTCTCCCGAAGATTGGATTACACCCATGTTGCCACGGCTTAATGGTCCTGCATCGTCGTGACTCAGATAGCTAATGACAGCATCTTCTTCCTCGTACTCTTCGTTCACACGTTCGTAGACTGTCTCGTTTCCGTCGACGATGACGACGATCTCGACAGGATCGTACGTCTGTGCAAGCAATGCGTCGATACAGCTACAGAGATCAGAGTACCGATCGAGTGAGTAGGTCGGAACAACCACAGAAACCTTCATGCCCTCTAATTCAAGCCATCACTAGTATCATTTACGGAACCTCAGGGCTGATTGCTGAGTAATCCCCTTCCTCAGTCGTCAACTAACACACCCGGAAGGAACCGATCTTCATGAGCGACAATTCGGTCGCGTTCGTCAACAAGAGTCTCAAGAACGTCACGAATACCTGACTCAAGATCTTGTCGCTGTCCCCCGACTAGATCAAGGAACTGCTCGTTTTCCATTGTCATCTTATGCTCTTCGTCTTCGTTGCGCGGGTTCTCGTAGTGTTTCACCTCTGTATCTAAGTTGAACTCACTACCGACTTCGGCGATTGTCTGGGCTAATTCAACGATTGCGACCGGACGAGTCACTTGATTATAAATATCGATTCCGTCATCTCCGGAGTGACCTGTCTCAACAAGCTGTACGAGACTCTCGACGGTGTCCTCGAGACTTACCATCGGTTTTCGCTGTTCGCCTTTCCCGTAAACGGTAATGGGATAGCCTGCGACTGCCTGCGCACAAAATCGGTTGACGACGGTTCCGAAGTAGTAATCAAAGTCGAATCGCGTCGGACTCTCATGTGAACGTGTCTCCTTAGTCTCAGTCCCATAGACAATCGCTGTTCGAACCTCGCTTATTGGGAACTCGAACTGAGATTCTGCAAGCCGCATGTTAGCCGCATCAAACGATTTCGTTTGGTGGTACCAACTACCACCCATTGCAGGAAACGGCACTTCATCGCTTCCATCTTTGCGATCAACTTCAAGCCCTCCTTCTGGAATCGGGAAGTGTGGAGCGCCGTAAATTCCCGTTGTCGTTGTCTCAATGAAGTGCGTCGTATCAAGTCCACACTCGTGAAGCCCGTGAAGTAGATTCAGTGTCATTGAGATATTATTCCGCTGGGTGTACAGGGCGCGCTCACCGTTGATTGATGAGTACGGTGCGCTCGGTTGTGCGGCGGCGTGAAGCACGGTATCTGGTTCGTGGGTGTTCAACAACTGGAGCACAAAATCCCGATTTGCGAGGTCGCCCTCAACGAGGCTTAGATTCTCTTCAGCTTCGAACCGTATCTCTGGCTCGTCGATCCGCGTCGCCGAAACACTACCTGACTCTGCAACCCAATTTCGCCGCGCAAAGTTGTCTACACAGACGATCCGCTCGTCAAGTCGATCTGCTAATCGAAGCGCAGTTGGCCAACCGACGTACCCGTCAGCACCTGTTAGTAAGATGGACATCAGCAGTATCGTTTTGCCGCAAAGTTATAAAACCAACTTAAAATTGAGCGGGTGATAACACGGCACATCATGGGTGCTGGAGCCTCACACTGGGAGAAATGGTTGAGGCCCGTCCCCTGGTTTCTGGGTGATCAGGGGACTTTGATTTCCTACTTTGGCCGGTCGCCTTATCACAAGCCTTATGCGCGTTTTGACAGTCGTCTTCACGTAATGAGCGATTCGAACGATCCACCGGCAAAGGCGGGCCGATCCCCCGTTGACCTCCTCGCACGGTGGTACCACGTTCCGATTCTTTTCGGTGCACTGGCGTTCATGCTGTGGACGCGCCTCCAATCGTACGGGAACTTCATTCAGAACGGCGAGGTGTACTTCCGCGGGAACGATCCCTGGTACCACCTCCGCGAAACGACGTACATCATGGAGAACTACCCGAACCGGATGCCCTTCGACGTTTGGACCGGTTTCCCAACCGGGAACCAGGCCGGCCAGTTCGGGACCCTCTGGGACCACATCATGGCGGTCGGCATCTGGATCGCTCGCCCGATCATGGGCAGTGCCGAGGAGGTCATGCTCATCATGGCCCCCATCGCTGGTGCGCTCGTCGCGGTCCCGACCTACTTCATCGCGCGTCGACTCGTGGATCGCTTCGCTGCGCTTGCCGCAGTGGTCGTGATTGCGCTCTTACCCGGGACGTTCTTCAGATACAGTCTCGTCGGCTTCCCGGACCACAGTGCTGCCGAGGTACTTTTCCAGAGCATCGCCGTCCTCTCCCTTCTGGTCGCATTCGCGGTCGCTGACCGCGAGGCGCCCGTCTGGGAGCTCATCGTCGATCAGGACTGGAGCACTCTCGAACGTCCCGCTGCGTACGCGGCCGCCGCGGGCGTCGCGCTCGGCCTCTACATGTGGACGTGGCAGCCCGGTGCGATCGCGGTCGGATTTACCGGAATCTTCCTCACGGTCAAGATCACCAGCGACGTGTTCCACGGAAAGAGCCCGGAACCGGTCGCCTTCGCGGGTGCAGTGTCAATGGCCACCGCTGGACTAATGCAGATTATTCCACTCGACACCTTCTCGTTCGCAGTGAGCGAGTATTCGTTCCTCCAGATCGTCCTCCCGCTCGGCGTCGCGCTCGGCGCGGTGTTCCTCGCGTGGCTTGCTCGGCAGTGGGAGTCGCGCGAACTCGAAACTGATACGTACCCGCCCGCAGTCGGCGGACTCATTTTTGCCTCTGCAGGTGTCGTTTGGCTCGCACTTCCCTCGCTGTGGTCGACACTCACGGGGAGCCTCCTCAACACCGTCGGATTCTCAGCTAGCGCCAATGCCCGCACTATCGGCGAAGCCCAACCTCCGCTCCAGAACGCGCAGTTCACCGACTTCGTCCTCCCCCAATATGGCCTCGCGTTCTTCCTCGCGCTCGCGGCGATCCTGTATATCGTCGCTCGTCCCCTTTACCGCTCGGACGACCCCAACCACACCCTCTACATCCCGGCCGCGCTCGCCGTGGTCGGTTCCGTCTACGCGGTCCCCCAGCTGTACGACGCGATCGGCGGCGTCGTCGGCGTGAGCTGGCAGGTCGTCGGGCTCGTCATCGCCGCGGCCTTCCTCGTCGGCGCGACGTTCCTCGTCGAGTACGACACCGAGGAACTCTACTTCGTCGTGTGGGCGGCGTTCATCGGGAGCGCAGCGTTCACGCAGGTCCGTTTCAACTACTACCTCGCCGTTATCGTCGCGGTCGGTGCGGGGTACTTCCTGCAGATCGCGCTCAACGCGATCAGTCTCCGGTCTCTCGACGACCTCCGCGAGATCGAGGGGTGGCAGGCGATGACCGCGATCGCCATCATCCTCATCCTGCTCGTTCCGTTCGTCGTCGTTGCGACTCCGCTGGTTCCGACCGACGCGAACGGTTTCGCGGAGAACCCCGATAACCGCATGCCGACTCCGGCGTGGGTCGAGGGCGCGAACACCCGCCCCGGCAGCGTCACGCAGTGGGACGGCAGCCTCCAGTGGATGAACGAGGAGACACCCACGCCGGGCGAACTGGAGGGCGCCGACAACCCCATGGAGCTGTATGGGACCTACGAGCGCCCCGCCGACGGCGACTTCGAGTATCCGGAGGGGGCGTACGGCGTGCAGTCGTGGTGGGACTACGGTCACTGGATCACCACGCGCGCAGAGCGCATCCCGAACGCGAACCCGTTCCAGCAGAACGCCGGCGCGGCCGCGGACTACCTGCTCGCACCTAGCGAGGAGGCGTCCCGCGAAGTGCTCACGAGCCAGAGCACGGAGGGCGAGAACACCCGCTACGTGATGGTCGACTCGCAGATGGCCTCGCCGACCGCCAAGTTCGGCGCGCCCGTCACGTTCTACTCGGGCAACGAGACGCGCTCGGACTTCAACCGGAACCTCCGCTTCCAGACCGAGCAGGGCGCGCTCCCGGTCGTGATGCAAGTGAACACGCAACGCTACCACGAGAGCCAGATGATCCGCCTGTACGAACACCACGGCAGCGCGGTCAAGCCGGAGCCCGTCGTCGTCGACTGGGAGACCGGGTCCGCCACGACCCAACGGGGAGAGCAGATCGAGGTGGACATCCTCCCGTCCGATCTGAGGACCACGGTCCGGCGGTTCGACAACATGACGGCCGCCCGCGAGTACGTCGAGGAGGACGGTAGCGCGCAGATCGGCGGCGTCGGTGACATCCCGTCCGAGCGCGTGACGGCCCTCGAACACCACCGACTCGTCCACGCCAGCGAAGCGCGCGCAGCGTCGCCCTCGAGGTCACAACTCGGGTTCCTCCAGAATCAGCTCGGGCTCAACGTTCAGGAGCTCCTCGGCGACGCCACGGGTATCGACGACTTCGTCAAGACGTTCGAGCGAGTGCCCGGCGCGACGATCGAGGGCTCGGGCGCACAGCCCGGCGAGGAGGTCGAAGCGACCGTCGAGATGGAAAAGCCCACCGGAGAAACCTTCGAGTACACGCAGTACGCCGAGGCCGACGCGAACGGGAACTTCGAGCTCACGGTGCCGTACTCCACCACTGGCTACGACGAGTTCGGGCCCGAGAACGGCTACACGAACACGAGCGTTCGTGCGACCGGCCCGTACAACATCACTAGCCTGGCGACCGACGACAACGACTACACGACGCGATACATCGGACAGGTCGAAGTGACCGAGGGCCAGGTCGTCGGCGCGGACGATGCGGCGGCGACGGTCGAACTCGACGGAGAGCTCATCGACTGCCCCGGCGGCGACCCCGAGTGTCCGATCGACCAGAACGACGACGGCGGGAGCAACGACGGCAACACCACCAACGAGACCGCCTCGCTGACCGCCGCGGACCCGGTCGTCGCCGGATCGGATCTCCTCGACGGCGCGAGCGCGTAACTCGCCATGGCCGGCCTCCGGGACTGGGCGGCGCTGTATCTGAAGGGCGTCGCGATGGGGAGCGCAGACGCGGTCCCCGGCGTCTCCGGCGGCACTATCGCGCTGATCGTCGGTATCTACGAACGTCTGATCGCGGCGGTCACCGCGATCGACCCCGCGCGGATCCGCCGCCTGATAGCGGGCGTGCGTCCCGCTGACATCCCGGACGCGCGCGCCGCGTTCCACGAGATCGACGGCGCCTTTCTCGTCGTGCTCGGTGCGGGGATCGGGACCGCGGTCGCGGCCATGCTGAGCGCGGTCAACCACCTGCTCACGACGCAGCCGGTCGCGACGTACGGCTTCTTCTTCGGGCTGATCGCGGCCTCGGCGGCGGTGCTCCTCGGTGACGTCGAACTCGACACGCCGCGCCGAAAGGGGGCCGCAGCCGGCGGGTTTACGCTCGCCTTCCTCGCGTCGGGGTACGCCTCGACGGCGCTCGGGAGCTCGCTGCCGGTCGTCTTCGTCGCCGGCGCGGTCGCAGTTAGCGCGATGGTCCTCCCGGGCATCTCCGGGTCGCTGTTGCTCGTCGTGTTAGGCCAGTACGAGTACATGTCCGGTGCGGTGAGCCGGTTCATCGACGGGGCGGTGGCGCTCGCGCTCGGCGGGGGGACGACCGGCCTCACGGATGCCGCTCCGACGATCGCGGTGTTCCTCCTCGGCGGCGTCGTCGGGCTGTTCACGGTCGCGCACGTGATCCGGTACGCACTCGCTCGTGCTCGGGCGGCAACGATAGCGTTCCTCGTCAGCCTGATCGTCGGCGCGCTCCGGGCCCCCCTCGTCGAGGTGTCGATCCGACTGGCCGAGAGCGGCGAGGCGTGGCGGGCGGCGGCGCCGCGGTTCGCGCTCGCGGCGGTCGGCGGCGCGGCGCTGGTGGTCGTGTTGGACCGGTACTCCACGGGGATCGAGTATTAGCGGGCGGTCGCTGTACGCTCCGTGCCTCCTCCCTACTCACTTCGCTCGTTCGTTGAGGAGGAGGGACTCCGCGTTATCGCTTCAGTTGACCGTTTCGCAGTGTTCAAATCGACAGTTCTCGAAGGGCTGACCAATGCGAACGCGTCGCACCCTGTTGGCCTCGGGCGTCGCCGGCGTCACCGGCCTCGCCGGGTGTGCTGGCTCGCCGCTGGCAGACGACGGGAGCGCCGACTCGGCCGGCGACAGTTCCGATTCGGACAACGCCGGTGAGGGCGTCGCGACCCGGATCGGCTTCGTCGGCGATCTGATGCTCGGCCGGAGCGTCAACGAGCGGTGGGCCGGCGAGGACGACGGCCACGAGAGCGTCTGGGGATCGACACTTCCGCGACTGCAGGAACTCGACGGGCTGGTGGGAAACCTGGAGTGTTGCGTCTCCGATCGCGGGACGCGCTGGCCGGACAAGGGCTACTACTTCCGATCTGATCCCGCCTTCGCCGTCCCGGCCTTGGAGGCCGCGGGCGCCTCGTTCGTCTCGCTCGCGAACAACCACGTCCTCGACTACGGCGAACCCGCGCTTCGGGACACCGAGTCGCACCTGTCCGACGTGGGGATCGCACACGCCGGCGCCGGCACGGACCGGAACTCGGTGCTCGATCCGGCACTCTTCGAGGCGGGCGATCTGACCGTCGCCGCGTTCGGTCTCACCGACCAGGCCGCAGAGTTCGCCGCGGGAGCGTCGGATCCGGGGACCGCGTTCGCGACGCTCGATCCGTCTGTGCCCGGGACGCGCTCGCTCGTCACGGGAATTCTCGACCGCGCGGCGGAAGGCGATCCCGACCTCGTCGTCGCGTCGCTCCACTGGGGGCCGAACTGGGAGACGAAGCCCCGCGCCGTCCACGAGGCGTTCGGTCGGTGGCTGATCGAGCAGGGCGTTGATGTGGTCCACGGTCACAGCGCACACGTCCTCCAGGGCGTCGAGGTGTACCAGGGGCGCCCGATCATCTACGACGCGGCGGACTTCGTCGATGACTACATCAGCTACCAAGACCGCCAGGGCGTCCGCAACAAGCGGAGTGCGCTCTTCGAACTCGTCGTGCGCGACGGCGACCCCGACGAACTGGTCGTCGAGCCGACCGCGATCGTCGACGAGGCGGCGACGCTGGCAGACGAGGAGGTGGCCGAGTGGGTGTGCGACACCGTCGCGGAGCGCTCCGAGGCGTTCGACACCGAAGTCGAACGGAGCGACAACCGGTTGGCGGTCCCGCTGAGTGAGGAGTGAGGTCCGCTCGGCGCCGGGGTCACGGCACCCTCTACCAGTCCGGTCTCGCCGTTGAGCCACTAGACGTTGAGCCACTGGGAAGGGATATTCCCCGCCACAAAGATTTATTCCGCATGGGAGCGGTGTATCTCGTATGGATGACCCGCGCTCCGGACTGACGGCCTCTCGTGAGGAACGTACCGAGGCGCCGGACTTCGACGCGCTGACTCCGCCGTCCGAACTCGTCAGCGGCGATCGAACGCGAGACGATTTCCTCGATGCCGTTCTCGGGCTCGACGCCCCCGCGACGGCGGGCGACGTGGCGGAGCTCGCAGGACACGGCGTTGACGCCGCGCGCGAATACTTGGACTGGTTTGAGCGAATGGGCGTCGTGACCCGAATCACCGATTCCCCGGCGATCTACGAGCGCAATCAGGAGTACCTGAACTGGCGGCGTGTACAGACGCTACACTCCGAGTACACCACCGACGAACTACTCGATCTCCTGCAGACGGAGGCAGAACGCGCTGAGGAATTTACGGCCGAGTTCGACGCCGCCTCGCCCGACGACGTTTCGATCACGGGGTATGCCGCGGAGACCGACCGCTCCATCGAGGAGATCTGGGAACGCCTCGCCGCGTGGCGCACGGCTCGCCGGCGGGTATCGCTTCTCGAGCGAGCGCTTACGGCGGCATCCGACGACACCGCTGATTCGCGATCGGCGGTATGACGGACAGACGCGACGACGATGCGTCCACCTTCGGTAGCGGCGCACCGATCGATTTCGACCGGCTGGAGATCGTCCGTGGGCGGCTCGCCACCGACGACCGGTTCACTCGCGTCGAGGCGGATCCGACCTTCGCCCCCGAACGGCTGCTGTGTGAGTACGATTCACGACTCTATCCCGGAAGCGTTCAGGCCGCCCGGCTGGACGTCGTCTGGTACGAGAACGGCGATTTTTCGATCCACTACCACGAAGACCACGAGACCGGCGAATACGACCACCGATGGGACAGACATCCGTCAGACCACAACGCTCGGGACCACGTCCATCCGGGGCCGGACGCCCCGACTCCCGGCGAGAACGCGTCGCACCCGGAAGACTGGCGAGATGTCCTCTCGACGGCGCTGGCCGAAATCGACGACCGGCAGCGTGCGTTCTGGGAGCCCTAATTCGGTGACTAGCATCGGGCGATCACGGTATCGGTACGTTCGAAGCGACGTTGTCGATCGAAACTATCGCTCCCACAGTTCGCCCCCGCTCCCTGCTGGCGTCCAAACCCTATTGGGTCGGATGCCCCAACGGCGACCGTGACGAACACCAACCGTGAGTGGCTGCTCGCCGAGCGCCCCGATGGCGAGCCCGACATGGACAGCTTCGAACTGCGGGAGACGGCCGTTCCCTCCCCGACCCCCGGCGAACTCCTCGTTCGGACGCAATTCCTCTCGGTCGATCCGTACATGCGCGGGCGGATGCGCGACGCCGAGTCGTACGCCGAGCCGTGGGACGTGGGCGACGCGCTGAAAGGCGG
>ENA-ORDC01000434-ORDC01000434.1-marine-metagenome-genome-assembly--contig:-NODE-434-length-42109-cov-10.069566_pt1 | contig 42109 bp, 38 predicted proteins | sample MGYA00237783_ERZ508515 | MGnify/ENA primary metagenome ERZ508515 (study PRJEB26186, sample SAMN06268792) | marine metagenome | isolation source: Eden Landing Ponds, San Francisco, CA, USA | place... | reverse complement strand
CACGTCACCGAGCGTTGCTGCCACGTGACCATACGGCCTTGAACGCTGCGTGGGAATATAACTGAGCGCAACCGGTCGGTGACAGTTGTATCCTCTGTATTCAGCAGCTGGTTACTGTCAGCATCTGAGGATTCCAACAGATGCTAATATACCAGCTCTCCTTTCGATTCTGCCAGACTGTCGTGAATAGAAGACACGCATCAAACACATCCTCCGAGATTGTGAGTACACCCAGTTTCGGAGGATAGGCTAGTTTTGGATCGAATCGCCATCAAGTCGTGGTGATTCTCAGCAGTCGGGGATCGATTTTGAATCCTTACTCTCGAACTACCGGACGAGCGTTCGAAATTGCGCGGATTTTGGCGCTGCTGAATACGGTTGTCACTCTTGAGCGGCGAACCCAGCGAGAGCTCAGCCGATTAGTCGTGCGGGATCAACGCCGAGGCAACGAGCTCAACACACTCACCCGCAGTAATCACAGGTGCGTAGTCCATCTCGCCGTCAACGTCCGCTTTCAGCAGGAAGTCGGTGAGCCGCCAGATATTGTACAAGAGTACGGCAAACACGAAGTAGAACAAGCGAACGCGGTAGTCTTTCGAGGAGGTCTTGGCGAGAAAGTCGCCCTTGATCGATTTGTACTCGCTCTCGATTTGCCACCGGCAACTATACCGTTTACAGAACGCCTCGGCCTCATCGGGTCCCACTCGGAGATTCGTCGCGAAGACGGCTGTCCCCTCCCCACTCGTCGACGGCACGTACAGGAGCCGCATTGGATGCGATCCAGATTCTACATGGATAGAAGCCGACTCAACAGCCACCCCTTGGTCGTCTCCCTCCATTTTTTTTCGAGTACATCCCGTTCGGAGCTGGAGACCCGCTTCGGAATGAGGTAGTTTACATCGAGATTTGAGAGCGTCTGGAACACTTGTATCGAGTCAAACTCTCGATCACACTGCTGTGTTGAATAGATGCTGAGTCACGGTTACAGAGGTTCACACAGCGATTCTATGTTGATGATGGCGAACATCAAGACGATCTCACGGAACTGCCGATACCAGCCGAGCGCTCGCACGGCATCGCCGAGCGAGCGCTTCGTCGTCGAATACGATGTTTCGGCCATCCACCGCTGAGAGTAACCATTTGCTCGGTTGAGTGCGTTGTTCGTGGCTGCTTTCGCTGACGAACCGCGGTAATGAACGAGATACTCAACGTCATATGCGGCAATTTCGTACTCGGTGTGCCAGTCTTGGAAGCCGTTGTCGGCGGCGACGGACTGCAGGTCGTCCGCGTTTCGGCGGACGACCTGCGGTCCAGTCTTCGTGTCGTGCTTCCACCGCGCTGTGATGTGAACGTCAAGAACAGCCAGCGATTCCACATCAGTCAATGTCGTCACTTTTAGCGTCTGTATCGTCCGTCCTGCTCGCTGGCGAAAGTACGAGGACGCACGCCGACGGTCGAAAAACGTGCTGTCGAGAGCGGCGTGGCCGGACTGCGGGTGCTGCTGCGCGGAAACGCGCAGCAGCGCCCGCCACACCCACATTTTCAACCGATCAAAAGACTTGTATAGGGTCGTATAACCGGGGAGAGGATCCTGATCAAGATCGAGAGCATCACGAACCTCAGCCATGTACTTCAGCCGATTCGGCGTTTCACGGTAGCTGTGGTTCTCTTCGAGCCGGAAACAGTGTAGAACGACATGGACCCAGCGGGCGAACCCGCCGCTGGCGGGCTCGCCCGCGTGCTTCCCCAAGGCTTGTTTAGCTAGGTGACGACACTACTCAACGAAGTCGAGGATGTCGATTTCCATACCAAATTCGATTTCCTCGGCATCACCCTTCTAAACCGACGATATCGGCAGATAAGATCGCTATTCAACACAGCACATCAATCGGGCGCGTAGGCGTCCGCCACACAATTACGAAGTTCCTCGGGCGTCGTCCACGTGTACGCACGGTCAACGCGCTCCATCGAGAGGAGATAGTGTGCGAACATCCCGTCGTAGGCCGCGTACTGTTCCTCCTCAGTCTCGTAAACTCGATAGAAGGCCCGCGTCCGTTTCCGATAGGTCGGCTGATCGATGTAACCCGCTTCCCACGCGTGCCCGCCCTGAGAATGTTCGTACACCCCCACGATATGGTCCGCGTAGCTGACCAGTAGCTTGAATTTCGACGTGAAGAACTCCGAGACGTCCAGAATATCGTCCATCAGGAACGCATCAACCCCGTCATCGGAGTCCGAGGCTGCGGCATCGCTCGCGAGTTGGTCGCGAACAGCCTCCAATCGTGGCCGCTCCTCCTCACCGTAGGAACCGAGAACGAAGTAGGACGTGTTGTTGATAAATCGTCCGAGGCCCTCATGCATCGCGGTCTGGATTGCCTCGATCCGTTCTGGTGTGAGTGTCTCTCCCGGCTGATCACCCAATTTGTCGATGACGGCACGGGTAGCGTCGTCGTTGGTCATACTGGATAGGATTCACCACCGCCACCTAACGGTACGGAAATCCGACCGGAAGTGGAATACGCGAGCACTCTGGCTACCACTTCGATATTCACCGAAATGGTTATGCGGCCGGGAGACAAACACTGATACACAATGTCCCGGCCTGACGCCACCCCGCTCACCCCAGCCGAGAGTTCGGCCGGACTCGATCCGATCGCAGCGTTGAGTGCCCTTGACGACACGACCCGTGCGAATATCATCGGGACCATCGTCGGTCACCCGAAAGGCGCGCCCTCGAAGAAGGAACTCGAATACTACAATCCGAGTATCGCAGCGTCGACGCTCACCGACCATCTCATCCGGCTGGAAGAAGTGGGACTGATCGAGGCCATCGAACGGGATCGTGAGGGGCTCGAACGGGGTCATCCATACCGGTTCTTTCAGCTGACCGACGCCGCTCGCGAACTGTTCGACCGAAACAACCTCTTTGAACCCGACGCATACCGAGAACTATTCGCCGAAGTCGAGAAGACAGACGAAATCGAGGCCGCAGAGGGGGCCGAGCGGCCGAACGGACGAAACTGAAATCCACCGCAAGGCGTACGTTCTGCCGGACACAGAACTCGACGTCTGGGATATACCGGAAGCGGAACCAGCGCAGAGCAGACAAGAGAGATCAGTCTCGATTTCGATCCAGAACAGATGAATCGAACAGAAGGCACGTATTAATTCTATCCTCCAAGGCTGTACAGGAGCGACCACGCCCCCTAATCACGTCGCTATCTACCCATGCGGCATCACCCCCGTACGTGTGACCGGAAGATGATTCCGAAACGCATAGACGACTGGTTCGGGAAATGACATCCGTTACGTATGCCCTCCACCCACGACGAATCCGCCATTCTGGCGAGCGATCTCCGGAAGAGCTACGGCTCAGAAGTCGCTCTCGACAGTCTCACGCTCGACATCCAGCACGGGACCGTCTACGGCTTTCTCGGCCCGAACGGGGCGGGGAAGACGACGACGATGCGGCTCCTTACCGGTCTCAGCGATCCGGACAGCGGATCGGTACGCGTCTGTGGCGTCGACCCGAGCGACCGGCGTGCGATCACCGGTCGGGTCGGTTATCTCCCTGAGACGCCGCCGCTGTACGACGAGTTCAGCGCCCGCGAACAGCTCGAATACGTCGCCGACCTTCGCGACATTTCGCGGTCCGTTGCCCGAGAGCGCATCGGCGAGTACCTCGATCAATTCGGGTTAGCCGGTGACGCAGACAGGCGGATCGACGGGTATTCGAAGGGAATGAAACAGAAGACCGCGTTCATACAGAGCGTCCTGTACGAACCGGACGTCCTGTATTTAGACGAACCGACATCGGGGCTTGACCCCCGAGCGGCGCGCACCATCCGAGAATCGATCACCGCGTTCGCCGACGCAGGCACCACGGTGTTCCTCTCAACACACATTCTTCCGGTGGTCGAAGCCGTCGCTGACGAGGTCGGGGTGTTGTTTGACGGGAGACTCGTCACCGAGGGGACGCCCACCGAAGTACAAGCCCGTGCGGAGACTGGCGAGGGTGGATCCCTAGAAGACGCGTTCCTCGCCGTCACGAGTGAACCCAAAACGGACGCGACCTCTCGGAGAGAATGAGCTTCCGACAGGACGTTCGCCACGGGCTCCGAATTGGGCGGGCGGAGTTCGTCCGAAGCCTCCGTGGGTACCTCGGAAACCCCCGTCGAGTCCTTGGACTCCTGCTCACGGCGCTGTTCTTCGGCGGCGCGCTCCTGTTCGCGCTGCCGACGGCGTATGTGCTCGGGCAAACCGCGCGCTCCGTGACGGCGGTCCCGTTCTTCGCGCCCGCTGCGACGCTCGTCCCTCTCGGTCTCCTGTCGATATCGGTGTTTCGGACCCTCGAACGACTCGGACATATCGACGGTGCGGATTTCGTCCTGCTGGCGGTTCACCCGCGAGCAGTCGTTATCGGGCTCATCACAGCGGAGGTGGGACGGCTCTCCCTGTGGTTCGGGATCCCGGTCGGGGCAGTGGTGGTTACATTCGCACTCGGAATGGGCTCGCCGCTGCTCGTTGCTTCGGGCGGGGCGGTCGCGCTGCCGCTCGTTTGCTGTGCCGCCGTCTGGGGGTACGCTGGGGGAATTGCTGTGCTGCGACTCCTGCGGAAACTCCCCAGCCTTCGCCGTCTCCTGAAAGCGGTCGGTATCCTCGCGATGGTCGGACTCGTCGTCGCGTCACAGTTCGCCGGGCAGTTCATCGTCGAATCCGACCTATCAGTGCAACGGCTGTTGTCGACAGTAGCGTTCGATCCCCTCGTGGAATACGTTGCGCTCGCGTTCGTCGGAACACCGGTCTCCAGACCGACTTCCCTAGGGACGGTGGCGGTGCTCGCGGCGTTAATCGCTCTCACGCCGGTCGGTCTCGTCGTCTCGACCAGGCAGGTTTCTACGCTCTGGTTTTCCGATTCGGTCGGCAACAACGAGTCGACGCAGGTGCGGCGATCGAGCGGCGGATTCTCTGCCCCACGACCGTTCGCATGGACTAAACCCGGTCGTATCGCGTGGGGAATTCTCGTGCGCGGTCGCCGTGATCCGGCGGAGCTGAGTCATCTTCTGATTGCCGTCTTTTTTATCGCACCGTTCGGGACGATGTTTCTCGAGTTTTCGGGCGACGCCCTCGGACCCCTCATCACTGGGGGCGGCGTCGTTCTCGCGACATACCTCTCAGGCGCTACCTTCGGGTTGAACCCGCTCGGTGACGAGCGGCCGCAACTACCGCTGCTCCTTCTTACCGAGACGCCATCCGCGGCTCTCATCCGTGGACGGCTTCTCGCCGGCGTTGCGATTGGAGTGCCGGTCGCTGTTCTCAGCTCGCTCGTCTCGATCGGTTTCGGGATAACGATGATTGAGGCGGTGGCGACCGCCGCCGTCGGAGTTGTGATGTGTCTCACTGCGGCGATGTTTGCAGTCGGTATCGGCTCGGCGTATCCGATCTACGAGGAGCGCGAGTTCTGGGGGACCGAAACGGTCATCCCGTCGACGCTCGTCATGATGGTCTACCTGTTCGTCGTGGGTGGCGGAACGGTTCTCGGGCTGTTCGTGACGTGGTTCGCGGTCACCGGAAACGTCTTGTTAACGCCCGTGTTCGGCGTGCTCTTCGGTACGTATCTGCTGTTGACCGTCGGCGTTTCGTATGGCTCCTACCGCTATGCGCTCCGGCGGCACCAACGCTATACCCTAACGTGACCCCGCCGGTCGTTTCAGACGGGCTGTCCGTCGAGTACACGCTTGCCGTTAAGTCGATCTCATTGCCATGGCAAACCTTCATTCTCTGACTTCGGCGACATCGAGGAGCTCTTCGAGGAAAGCCCATAGACAGTCGAGGACGAGAAAGACTTCGAAGAGATACCAGAAGATGAGTTCGATGCGTACGTCGAAGACACGACGATGTTCGCTACTTGGGAATCGATGTTCGGGAGGGCTGGAAAAAATGGATGGCAGACCAACTTGGGTTATAGATTATAACAGCTAGTCCTTGAGGCCGAGCTCTTCTTCAATCGACGTCCCGGAGAGCCCCGCCCGGATCACTGCTGGGTAGAACTCCTCGTTCTTCGGTAGTTGCTCGCCGTGTTCACGCTGCCACTCGACGTTGACCTCGGAGTAGCGGATGTCAAGTTCGTCGATGTCGTTGTCCGAGAGGTAGATTGTCCGCCCGTTCCAGTCCTCTCGCAGCACGAACCCCTCATCGCCGGGGACGAGCGTGTCAGTCGTGTCGCCCGTTTCGGACGTTTCGATCGTTTCACTCGTTTCAAGCGCTTCAGTCGTGTCCATCGTTTCAGTCATATCGGGAGAGGCCGGGGAGTCGTCGTCGTCGTCGTCGTCGCCCGTGTTGATCGTTTCAGGCGTTTCAGGCGTTTCAGACGTTCTGGTCGTGTCGCCCGTTTCAGACGTTTCGGACGTTTCGCTCGTGTCAGTCGTGTCAGTTGATGCGCCGAAACGGTCGGCAATGCCGCCCATCTTCTCCCCGGTCTTCCCCAGCTCCTCGCTGGCGTCGTCCTCGTCGTCAGTCATTAGCCTGCCCCACGAGTTCGTCGTCGACGAGCGCCGCAATCTCGGCGATCACCTCGGCCATGTCAGTGTCGAGCTCCTCGGCAGCAAAGATAGAGCGCTCCTGCGCAGCGATCGCTCGCTGGAGGTCGACTCGCTTGTACACGTCGAACACTGGGATGCCGAGTCCGTCCTCGAACTCGGCGTGGAGCTGCTCAAGCATCGCGTCGGCCTGCTTGTTGTGCTCGACGCGGTTTGCGACGATCCCGAGGATCCTGACTGTACCAAAGTACTCCCGAACGCTATCGATCTGCTTTTGTAGGCGATCGAGCCCCTGTACAGAGAGTGCCTCGGCGTACGCCGGGATGAGAACGCCGTCACTCGCTACCAAGGCGTTGTCCGTGAGAACGTTGATACTCGGCATGTTATCCACAAGAACGACATCGTAGCCTGCGCCAAGCTCGTCGAGGGCCATCTTCAATCGCTCTCGGGCTCGCGGCTCGCCGTTCAACTCCCCACCAGTCCGGTCGACCATGCGCTCGTTTGACGGGAGCAGATCAAACTCCTCGCCTTCAAGCACGAGGTTCTCGACGCCGGCGGCCCGACTCGGGTCTAGGAGGAGTTCGTGGAGCGACACCTCGCGATCAAGATCGCTGTAGGCTTCATCGTAGCCAAGGATCGACGTGAGCGCTCCCTCCGGTGCGAGGTCGACCACGAGGACATCGAGTTCACGATCGGCGAGCGCGCCGGCGACGTGGATGGTGAGAGTTGTCTTCCCCACCCCGCCTTTCTGGTTGAGCATCGCCACGATCGCCGGTGACGTTTCGATCGTTTCACTCGTTTCAGTCGTTTGCGGCATTCTGCGAAACGATCGAAACGCTGCCATAATAAATCTATGTCAGACATCGGCAGATTGAGCAGGCCGAGTGTCCAGGGCCTGAGCTTGAGACGATTCACACTCTATTCCATAAATATATTTTTTCTTAAACTTCTATGGACTCCCAAGCAATTATAATTATCGAGAATCGAAATATGAGCATAGGATGCCGAATTTGCCCTCAAGCGTTCCGCACAGGTGTAAATAGTGAGACTGAACCGTTCTTTAGGGAGGCTCTGGGAATACGAAGGCCTTCCAATTACAAGCCAATTTCATTGGAACAGATTATCAGTAACCATAGCCAGAAATTCTAACACACAATGTATCTGTGAGATTATAAATATATATTGCTCGTACGACCCACAGATAGCTGGAATTCAATTACACACTGGTTCGTCCAACCAAATTGGATTCAGTGACAGCCAGGACCACGAAAATGAGCTTGTGAGGTCTACACGCGGTGATAATCTGACTAGCCGAGTTAATTCTCCTAGGGATGTAGGACAGTCAATTGGTGAGGGGGTTGTCTAATATGCAAAACCCATTTAACCGCATTCACGACCATACGCTCCCAGACTGGCTCAAGAACCTCCGGCATCTCCAACTCGGATCCAGAGAGCCGGACGCACCACAGATCACCGAAGAGTTTGTCGAGACGATCAACGACGCCGCAAACTCGTACGCAGGCAGCCTCAATCGGGTCCGTCCACACAAGAAGGAAGACGGACTAGCATACGCCGAAGAGCTCATCGCCGGGTTCCACAACGAGGGCGTCACTCACTCGGAACTTGCGCAACGATTCAACCTCGGAGAGCGACCGAAGAAGTTCTCCTTCGAGCTTGTCCTGACCGACGAGACCGTCAAATTCCACTTCGGCCTTCCAGACCGGATTCACCAACGCGAGTTTCGCCAGCAAGTCTCCGGGCTGTATCCGAACGCCGAGATCAAGCCCGTCGACAGGCCGTTCCCCGAAATCGAACCGGGAATGTATCTGTCCGGCGGCAAGCTCGAACTCAACAAAGAGAAGTACCGACCACTCCGCGGAACGAGTGGCCCCGATGCGTTCGAGTCCGACCCACTTCGCAGTGTCCTAAGCGAACTCGTCGGCTACTCGAACGAAGTCGCGATCGTCCAGTTTGTCTTCACCCCTGCGAGTCGAAACTGGACCGACGGGCTCAAACTTCACGAGTGGAGCGCAGACCAGATCAACGACAGCCTCACCTACGGCCGGAACAACGGAAGCTACCTTAACCCACGATTGGACGATCCGTCAGCAAAGGACCTCCGAGCAGCCGAAGCCGTCCTGAATCAGGAAGGCAAGCAAGCGTACTACCTCAACACTCGCTTTCTGGTCTTCGCCTCGTCGCCAGACATTGCGAAACACCACGCCCACGGGATCGCGAACGTCTATTCAACACAGTACCACAGCGACGAGACGGGGCAGGCGTTCATCCCACTCGCGTTCAAGGAACGGGGCGTCAAGGAACTCGCCCGGCGGACTGCCGCCCGTGAGTTTTCCTACGACCAGACAGCGCTGAATGTTGAAGAACTCGCAGGGGTAGTCCACCTTCCGGGAGAGGAAGTCGACCAGACGAACATCGACTGGACGCGCAAAGGCGTCGGCAACCGGCCTCCCGCACAAGCAAATCGTACAACAAAGCCACCAGACATGCGGGTGAACCGTGACTTGTCCGAACTCGGTGGCGAGGCATCTGCGATGGCGTCCCTCTCTGGTGACCAAGTTGAAGAGTCGGATACTGTCGGCCCCGACCCAACAGAGGAGGAAGACTCTGTGTTCATGAAGGGGCTCGGAACTGTTCTCCGATTCTTTTTCGATGACCAGACGGAGGCCACCGACACGGAGCCCGACACACCCACCGCAACCGTCGACGTCGACTCGACGCCTGAGAAGCAAGAGGCGTTCAACGAGGTGTATCGGAAATTCATCTACGGCGAACTCACCCGCGAGAAGATCAAAAGCCAATACAACGACCACGTCGCGGACAACCTCATCCGGAAGTTCCAGAACCGGCGGGCCGACGAACTCGGGATCGATCTTGAAGCGCTCGATGAACGCGACGACGTGTTCGCCGCCCCCGGTGCCCGAAAGACGCCCGAGTCAGACGAGGGGGAGGAGACACCAGCCACGGACCCCACAGACCACGCCGAGTCTGGGAGGGGGACGGACGGGCCGAGCGGCACACACCCGGAAGACGACGTCGAGGGCGTGGCCGACCTTCCCGCAAAGCCCGAAGAAGACCTCCCGCAAAAAACGGGCGACGAGACTGGCCCACCAAGCCCGTACACACGCGGTCGCGAAAACCCCGCCCACCACCAGCACTACACCTACGATCAGTCGGATACTGATGTCCAGCTTCGCCGGGAGCCGGGACTCCAGCGCTACTTCCCGTTCGAGCTCACGGCGACCGCCAGCGGGAACGGCGCCGCCGAGGACGGCGACCTGTTTGCGGGCTTCGACGTGCGCGACCGGCTCGTTCACTCGCACACCCACCATCCAGACGAGCCGATTTGGCTGGGGTACGACAGCAACCCGATGGACGGGATTCGGGAAATCGGGCTTGAGCCGTTCTCGTGGTTCCGCCACATGACGATCTTTGGGTCGACGGGGAAGGGGAAATCCACCACCCTGAACATGATGATGAACCAGATTGCCCGGAAGGGCCACGGGTTCGTCTTCATCGACCCGAAGGGCGACACCGTCGACGACCTGATCACACAACTGCCCGACGAGCGGATGGACGACATCATCTGGGTTGAGCCGGGCAGCGAGACCTTCGAGAAAGTCGCGGGAATCAACTTCCTCGAGCCCGGCGACTGTGAGACGGAGATCGAATTCGACCGCGAGGTTGAGTCCATCATCAACGACCTCCGGGCGGTCCTGCGTGGCGGTGAGTACTGGGGCCCGAAGATGGAGGGGATCACGTCCAACATCGCCCGTGCGATGATTCGGTCGCGACGGAAGTTCACCCTCGTCGATATGTACTACGTGCTGGCCGACAACGAGAGCCGCGCGAAGTTCTCGAACGTCGTCAGCCAAGAGGGGATGAGCTTCATCCACGAGTACACGACGAAAATCGCGGAGATGGACACCGAGGAAATCGACCCGGTTCTCCGCCGGATTCAAGACTGGGTCGAAGACCCCATCAGCCGGGGGATTGTGGCCCACCGGGATGGGACGATCAACCTCTCGCACGCCGTCGAAGAGGGGAAGATCATTCTCGTCCGGAACACGGTGCGCTCTGACGAGATCCGGAAGGTCGTCTCGACGGGGATCATGCGCCGCGTGTGGTCGACCATCCGAAAACGCGAGAAGATTGAGGAGGCCGACCGTGAGCCCTTCTTCGCGATCATGGACGAGTTTGACGACATCGCCTCGGAGAACATGGCGCTTGACAAGATGCTCTCGAAGGCCCGGTCTGGGAAGATGGGCGTTGTGACGTGTCTCCAGAACCCCTCGCAGGTGCGGGAGATTGCGCCCCAGACGCTGAAGCAGATGTTCGGGAATACGGACACGCTGTTGAGCTTCGGTGTGACGGAAGTTGATGACGCCCGGATCATCGCCGAGCGGTTCGACGACGACGACATCGACTCGGGGACGATTCAGTCGTTGCCTGCCTACACCGCGTTGACGACGATCTCCACGATGGACGAGGACGGGCCGATGCGGTCGGACCCGCTTGCGCCCGATACGTTCGCCCCGTACCCCGCGCGGCGGACGCCGGCAGAAGCCGAAGCGATCATCGGGGAGAACCTCAAGGAGTACGGGGTTGATGCGCTCGAGCAGAACCTCGACGAGTCGGAACACGCGCTGATGCACCTCGGGGGCGAACACGACTTGACGAAGTGCTTCCTTGAGGCAGTGTGGGCTGAACAGATCCGGCAGAACGCACTCGATACACTGCCCGGCGCATACGAGACGCTTGAGCCCGCCCCGGCGCTGAATATCGACCCGCCGGAGATGGACGGCGACGACACACTCTCGGTGAGTGTCGAGGCCGCAAACGAGGGGTTCCACCGCCGGACGTCGACGGACTTCGAGGAGCTGCCTGACGGAATCCTCGTCGACTTCGGCGGACTGCTCGCCGCCCTCCTCCTCGCCGTGATCGGGCTCGCCCTGTTCCGCCGGGTGTCGCGCTCGTGAAGCGCGGGAGCCGCTGGCGTCCAGTTCGCGGCCCCGACCTTGCGGTTGGCGTCCGTTATCAGCTTCGAGACGTACGTCGAGAGATATTATAGAGACGGCAAGGCGAGTGATGAAGCCGACATGATTGGCAGCAATCCACCAGCCAAACGTCTGTTTTGAGTTTCTATAGTGGCGTATAACTGACCGGCACATCCGAGAGAGACACCCTGTCAAATGAAACGAGGCGAACTGTATTCTGAATGACTTTGCGACGCGACCGAGGAGTGGGAAGGTGGAGAGATAGGCACCTGGATACGATAGAAGCACAAACCGTTGAGCCTACTGTCAAGCAGGTCTACAGGCGGAGCAGTCCGAGTGCCCCGGAGTTTGACTCCAAGGCGGTTCACGCTCGCTTGTGTATCGGAACTGAGACGAGAGGGAGGAGTGGAAGCGCTAGCGGTTGTCAATGTCCGTGGCCTCCTCCAGCCGCTCAACACGTTCGCGCAGCTCTTCGAGGGCGGAATCCTCGGCCCGTACATCTTCCAGTGGGCGGACATCGGTGAGTGCATCGTCAACGCGCTCGTCCTCGGTCTCGCCGCCGAGGTAGAGGTCGCGCCGATTTTGGTGGAGACTCCGGAGCGTCGACTCGGCGATACCGGTGTCGCCGGCGACAGTCGCGAACGACTCACCGCGGTCGACACGGGTGAGGGCCTCCCGGGCGTGTAGGAACTCGGCCGGATCAACGCGGAGGTAGCCGTCCTCGACGACGAACCCTGCTGGCGGCCTCCCGGTCCACTTTCCGGCGGACTGTGCGGCGCGGACGCCCGACCGTATCCGCTGGAGTTTTTGCTGGTGTTCGATCTGGGCGAGATCCCCCATCAATCGGGCGACCATGCTGTATATTGTCTGCTGGAGCTCGCCGTCGTCGACGTGAATTTTCAGGCCGACGTCGAGAGCCTCAACGCCGGTGTCATGTTCCAAGCAGTGTTGGATGAACTCGTGAATCTCAGTCGGACCGAGGCGAGAGAGCCGGCTGATTTCGTGAACGACCACGAGATCGAACTGTCCCGTCTCGACATCATCGAGGAGTCGGTTGTACACCTCGCGAGTGTCGGTGTCGGCAGCGCCGGAGACGATCTCTGGATACTCCTCGATGTCTTCCACACCGAGACGTTCCAAATGCTCGTGCGCCTCGTCGAGCTGCCGAGATACGTCCTGATCCGATGTCGAAACGCGGGCATAGATCGCCGCGGTCGCGGGTCCGTTTTCACTCATGTTTTCGAGGACACGCTGTTGATTTAAACAAGTGGGGGTTACTGCGGTTTCGTGTATACCACTACCTTCTCGGCGCAGTTGAGAGATGTCTTAGGAATACAGGGCGGCTGAGCACCGGCTGCTCCGATCTTCTTGCTCCAAAGCGATCGGCGACTGCGCCCGTCTCACCGACGGTACTGAGTAGATCGGTTTGGAGTTCGTAGAGCTGAGACCCCACGAGATTATTGAACCCGGTATTCAACTGTACCTCGTTGAACTATCGATTTTCAATATAAAATACTATCTTGATATATTGGGTGTCAGACGACCCCGGACAGCAATTCACAACTTAGTTCAGAAGCCGATCGACAGCTAACTGACGGTGCGAGTCGAGTCACGTTCCGGTCGATAAGACTGCGATTCAGATCGGCACCAACAGATGCTGGCTGTACACTACTGTCGACCCCCGTACAAATAAATCCTCCACGTTGACGTATTTTTGACCCAAAATCAACGACTCCCGCTGTTGTTTCTCTCGAAGTTTGGTGATTATCAACACGTTAACGATGAACGCGTCTTCGTTGCTGATGGTCAAGATCCCGCAGCTACACTCGTGCGGATCTCACTCAGATTTTAACTCGCTCACCATAGTAATCGGAATGCGGTGAGACACATATTTTTAGAGGTAGAAAAATATACTTATTTGTTCCCATATACATTCAAAATGCGGAGCCGACGACAGAAGAATCATGGCCCCGAGCTGTCACCGTCTGCTGGAACCGATGCTAAACGTAACACAACCGATCTGATGAGCGGCCTCCGCTATTAGAAAACGCCGAGCCTCACTTTGACCTCATGTGAACCGCCATGCAACTGCCGTTAGTGGTTGTCGTAGACGGTTTTCTCGATCGTGTAGAACTCCAAGCCCTCGTCGCCTTGCTCGCGCCACGTTTCCGAGGAGGACCGCTTGAACCCGCCAAATGGAACGTGAAGCTCCAATCCGGTCGTCTTCTCGTTGACCTTCACGACACCGGCCTCGGCCTTGTCGATGAACTGCTTGGCCTCGGTGTGGTCGTCGGTGACGACGCTGGCCGAGAGTCCGTACTCGACGTCGTTGGCGACGTGGACCCCCTCGTCGAAGTCGCTGACCTTGATGACGGCGACGACCGGGCCGAAGACCTCCTCACACGCGATCGTGTCGTCGTTTTCAACATCGGTCAGGACGGTCGGTTCGACGAAGTGGCCGGTCTCAACCGCCTCACCGGTCGGCTGGCCGCCCCCCGCGGCAACCGTCGCCCCCTCGTCGCGAGCGATGTCAATATACTCCAGCGTCGACTCCAGTTCGTCGGCGCTGACCTGCGGCCCCATCTCGTGGTCGACCCCCGGACCGATGTCGATGGCCTCGGCCGCGTCGACGAGTTCGTCGACGAACTCGTCGTACACGTCCTCGTGAACGACCGCGCGGGAACACGCAGTACACGACTGGCCGGTCGTCCCGAAGCCGCCGGTCGCGACGATCTCGGCGGCCTCCGCAGGGTCGGCTGAGTCGGTGACCAGCGTGGGGTTCTTCCCGCCCATCTCGGTCTGGACCCGCTTGCCGGCGTCCGTGGCCCGATCGTAAACCAGCTCACCGACCTGTCCGCTGCCGGTGAAGGAGACGGCGTCGGTGCCCTCGCTGGTGATGAACTCGTTGCCGACTTCGCTTCCGGGGCCGGTCACGACGTTGAGCACGCCGGCGGGGAGCCCGGCCTTGTCCAGCGCCTCTGTGACCGCGAGGACGACCCCCGGGGCGGCGCTCGCGGGGTTGATGACGACGGAATTCCCCGCTGCGAGCGCAGGGGCAAGCTTCCAGGCCGGAATCGCGATAGGGTAGTTCCACGGCGTGATCAGCGCCGCGACGCCGACCGGCTCCTTGCGCGTGTAGAGGGTCGTGTCACGGCTGCTGGAGGCCTTCATCGTCCCGCCGAGGTCCGACGCCTTCCCGGCGAAGTAGTGGAAGATGTCGATCGCGCGCTGTACCTCGCCGGCTGCCTCGGGACGGGCCTTCCCCTCCTCTTCGACGAGCATCGTGGTGAGCTCGTCTTTCCGATCAGCGAGGATCATCCCCGCCTGCCGGAGGATGCGACCGCGCTCCGGGCCGGGCGTAGCCGCCCACTCGTCCTGCGCGTCGACCGCCGCGTCGACCGCCTCGACGGCGTCCGCCGCGCTGGACTGCTGGTAGCTCGCTATCGTCTCATCGGGAGCTGCGGGGTTGTGGACCTCGAACGTGTCGCCGCTTTCCGATTCAATCCACTCCCCGTCGATATAGTTCTCGTGAGCTGTCGCCATTCCATTCAAGTACCCTCTCTGCTGGTATAGATTAGTTGCGGTGTCACGGGTATTCGCCCCTTCTGGCTCCGGCGAATCGCTAGACTGCCGCTTTCGGGCATTAAAACGGTCGGCACCGCCGATACAGTGACGCGAGTGTGTCCGTCGATCACCGTCCGCTCCAGGACAGTCAGTACACCTAGCCGGGCTGCCAACTCTCCGGTCGCAATCTCGGTGAAAGTACTGAGCCGACGGTACCGTCCCGAAGCTGTCTGTGACCGCCGTTTTACCGCTCAAGTACACGCTCGGGGTCGCCGTGCGCGAAGCTGGGAGGCTGTGAAAATGTCTTGCTGTGTCTCGCTAACTGCGACGACCTGGCTGCATATCCCACGACGATTCACAACGGCCTCCTGCCGCGGCTCGTCGCCACCTCTCAGTCGCTTCAGTCTGCGCTATGGAGCGGTATGAATCCGCAACTCGGACAGCCATTATGCTTTGTTGTCCTGTAATCCATCTCTGTGCCGCAGTTCGTACACTCGTAATGGAATGGTGCCATCAGACGTCTTTTGATCGATCCTACATATATATATTTTGTAGGTATCCTCATTAAAAACGGTACTATGAGTGTTAGTAATCTCGGAGATTCACTTCGATTCGGTTCTTCGTCACGAGTAATCGGTCCCGAAGGGTTTCACGATACCATTCTCCTTTCATGTCGGCTGCGGGCCCCGAGAGACTAATCGCGCCGATTACTGCGTCGTCGGAACCGAACACCGGTACTCCGACGCATCGGAGCCCGGGACCATACTCCTCTTCGTCGAACGCGACGCCGCGATCACGAACCCGTTTGAGTTCGTCCAGTAGCTTTTCGCGTTCGGTGATAGTGTTCTCAGTGTAGCCGACTAGGTCCATCGATTCGAGTAATGTCTCGAGCCGATCTGACGAAGCGTGAGCGAGAATCGATTTACCGGTAGCCGTACAGTGTAAGTCATGTCTCTCGCCGGCCCGCGTCGAAAAGCGAACGTCGTCGCTTCCGCGAGATCGGTACAGGTAGACTCCTTCACCATGCTCTTCGGCACTCAGATTACCAACTACGTCCAGCCCTTCGACGAGGGATTCGATTTGCGGTCGCGCTATCTCGAACAGGTCCGTCTGCATCCGTGTCGTCTCGCCGATGCGAAGGAAACGGAGCCCGAGTCGATATCGACCGTCCTCATTTACGACATACCCGCGTTCGCGAAGCGTTGTCAGATGGTTGTGCACGGTGCTTTTCGAAACACCGACCGAATCGGAAATTTCGGTCACACCGGCCTTATCCGCCTGCTCTAGGTATTCTACCACTGATAAGAGGGTGGTAATCGATTCGACAGGGGCATTTGTGCGGTCCATGGACGAAGCGTACTCACCGGGTGCACTTGTAATTAGCTCAAAACTGTTTTGTACGACAGAACGCTTGCATTATTTTTGTTTCTGCTACCGTAGTGCTGTCAGTACTCCCTTCTCCGGTTTAATTCGAGTTCCGTGACGATTGCTCATGCGTTCGTGTGGAGGGCAGTACTATCTGACCGTTCCGTTCTGTGGGACAGGAACGTTTCTCTGAGCGTTCCTTTCGTGCGTATTCTCTCCTGACCAAGCGATTTGCCGTGCGGAATTTGGGCAAGGAATTACAGTAGTACGACTGTAATACCGACGGTGTCCAGAGCGACCGACAATTCTTTGTTCTGGTAGACAGAACACAGAAGGGTGTAACCAGCACACTATCTATTACTGTGCCGCTCAATCGAATCAGGTTCGGTGACGAACACCCGACTCGATACTGATTCGACCGAAGAGAACCTGAATCGCCCTATCAGTGGCTCTGAAGGTCGTTTGAGATGACAGAACGACCGATCAGCGGGTCGATCTCCGAGAGTATTTCCGCGGGGGCGACTCGATTTAGCTGGTCCCATCACTCGAACTGTAGTTTAGTTCGATTATATTTCTGGCCGAGAGGAGCTCCTTTCGAAACTCCTCTTCGACATCGGGTTCTCGCAAGCGGTGCGCAGGGCCGGTGATACTGAGGCCGCCGAGAACGCCACCGGTTGAATCCTTGATCACCGTCGAGACCGACGCCATCCCCATCCTGTATTCTTCGTGGTCGAAGGAGACGCCGCTCTCGCGGATCCGTTCGAACCGTTCTTCGAGTTCGTCACGCTCCGTGACCGTGTTTTCCGTGTGTGCGGGCATTCCGTGTCGGTCGAGTATCTCGGTTACGCGGTTGTCGGAGTACTGTGCGAGGAACGCTTTGCCGACGGCAGAGGCGTGCATGTGAAAGTGCGTCCCGTCGGTAAAGTCGTACGAGATGCTGAGATCGTTCTGAACGACATCGAGCGCGACGCACATTCCGTTCTGTTCGACGGACAGCGTGACGAATTCGCTGCTGGTTTTTTCGGCGAGGGCATTCACTTCCGGCTTCGCTACGTTGTATAGCGTGACGTCGTCGCGAACGGATCCCCCGAGTTCCAAATACCGGAAGCTGAGTTCGTACGCACCGTTGTCCTCGTTCTGTACCACGTACCCCAATTGCTGAAGCGTGCTCAGGTAGTCGTGAACAATGCTCGCCGGTCTGTCGATCGTCTCTGCGATCGCGGTCACACCACGCTCACCGTCTTTCTGGAGTGCCGTCACGATATCGTCCATCGTCAGTAACGCCTTGATCGGACGGTTAGCTTCGTCATCCATACCCTTGCTATCAGGGCCATCGCACATATACATTCGGAATTGTCGAATATAGTGATCGGAGCAAGCGGCCCAAATCGAGGAAGCGAAGATATATCCATAACTATTGATCATGTTCGTGCTGATTCATTCGATAATACCGAATTTAGCGCCCGTTTTTTAAATCATGAAGGTTCCGCTCTTCTGGCGAATAGCCACTCTAGAAGCGCTCTATGGCTACTTTCGCTATTCAAGATGAGGAAAGAGTTATTAGGGGGAGTCAGTGTATGTCTGTGTAGAGCATGGCACAAGATACCCAGGGGACGAGACAAGACCGTCGATCGGAGTCGGAACTAACGCTAGTCGACGCGGATGTCCACCAGCGGTGGGCGGACGACGAAGCGATCGCCCAATACCTTCCGGACCGCTACAGAGACGATGGGCTGGTGCTCCCAGAGCTGCTGTACCGAAACCCCGGGGAGTTCCTCCGGCAAGACGAGAAGACGGAGGACGGGAACAAACCGGGAACCGATCTTCAAAAGATCTGCGACGATCACCTAGACAAGCACGACATCGACTACGCGATGTTGACCGGGAACTCGTGGTTCAACCTCGCGGCACTGCCTCACCGCGATTACGCGCACGAGCTCGCTCGGGCGCACAACGAGTGGTTGGTGAACGACGTTCTTCCGGTCGACGACCGGTTTATCGGATCGATGTACGTCGCACCGAAGGCGCCAGAGAAAGCCGCGGAGCTCATCCGCGAATACGGCGACCACCCACAGATCCGTCAGGTGATGCTGCCCGGCGGAGCCGAAGTGCCGTACGGTCGGCCCCAGTACTGGCCGATGTACGAGGCCGCCGAAGAACAGAACCTCGCCATGGCGGTCCACCCGTTCTCGGAAGGGCACGGAACGAGCAACCCGCCGACCGGTGCCGGCCATCCGAACAATTACATCGAGTGGCACACGCTCCTCGGCTCGTACTACATGGGACAGCTCGCCTCGATCGTCACCGAGGGCGTCCTCGTCGAGTATCCCGACCTGCGGTGGGCGTTCATCGAGGGCGGTTACGGGTGGGTCCCCCACTTCATGTGGCGGCTTGATAAGAACTGGAAGGGGCTCCGCTCGCAGGTCCCGTGGTTGGAGGAGAAGCCGAGCCACTACATCCGAAACAACGTCTGGTTCGCCAGCCAGCCCGTCGAGGAGCCCGAGCAGCCGGAGTTCCACGACTACATCCTCGAGATGATGCACGCGGACGAGATGCTCATCTACGCGTCGGACTATCCACACTGGGACGGTGACGATCCTACGTGGGGGCTGCCGCCAATGGACGACGACATGGAGCAAGCGATCAAACACGAGAACGCGGCCGAGTTGTGGGATCTCCCGACGGACGGAAGCAAACTGAAGTGATTCCAATGACGAAAAAACGATTCGAGATCTGTCCGGCTGCCGAATTCGACGCCGGCGAGCGGCTCATCGTCGACCTCGACGGATTCTCGGTCGGCGTTTTCAACGTCGACGGGGAGTACCACGCGATGAAAAACGACTGCCCGCACCAGCGCGCACCGCTCTGTGAGGGGAAACTCGGCGGCACCACGGAATCGGACAGCCCCGGCGAGTACGAGTGGGTTCGGCCGGGACAGGTCGTTCGCTGCCCGTGGCACGGGTGGGAGTTCGACGTCACGACGGGCGAGTCGGTTTTCAACCCGCACAAGGTGAAAGCCAAAACGTTCGAGACGCGGGTCGAACCGTCCGAATGTGAGGACACCGTCGCCGACGGCGGCTGTGAAGGGTGTGGTGCCGACTTGGAGGGGGACGAACCGCCGGTCGAGACGTACGACGTGGAAGTCGAACAGGGAACGGTTGTGGTCTACCTATGAGCGCAGATTCGGAGAGCGCCATCGCTGCCCTCCGCGACGAGATCGACCCGTTCGTCTTTCTCGGCGGAGCGATCGCGACCATCATCGCGATCGGCTACATCGCCGCCCGTCCGGGTGCAGCGGGGGAGTTCCTCACGAACGCGAATACGTTCCTCTGGAGCGAACTCGGATGGGTGTTCCTCTGGGCGATGTTCCTCGCCGTCGCGTTCTGCCTGTGGCTGCTGGTCGGACCGTGGGGGAAAATCAAGCTCGGCGGACCCGACGAGGAACCGGAATTCTCGTACACCTCGTTCCTCGCGATGCTGTTCTCCGCGGGCCTCTCGACCGGGCTGGTCTTCTACGGCCCGGCCGAAGCGCTGTTCCACTACTCTTCGGGGCCGCCGTATTTCGGTGCCGAAGCCGAGAGCGCCGCTGCTGTCCCCGACGCGATCCAGTATACGATGCTCCACTGGGGTATCTCCCCGTGGTCAGCGTACCTGATCGTCGGTGTGACGATTGCCTACTACGTCCACCGTAAGGGCGCTCCGATCAAACCGTCAACCGTGTTCGCCCCCTTCATCGGCGTCGAGAATCTCGACAAGAAATGGGTGAAGCCGCTCGACCTCTTGATGGTCATCGTCTCAGTTGGCGGCGTCGCCGTCTCGCTCGGGTTCGTCGTCACTCAGTTCCTCGGCGGGATCTCCTACAACTACGGCGTCGAGGTCGGAAATCTCGGAACAATACTGGTGACCGTCGGCCTGACCGTCGGGTTCACCATTTCCGCAGCTCTGGGTGTCAAACGCGGCATCCGTCGCGTCTCGACGTTCAACATGTATCTATTCCTGTTCCTCCTCGCGGTCGCGTTCGTGTTCGGTCCGACATCGTTCCTGCTCAACACCGGAACGGAGGCGCTCGGCGGGTACATCAACAGCTTCGTCGACATGAGTCTCTATTCGAACTCGGCGAACGGCGCCGAGTGGGTCGGTAGCTGGACCGTCTTCTACTGGGCCTGGTGGTTCTCGTTCGCGCCGATGATTGGTATCTTCATCACGCGGATCTGTCGCGGTCGAACGATCCGGCAAGTCGTCTTTGCGGGACTCATCGGAACCACCGCAGCCTCGTTCCCCTGGTTCATCGTCATGGGCGGGTCGTCGCTGTGGGTCCAAACGAGGGGCACCGTCGATCTGCTCTCCATCGTGTTCGAGCAAGGACGCGAAGTCGCCGCGTTCCCGCTGTTCGAGACGCTCATGCCCTTCGGCGGCATCTTCGCCGCCGCCTACTTGCTTCTCGTCCTCACGTTCCTCATCACGACCGTCGACTCGACGACGCTGAGTCTCGCGATGTTCACCACGGACGGGAGCGAGCATCCGTCGACGATCAATCGCGTCCTCTGGGGCGGACTCGTGGGCTTGCTCTCCTCGCTGCTGCTCATCACCGGCGGACTCGAGGCGCTCCAGAACTTCGTCGTCCTGCTCGGGTTCCCGATCGCGTTCGTCATCGGGCTGTGTTTCATCGGACTCACCATCGAACTCGAGCGGACTCGTCCCGTCTTGTTGACCGAACGCCACAAGAAAGCCGACCGCGAGAGCGAGGATCAGCAGACGGTCGTCGATTATCTCTCGGATCGCCGTCCCGCCTGGGCGGGTGGTTCCGACGACTGAAGTTCGGTTCACCCGACGATTTCTCCCGGTCCGTTCTCGAGACTACAAGTCGGCAGTATCTTTCCTCAGTACGACCACCTCACCGGCGATCGTGCATGGACCACCAGCCGTTCCGTAAGAATGAGCCGAGAGCGACGTTACGGATCAGTCGAGAGCGACGTTAACGACCGGCGCAGGCGATTCGAACATCACGTCCTGTGTGACGCTTCCGAACAGCGCCTTCCCGGTCGGTGACCGCTGCCGTCCACCGATAACGACGTAGCGCGCATCCTGCTCCTCAGCGTACGCCGAGATCTCGGCTGCTGGGTCGCCGACGCGGACCGAGACAGTGGGTTCTGGCAGCGTCGACTCGCCCGTCGCCCGGGACACGATGTTCTCACCGATTTGTTGTACCTCATAATTATCGGTCAGATCCTGTCCTTCGATGTCTTTCTCGAGGACTTTGACGAGTTCGGACCGTTGGAGGACGTGAACCGCGTGTACCGCTTCGTCGAAATTGGTCGCTATCGTCTGTGCTTCTTGGAGAACGGGTGCTGCTCGCTCCGAATCGTCAATGGCTGCCACAATAACCATACTCCGATGTTCGATTCGATCCACAAAGAGATTCCGGGAACAAGACGGTCGCGAGCAACCGCTGCACAGAAACGCGGCGGGTAACGACAGAATTATTCCGCATTTTCCCCTAGTTTTAAGCCGGTTCGGCCAAGATGCTAAACTGCTATATGAGTAGCAAAACTGTCGTACTAGGCGGTTCAGGAGCGATGGCAGCTGGCTGCGTCTACGACCTCCATCAGACGAGCGACTTCGACGAAATCGTCGTGGCCGACGCTGACGAAGAAAACGCGCGTCGCCTCCTCGAGGTCATCGACGACGATCGATTTCGGTTCGAATCGGTCGACGCGACCGACACGGACGATATCGTGCGTGTTCTCGAGGGCGCCGACTACGTCGTCAACGGCTTGCCGTACCCGTTCGAGGAGAACGTCCTCGATGCGATGCAAGAGGTGGGCGACCTCACGGGCGTCGATCTGAACGCGTTCGACTTCGAGGAGGTACTCGACCGGTCCGAAGAGTTCGCCGAGGCGGGGAACTCCCTCTGGTTCGCTAACGGAGGCCTCGTAAGCACTATCGCGCTCGGAATGGCCGCCTGTGAACGGTTCGACGACGTCGAGGACGTCAACTTCTACTGGGGGATGTGGCGCCTCCTCACCCAGACGACGCCGGGACTCACGGACACGGTCACCTACGAACACGACCCCGACGTCGACGAGCGAGCGAAGTGGGAAGACGGCGAGGTTATCAACGATCTCCCGGCGTTCAGCGAACAGCGGACGTTCGAGTTCCCGGACCCGATCGGCGAAGAGGATACGTACGTCATCTCCCACCCCGAACCGGTCACCTTCCCGAAGGCCCCGGTCGCTCAAGCGAAGAACGTCGACAGTATCATTACGCGCGGTGCGTGGCACGAGGAATGGAAACGCTACGAGCGGACCCTCCACGCGTCGAACGCGTTCGAGACGGACAGCCTCGAGGTCGACGGAGCGGAGGTCGACCCCATCGAGGTCATGCAACAGCAGGTGAAGAACCAGGGACTGGAGCTCGAAACGCAGTGGAAGCCGCCCGAAGACCTGTCACCCGAGACGGAGTGGACGCCTCAGACCATCCTTTCGGCGGAGGTAACCGGAACCGTAGACGGCCAGGACGACCGTGCCGTCTTCCACTTAGAGCAACCGTCTCCGTTCTTCGACGTCGACGAGATCACCGTGATGCGCGAGTACGGCTGCTACGTCGGCGTCCCGCTGTCCGTCACGCTCCAACTCATGGCTGACGGTGCCATCGATGAGGACGGCATCTTCATTACCGAGACCAGTGGTCTCGACGCGGAACGGTACCTCGAGGAGATGGAGGAGCGCGGCTTCGACTTCGTAACTGAAGAAACGCCCAGCAAGTCGATTGCAGCACAGAGCCGATAATTGATAGAAGTTCGAACCCGATAAGTGGAGATTCCAAACGGTAGTCGCACCGAGAACGGCCTGACGCGCGTCGCTGCCCGCTCGCGCTCTGAGACCCTTCTCAACCATCACATCTTCTGAGCGGAGTCGCAAGTAGCCGCGCAGTTTCGTGACGAACCGGTTCACGTCTTGTCAGCTTGGCTACGACATTACCAGACGGAGCGGGCCTTTAACCACGTTTCCGTGGAGGGTGAGTCGACGGAATAATTAGTTTGCAAACAAATACTTTTGCTATTCTATTTTTCTAGTTATATGTTTGGCAGCATTTCTGAATCCGGTTGTTCAACGCGGTAGCTGTAGTTCTCCTAGCGGAGTCCACCGATCAGATCGTCGGCACCATCGACGAGAAACAGCGCGTCGTCCGTGGTTCTCTGCTAATTTAGAAAGAAACGCTTGTATGATCGATTATATACGTTGAAAACAGCCATTAATGGATAGCCGTTTTGGTTTCTGGATCGACAGCAGCGTACAGCGAGTACGGCCCACCGTTGGTTCGGGTTTCTGATCGACCGCAACGCGTTCCGAGATCCCACCGCTAACGACCTGTAAATCCGTTTTCTGTAACCAGTTATGAACAGCCACACGGATCCGATTTACTCCCAATTAATCAAGAAATATAACTGTATGCGTAAATGGTTATTCTGCTGTAGTAGCAGATGCTTTTTCGTCCCGCCTCCTGCTTAACGTAACATGACAGATCGTTAGCCGATATATTTATAATGATTGATTATGTACATTCAACAAGTGGTATGTATGAGCACACCAATAAAACTGAGACGCAGCATGCCTCAAAGCGCAATGTCGGTTCCGGTGACGGTGCCGTTTGGCGGCTGTTAGAGGCGATCACCGGAGCTCTCGCGGCCGTGACTGTCTTTGCACTCTCGCTGCCGATGTTCGCTGAGCTCGTGAGTCCGTTTCACTCGCTGTTCCCGGCAGGTCTGTTTGTATCGATGTACCCGATGGGACTCCTATTTGTGCTCCTATTCATGTACTCATCTGCCACGTCACGACGAGCAATCACTTCGGGTGAGTAGTAAGACGAAAATTCGGGGAGATCTTCGATGTGGTCTTCATCTGGATGGGTGAGAACTAGATAATCAACTGAGTCGATATCTCAATAACGAGGACCTCGAACTATATCGCACGACATCTGAAACAGCCGGTTGATAAAGAGTACGAACTGGCTGTGCGGACCGGACTACTAATCCCGCAACCGTCTCTTCACGACCTCCCCAAGTTCTTTCGAAGGAATCTCTTGGAGTCGCTCGTCTTCGCTCAATGTATCTAGAACAGCCCCAACGGGCTCGGTGAACTTGAAAACCAAGTGGACACCCGATTTGAATCCACCACTGACCCGTTCGCTTTCCAGAACACCGTACGTTCCGGCCTTGTTGATGTGGCTGTTGACTGTTTCTTGTGTGTATATTTCCATGTCGCTTCCCTCACAGAGAATTTTGTAGATGTCGTACACCACGGGGCTCGGAGCCGCTCCTTCATTCTCTTTCGCGACAAGTGCGGCAGCGTACAGAGATAGTTTCTTTTGGACAGACATCCCGCCAACGATCTCGAGGACCCGATTCTTCACCACAGAGTCGTTTGCCGATCTGACGTGGTCCTGCGTCACCACCGGGTCGCCCGCCCGGTTCGCGATCTCTCCAGCATCACGGAGCAGATCGATCGCGCGACGCGCGTCACCTTCGTTTTGAGCACCGTACGCAGCCACGATCTCGATTACTCCGTCTTCGAGGGCGTCGTCTTTAAACGCATCTCGACGTCGTTCGAGAATTTCGATGAGCTCGTTGGCGTCGTAATCGGAGAAGTGAATCCCGTTCGGGTTGTAAGAGCTGTCAGTCCGGCTGTCCAGGTTCTCGCGGAACTTCGGGTAGTTAGTGACAACCACCGTTGACAGCTGTGTATCAACATGCTGTTCCGACATGACTCGGCTCAAACTATAGAGCAGTCGAGAGTAGGCCGGCTCGTCTGCGCCCGTACTGCCGGTCAGCGCGTCGATCTCGTCGAGGATGAACACGAGTGAGTCGAAGTGATCGTCGACGATCTCGTAGAGCCGGGTGTATTTCATATCGGTCGAGACACCCGACCGAGGGACATCCCAAACCACGCCCGCTTTCCGTGCCGTCTGGTGGCCTAGCTTCCACACAGCGCGGTCGAGCGTGTGGGACTCCATCGTTTTGAAATTGACTGCCACAAAGTCGAACTCAATACCGCTCTCCTGAGCTCGTTCTTTGACTTTGTTCGCGACGGCTTTCACCGTCAAGGTCTTGCCTGTTCCACTGGGACCGTACAAAAGCAGATCCGGCGGTCGCTCACCATCGAGAGTGTCCCGAAACGCCCGAGCTTCGGCAGCGAGTTGCTCGTCCCGGCCGTAGATCCGATCCTGATCGACAATCGTACTCGAGTCAACGAGGTTCTTGTTTTCAACTGAAGCGGTAGCGCGGAGTCCCCTTCCTCAAGGAGCGACCGAAGGGAGTGAGTAGGGAGAGGAGGAGCGCGTTCGTATCAGTCATAAACACTACTTATATGTAGCCTTCTATATACATTATATATGTGGCAGACGACTACGTGCGTCGGACGGCAATCACTCGTCTTGAGGTTACGGACGAGCAACGCGACCTCCTCGAAGAGACGATCTCCGAGTGGAAGCGCGGGTGCCAACTCACCACGGACATGGCGTGGGGCAACTGTAACGCGAAAAGCGACGTACAGCCCCTCGCTTACGACGACGTGCGCGAACACACCGACCTCGGGAGTCAGCACGCGATTCTCGCCACACACCAAGCAGCTCAAGCCATCACTGGCTGTCTCGAACGCCGCTCGAACGGCAAACAGGTCAGTAAGCCGACGTTCACCGCACCCACGATAACTTACGACACTCGAACGATGACGCTGTTCGATGACGATACAGTGTCACTCTCCACGACGGAGAGTCGCGTCCGATGTGACCTTGCGCTCCCTGAAGCCGAGGATGGCTACCAACGGCAGTATCTCGACTCCGACCACTGGAGCGTCACGGAAAGCACGCTCACTGCTCGTGACGGTGACTACTTTTTGCACATTGGCTTCCGCCGACCCAAGACCGACACCGAGCGAGACACCGCCGAGGACGGAACGGTTCTCGGGGTCGACCTCGGTATTGAAAACCTCGCCGTCACCAGCACAGCACGATTCGTCAACGGGCGCGAATTCTCTCATAACCTCCGCGAGTTCGAGAAAGTCCGTGCAGGACTCCAACAGACAGGCACGCGAAGCGCCCACAGAACGCTCGAACAATCAAGTGGACGCGAACTACGATACGTTCGTGACGTGGTTCACCAAGTGTCGAACGCGATTGTGGATGAAGCACTTCGATACAAGTGCGACGTAATTGCGTTCGAGGACTTGACTGACATCCGCGACCGAACGGGTGCGTCGTGGGGGCACAAGTGGGCGTTCCGAACGCTGTACGAGCAAGTGGAGTACAAAGCCGAAGCAGTCGGCATCTCTGTGAAGCAAGTGGGTTCGGCGTACACGTCACAGCGGTGTGCCGAGTGTGGATTCACAGCTGAGGAGAATCGCCGAACTCGCACGGATTTCCGGTGCGTGAAGTGTGAGTCGGAAGCGAACGCGGATTACAATGCGGCGAAGAACATCGGGATGCGGTACGTCCATCGAGGCCAACAGTCGTCTCGGCGGACGGGCGACAGTCAACTCGCCCTCAAGTTTGGAACGGTGACGCCGAGTGGCGGATTCACCGCCCACCCGGACGGGTTCGAGGCCGAGCTCACGGACAAGCCCCTCCCTCAACGAGCGAACCCGTCAGGGTGAGCGAAGTAGGGTGGGGTTGTTGACAAACAGTCTGTACGTCGCCATCGAGGATGCTATCCACGACAGATGATCCGGACTCTTGTGACCCACCAGACTCGGTATCTGGCTGCCCCGAGTCGGTTTCGTCGCCTTCCATAGTGGTCATTGTGATCTAACCGCTAATAACCTTTGTCGATATGAACACCCCTCCGTCGAAATGAAGGGAGCTATGTCGATATGAACACCCCTCCGTCGAAATGAAGGGAGCTATGTCGATATGAACACCCCTCCGTCGAAATGAATTTCCTGCTTCTTTCATATCATGAAATCTCATCTCAGAGTCCTGGCCGCGGTAGATCTTCTTCGAAGTGAGCACCCCTCAGTCGATATGAAGTCATTTAGTCCGGAAATTGTCCCCGTCCACACACCCCGTCATCGAAATGAAATACAAAAACACTGTGTCCGAGCCCGTCAACGAGATTTCATCGTGAGGAGTGGCAGCAGGTTCTTCGAGATGAAATGCTCGAACAAAACACGAATACTGCCGTATTAGACCGTACAAATTAGGTTTAGAGCAATTTTCTCTGTGGAAGAACCAAATTCATATCGAAGACGGTGTGTGAGAGTCATCTTACTACTACGTCAATCTCCGATTTCATATCGAATATAGGGTGTGAGAGCTACCTATATTATCTCCCGTTGTCCGCTCACAGTAGATATCCCGTTTGTTTCACATTATACATTCTTTTCAAAAACTCTTTTTGAGAATTCTAGTCTTATAACGGGCTGCGTATTGCCGCTCTAAGAGTAGTATCGAGGTGGTCTCACACCCCTCGTTGCCGCTGTAAACACGAATGATGTGTGACCTCCAGATGAAATTGCGGGTGATTCGGAGAAAGTCGAGCGAGAGCCGGTCAGCTACGTGAGTTGGGGGAAAACACCATGACGGTGAAACATACGGTTCACGTCTTCGACGCCAAAACAACATGGCCTCTCAGTATGCCAAAAGCGTGGTACGGTAGCAAACAACACGCTTTGGTATAAAATTACTGGTCGATGTGGTGTTGATAGTAGAACGTGTGAGCGGGCAGGTGGATATTTTCCATAAATACACCGCTCTACGGTGGTTTTACAGCGGCAACGAGGGGTGTGCGACAGATGATCTCTGATACCTCGAGCATCGCGACGCCGAAATCAACCACCCCTCCAACGTCCTCGATTCTACCATGAACGGGAAACCCGCCAACACCGCCATCGTCACCGGAACTACCGGCGCAGATGATTTAACCAACAAAATCCCGCTACTGTTGGTTAATCGTCGAGAGTGCGGCCTTTCCTGAGACGGGTCTTTATCCGTGCGATGGACCAAACTAAGATATGAGCGACTCGGCGTCTCCAAGCGCCTCTGTCTCGCTATCTGAGCCCACTGACATTCCAGCAGTCCTGGACAGGACTGGTATCGATTATGTCGGTGTTCATGACCAGCGACTACTGGCTATCTATCGCACCGGCATCTTCAATGTGGTATCTGAGTCGGGGCCGGTTTCGAATGCGCACACACTCCAAATCGAATGCTGGGAAGCACCACTTCCGTCTCAGGGTGATGAGCAATCACCTCAGGAGCTTCTCGAGGACTTTGCCGCCGTATTTGACGCAGGCAACCAGAGCTAAAGCTGTCTGTCTGTATCGACGACCTAGCGATTTCGATGAGCACGTCAGACAGTGCTCTCCATGAGGTCCAGCCGGTTCGAACTACCGTGATCTGCTCTGTTGAATCCGATGACAGCACGGTGATTACGATCGCTGAAGACGCGGTTATCTCGTTTTTCGTCGTCGATGAATTGGATCGATCCACCCAACGATCTCGATCCGTGCTCTCCCTGGCAAGAGTCCATCTCTACATTCTCTCGGCAGCGGTCCTGAACCGTGTACAGAATGACCCGATCCTGCTGCCTTCTGTGGATTCAACAAAGCAGATTACTCCCTTTGTCTCTCAGCGACGCGTTCGAGTTCCGCGACCGTGTTTATATTCGTTGTCGATAGCCGGATCAACTGCGGTAGTTCATTCAGCTCGGCGTAGTCGACATGGTCAAAGTCGGCGAGAAACGCGTTGAAACTACTCTCATCAGATACACTATTTCGGTGGCTGATGACCGCAGAGCGTCGGTAAACCGCGTGTAGTGGTTCGCGTCGTCCGCGCCGTGAAACTGGGACGACTGCTTCAGGCGCTCTCTCAGCGTGATTCGCAACTCGTGTCCACAATTCCCTGACTGCTCTCGGATCCAAGAGCGGCATATCGCACCCGACTGCGAATATCCACGGTGTCGGTGCCGCCTCACATGCTGACAATAGTCCAGCAAGCGGTCCCGCGAGACTGCTGTCGTCCAACACGAACCGCACATCCCATGACGGCGGGAGGGTCCTGCGAAGTTGCTCCCGTTGGGCCTCGGTTTGAACTGCGACAATTGGTGGCTGTGCTGTCGAAGCACGAAGCGTACCGAGTACTCGCTCGAGAAACGTCTCGCCGTCAAGCGTGGCAAGAGCCTTGTCTCCGGCGTCGAATCGACGACTGTTCCCACCTGCGAGAACCACGCCAGTCACGCCAGGTGATTCGCCACTCATGCGGAGTATTCTTCTTCTCGGGATATTTCTTCGACAGATTCCGGGTCAGCACTCGGAGAGAGGTGTCGTGCTTCCAGTAGGGCGACCGCCTTTACCGTTCGAGCGCCGTCGACACCAGGCGTGATAAACCGTGTTTCGTATGGTTCACACTCCGAAATTGGCGTGCCGTCACGAAAGAAGGCGAGCAAGCCGTCAAGCGCCGCGCGGATGTCAACACACATGCGATAGCCGCCATCACTTTCGACCACCAAATGAGTTGTCTCATCTGAAACGTCGGCGGCAGAGAGCAGTTCGAGTACCGGAATTCCTGCCCAGGTTGCTGTGTTGCGTGTACCCGACGCACACTTGATTGTGACCGTTTTGGTCTCGATCGGAAGCATCGACAGTGCTTCACCAGATAACGACAGACTGCGATTCCCCGAGACAGTAATCGGGGTGGATAGTGAGGGAAGTTCGTGGAAACGAGTGTCTAGGGAATTCATGTGCCTAACAGTAAAGCAGTAGTTCTCAGCGACCCTGAGCCTGCTCCTCAACAATTAACCTGATTAAGTGAATATAAATGTATAGTCTTGCCTCGGTCTGAAGAATCTCATCTCCCATGCGAACAGCCGCTGTGACGACCGAATGAGTCGCCCTGACCTAGCGCTTCCGGACGCTATATATTAGCTTCTCTGTGAGTGAGAGTATGAAAGTACTCGGCGTCGCCGGACCGTCCGACTCCGGAAAGACAACCACCGTCGCAGAGCTCGCGTCTCGCCTCAGTGCTCACGGGGCGGTGGGAACCGTCAAGCGCCTCACTCACGAACCAGACATCGATACCGATGGGAAAGACACCGCCAGACATCGAGCGGCTGGCTCGATGTATACCGTCGGTCTCACCGACGACGGAGGATGGTTCGGCACCGGCGACCAGCGAACGCTTAGCGACGTGCTCGACGACTTCGCAATCGAGTGTGACTACGCCATCGTCGAGGGGTTTAGCGACAGTCACCTGCCGAAGGTGTCGCTCGGCGATAGAGCGGTTACTGTCCCGGAAGTAGTTACGGCCGCCAGCGCTGACGATCTTGACTTCGACGAGGTGACGAACATCGTCGAGACCCTCCCCTCCTACGAGACACCGGCGTCCCTCGTGACCGCGCTCCGTGGCTCAGTCGGTACAAGCGCTTCCGGAAGTATCGCGACGAGTACCGTACTGGAGGCCGAACTGGCTTCCACTGATAACGTGGAAACACAGGTCGAAGCGGCGGAACGCCGCCTCCGTTCGACGGACGGCATCCGTGACGCGCGCGTCCACCGTCAGCAGCCTCTCTTCGACGAACATGACGATCTCGTCTACGTGGTAGCACTGGCCGACGGCCCAACGAGAGCGAACGAGGCGGTCGGCGAGGCGCTCGATCAACTCGTTGATCGAGCCTAGCTGTCCGACGTCCGCGGCTCTCTCAAGAGAAGAGCAACTCACGGAAAAGCGGTACCTGCGTGGTGCCGACTCGATCCCGCCGAGACGCCGTCGAGTTCGCAAGCCGAGTGGCTTAGCTATCCCACCACCTGCCGGGTTGTCGCCGCTAGCGCCTCATAGAACTGTTCAGACGTCTTGTCCTCAACACGCTCCAAAAACGCTTCAGTCCACGTGTTGAGATGTTCGTCACAGAACTGTTCGAGCCGCTCATCGAACCCTTCTTCTGCTAGGTACGCGGCGAACTCTAACTCCGTCGCGATATGGTCTGGAAGGTCCGAATGGTCCTGAGCGGGCTGGACGCCAAACTCTCGATACCAGCGCGCGACCGCCATCGTAGCGGGCCCCTTGACTGGACCGAGTTCGTCGGGATCGTCACGGTCGCGGTAGACGCTCTCGTATGGCGGACACGGCGGTCCTGCCGGGCCGATAAACAGCCGCGTGTGTTCGGTTCGAAGATCCTTGAGGTCTACCGATCCGAGGTCGCCGAACACCGGTTCCAACTCGCCCGCTTCGACGGCCGCGACGAGCCGGGGGCTGGGCTCCCGCCAACACTCGGCGAGGACCGCGTATGTCGCCGCTGCGTCCGACTGGAACGCGTCGCTTTCGTCGGTCCGTTCGGTCGACCGCTCACGTTCGGTCGACGCGGTAGTTTGGTCCGTCATTGGTCTTGTTTTCCGCCGTCAGTCGCGTACGATAGCTCAGCGTCGACTCGCTGAATCGGCACGTACTTCAGGCCGAGCGTGACGATAAACGCCCCGAAGGCGATAATGCCGAGGGTGACAGCGATCTCAACGAGCGTCGGGGTGTAGGCCCCTGCCGTCGCCCAGATATCGGTCGTAATACCGGTGTACTCGCCGCCGAGCGAGATGCCGGGCGCAGAGTCGATGTTGGCGACCTCGTACCCCGTGAACACGAGGCGAATCCCCTCGAACATCGTCCCGACGACCGCGAGCACGCTCGCGGTAAAGATAACTGATACGCGCTTTCGGAGAGGCGGGAGTGCCAGCATAGCGAGTGGGACCGCGCCACCGACGACGGTCCACAGCCAGAAGTACACCGAGTCTCCGATCAGGAAGTTGCTCATGATGGCCCAGAACTCGAAGTGATCCGCCCAGGCGTGCGGTAGCCGCTCGGCCGCTAAGAGGTACACCACGTGGAACGCGAGGAAGATCCCGAGGATCTTCCCGAGGCTCGTGAGCTCTTCTCGGTCGACCTCGAAGTTCGTGTACCGGTCCGCGAGGACCGACACGATCAACAGCAGGCCGAGCCCGGAGACAAGCGCTTTCGCGATAAACACCGGGGCGACGAGCGGGCTGAACCAGTCACCGCGACCGACCTGCGTCGCGAATATCCAGCCCGTCACCGAGTGGAGCGCAACCGCGGTCGGAAGCGCGACTGCCGCCGTCCAGAACATGAGCGTCCGATCGCGATCACGGCCCGCCTCGGTGTCTTTGAAGCCGAGCGCGAGGGACGACCCGCGCGCGGCTAGGTCGCGGCGAGTCAAGAGCCACAGGTACCAGAGGTTTAACAGTCCGTACAGCAGGACGATACCGAAGTCCCACACCATCGGTGACCGGAAGTCCGGCGAGGTGAAAAACTGGTACAGCCGCCCCGGACGACCGATGTCCGGCAGGATGAGCAGCCCCGCAACGATGATACACGCGAGGCTGACCAGCACTCCGAGTCGGGCGAAGCCCTCGTAGCGGTGCGAGTGGAAGAACTTCGGCGCGCTACTGATGATGAGTCCGCCTGCCGACAGCCCCACGAACAGGACGAACATCATGATGTACAGCCCCCACGAGAAGACATTGCGCATTCCCGTGGCGATCAGCCCCGTCGTGAGCTGGTACCCCCACGCAGCGATCCCAGCGGCCATGAGCGCGACGAGCAGGCCGATCCAGAGCTTGCCCTTTCCGCCGAACGAGGGGATCGCGACTCGCGACGATCCGGTATTCGCTGCCATCAGTCGTCACCTCCCGATTTCGCAGGTGTAGCGTACGGAATCTCGCCACCCTCAACCGAGTGGCTGCTACCACTCGACTCGCCACCAGCACTGTCGGCTTCCTTCGACGGAACATCGTCGTCACCGTCGGACCACGGCGAGACGTCGTCGAGTTCGCTCTCCATCTTGTCCGACGTCTGCGGGCGTCCCGGACTCATCTCACCGCTGATGTAGTACGTGTTCGGGTCCGTCCCGCGGTCTTCGAGCAGCTGGTCCGTCTCGTACTTGTCGATGTACTTCGAGACGGTGCTGCTCTCGTCGTCGAGGTCACCGAAGATGCGGGCATCGGCCGGACAGTTGACGACGCAGGCCGGATCGAGCCCCTCGTCGACGCGGTGGCTACAGAACGTACACTTCTCGACGACGCCCTGCGGTCGGGCCTCCACGTCACCGGTTCCCTCCTCAGGCATGTGTTCGGGCTCGTCCCAGTTGAACACCCGAGCGTTGTACGGACACGCCGCCATACAGTAGCGACAGCCGATACACTTGTCGTAGTCGATCTCGACGATGCCGTCGTCGCGGGTGTACGTCGCGTTGACCGGACAGACCTTCACACACGGCGCGTTCTCGCAGTGTTGACACGCCGTCGGCTGGTACTGCATGTCCAGTGACCCACTCCCGCCGTCTTCGGGGTAGCCGCCCGAGGGAGTGTCCATCTTCTCACCGCCCTCGGTGAGAACGCGGTTCCAGAACTGCCCCATCGGAACGTTGTTCTCCTGTTTACACGACACTGCGCACGCTTGACACCCGATACACCGCTCCTGGTCGATTACGAGCCCGTGTTTTGTCATCGTCAGTCACCTCCTGTGGGAGTCGCTTTGGCACCGCTCCCGCGCGGGTTGTCAGATCCGTATTTATCGGTGTCGACGTCGTCGGGTGCGGATTCGACCGCCACCCGCACGTCGTAGAACGCCATCGTCTGGCCGACCTCACTGACCTCGTTGTGCGTGAGGTCTTGGAGGTGACCCTCGACGAAGTCGCGGCTCCACCACCCCTGATCGGTGTTGACCAGACCGGGCTGGAACGCGTCGTTGTACTTCGCTTTCACGACCATCTCGCCCCGGTCGTTGTACACCCGGACGTACTCGCCGTCGTCGATGCCACGGGCCTTCGCGTCCTTCGGGTGGATGTCCAACTGCGGTTCCGGGTTGATCTCGCGCACCCAGTTCAGCATCTCGTACTGCGAGTGGATGCGGAACCGGCTGTGCTTCTGCATGAACATCAGCGGGTACTCGTCGGCCTTTTCGTAGTCGTCGGCCGTCCGATCCTCGAGCGGTCGCGGCACGTCGAACGTGACGCCCTCTTCGCTCGGGGCCTCGTCGTCGTACATCTTGATGCGTCCCGTCTCGGTGGGGAACTCGTCGGTGTACTTGACGATCGGAACGCTCTCTTTCTTTTGCGTCCCCTGCTCGAACAGCGTGTCGAAGTCGATGTCGTCGTCTCGGCCGGCGAGCTTCCGGAGCAGGTCGCGTTTCGTCTCCGGGAAGCGATCGCCGTACCCGAACCGCTCCGCGAGTCCGCGGATGGCGTAGTAGTCGTCTTTGGCCTCCCACATCGGTTCCTGCACCTTGTGGCGGTAGCCGAGATGCGGGTGGGACCCCCAGCCCGAGCAGATGTCTTCCTGCTCGAACCAGTGGGGGACCGGGAGGATGATGTCCGCGTGCTGGACCGTATCCGTGTGGTGCATATCCGCGACCACGTACATCTCGAGGCTTCTGATGGCTTCTCTGAACCGCTGGCGGTCCGGGAACTGGTTCCCCATCATGTTCGACTCGATGGAGTAGACGGCCCTGATTTTGTGCGGGTCACCGTCGATCATCGCGTCGGGATACTCGGGGAAAGTCAGCGACGGTCCGGGGTCGGCGTCGCTCGGACTCGCCCAGTCACCGGCAGCAAGCGTCGCACCGCCCGAGTGGTGGGCGTGGATGTTGCCGTGACGACCGTAGTCGCCGGTCATCCCCATCAACATGGCGTACGCCTGCCCGAAGATGTGTCCGTGTTTGTATCGGCCGAGTGCGTAGCTCGGGGCGATACCGCCAGGACCACGGGTCGCCAGCCACCGGATCGCAGTCCGGATGTTCTCGGCGTCGACACCGGTCGTCTCTGCGACCTTCTCGGGAGCGTAGTCCGCCACGTGGTCTCGAAGCCGCGTCAGTGCCGTCTCGCACGCGACGCCGTCGACGGTGAACTCTCCGAAGAGCGCGTACGCGCCGCCGGTTTCGGGTTCCAGTGCGACCGGGCTGCCGCTCCCGCGTTCGACGGCGACGACCTGATTCTCGCCGGCGTCTTCGAAGACGTCGCTCGCCTTGAGCAACTCCCCGGTGTCCTTCCGAATCAGCGCCGGAGCAGTCGTCCGTTTCCGGAGGAAGTCCTCGTCGTACGTCTCATCCTCGAAGACGGTGTGCATCATCGCGAGCGCGAGGTGCACGTCCTTGCCGGGCTCGACGGGGAGCCACAGGTCCGCCTTCGACGCCGTCGTCGTGTACACCGGATCGACGACGACGAGTTTCGCCCCGTTCTCGATCGCGTCGAGGATCTTCGAGGCGTCCATCTGGAACTGACTGGAGAAGATATCCGATCCCCAGACGATGATCGTGTTCGCGTTCTCCCAGTCTTCGGCCTCGTTCGTCGGTGGGAGGAAGGCGCCGACACCAGTGACGCGGTTGAACCCGCGACCGACGTTGGTGTCGATACCCCAAGCGGACTGGGTCGCGCCGAAGAGCGAGGCGAGCCGCTTGAACGACTTGCCCGACTGCCCGTAGTTCCCCGACCCCTCGTGGAAGAGGACGCTCTCGGCGCCGTGGTCGGCTTTCAACGACTGCATCTTGTCGGCGACGAGGTCGAGCGCCTCGTCCCACGAGACGCGCTCGAACTCGGCGTCCGGACCGCGTCCCTGTGGATTGGGCTCGTCAGGCGACCAGTCCGCCCGCTTCATCGGGTACTTCAGTCGCGTCGGGTCGTATACGCGTTGCGTGTGTGACAGCCCGAGCACGCAGGCTCGCTTGTACTGTTCGTCTTCGGGCGGATGTGGCTCGATCTTCTTTACCTGACCGTCGCGAACGTGAACGTCGATCGGACACTTCCCCCGACAGTTGGGCGAACAGACGGTCTGGACGACGTCGTTTTGACCGACAAAGCTCTCGAACCCGGAGGTCGACGGCTGATCTTCCTCGCTCTCGACCAGCGTCTGGAGAAATCCGCTCCCCCCGACTCCGAGGGCGGCAGCGGCTCCACCGGCCTTCAGTACGTCTCGTCTGTACGCTTTCCCGTCAGTCATCCTCGAACCCCTCCGGCTTCGTCGGGCGTTCGTCCTCGCCGAACTCTTCTAGTACTGCTTCGTGGTACTTCTCGTGGAACTCGGCGTCAGTCAGCTCTCCATTTGAGACCCGAATCGCATCACGAGCCATCTGCACACCGAGATCAGTGTCATATTCGACATCATCTAACATCGCTTCAGCTTCATCTTCCCACTCATCGATCGGCGTCAGTCTCGGCTGCTGTGGGTCACTCATGGCTCTATCTGTATGTTGTGAGTAGACCGCGATACGACTCGCGCTGTATACTACAGCATCTTATATACACCGCGAGTTATTGGTGAACAATTATTATATTATAGCACAGATAGAATACTACCTTGGTATTTCACACGCCTTATCGTCGCAGATCGATGACCGTCCCGAGAGCCGGACAGCTTACCTGAAGGCGGCGAGCGCGAGTTTCGACTCCACCGAGCTCAGCCGCTGCGACATCGCCGACTTCGTGATGTCTAGGTCCGCAGCGAGTTCACCGACGCTCGTCTCCCTCGGCGTCTCGTAGTAGCCCGACGAGACCGCCATCGCGGCCGTCTCCCGTTCGGTCTCGGTCAGCGTGGAGAGGTCGAGGGTGACGCGGTTCGACCGGTCGCCGTCGACGGAGTCGACCCGGGTGAGACGGCGCAACGAGAGGTCGTCCGTCGCCTCTCTAAGATCGTCTATCAGCGCGGAGAGGTGGTCGCGGTCCGGAAGGAACGCCTGAATGACAACGGCTTCGTCGGTGACCTCCGTGATCTTCGGAATACAATCGTAGTCAAAGAAAATTGGGCAGAAACATTCTGATGTGATCTCGGTTTTCGAGTGACGGATCTCGGTGTCAGTCGAGCCTCCCGCCGTCTCGTCGTCGTGATCGCGCGCTGTTTCCGTGTGACACTCTCCGTCGGAAGACTGCCGGTCGATCCGGTCGGCGTCTCGCCCGTAGACCTCGACGGGACAGGCGACCGCGCCAGACGCAGATAGCTCGAACTCGACGTAGAGGCGACGGGTCTCTTCCGTGTCGCCACTCTCTCCGTTCGACGATCGCTCTGTCAGTCCCATAATCGGTGCGTACGACGAACGAGCATAAGACGTTGTCTCGGGTTATCGGCCTTTAGAACGGCCGAGAAGACGAAACGAGTCAACTCGTTGCTCACTCTGTATCCACAATGTCGTCGATCCACGTTAGCACTGCCACCGCCTTCGGAAACCCGATTGTTGGCACAGCCAGCAGAGCGACGTGTCGCAACGCCTCGGGATCGACACCCTCCTCGAGCGCTCGCCGGACGTGGGAGTGGACAGCTCCCTCCGACCCAGAGCCGGCCGCCAGCGCCAGTTTGACGAGGCGTTTCTCTTCGCCCTCGATCGGGCCGGCTTCCGAACAGGCTTTTCCCAAAGCGGCGTACTCGTCCCACACCTCGGGGAATTCGGCCGCGAGATCGCCCGCCGTTGCTGGGAGTTCGTCGGTGTCTTCGACAGCATCAGACATACACGAACATCTAGAGAGTACAGATAAAAGCGACCCGAGTATTTCCATGACGTGACGATACTGCCTCGATCGGTTCGACGGATTCGAGCCGTCACTCCCCTCGACTAGACGCCATTGTCGGATCCAGTACCCGCCCGTGAGTCATCTCTTCGCCCATTTGCCGAATGATTGTCGCCTCAGCACCGTGGAGGCGTTGTGAAATCGCGGACTTAGACACATTAAACTCCGCTGAGAGGTCTGCGAGTGTCGCTTCCCGTGGCTCGGCGTAGTATCCGGCTTCAACCGCTCGAAGCAATGTCCGACGCTGTACCTCTGTCAGCTTCTCGGGGGAAATTGTTACCGTTGAGCGCTCCTTTGCGCGGATATCACGAACTCGTACTCCGTCAATATCGAGATCCGCAATCGTACCTAAGACGGCCGCAATATCGACACTCGGATCGGTCTCTATTAGAACCGTATGCCCACCGTCGCCCGCACCGTTCGTTGCCATTGGTAAACCCGTACGAGTACATTCCGCTGAAAAGAGTAAACCCGCTCCGCTAAATTATGTTAGTCATTATATATTCTTATGAATGACGAGACGGCCAAAACACCACCGTCGTGTGACGGAAGCTGCCGATGATCTCGGTGGATAGATTGTTCTCTGCTGTAGAAACTCTCGCCACACAGTGTCTACTCGAATCGCTCGCTCGAACCGGGCGGTACAGCAGTAATTCGTTAGAGCACGCCTGATAGATTTAAAAACCTGTAATATTCAGGAATACGGCTTGGCCGCTCGAGATATTACACACGAACATGTACCGAGACCATGGTGACTATAAGGCGCCTGAAGGCTCAGAGGCCTGTCTCGAGTCTATAGCGTTCCACGACTGGCCGGTGCCCATCGAGGGCACCGCCCACGATATTACGGTCGACGACGGCGAAGTGCGGCAATCCGCCCCGCAGCCTAACCACGTGATCTACTAATGGCTACCCTTCAAAACGCGCTCGCACGGGTCGAGGATCCGGCCCTTGATGACGACATTGTTTCGCTCGGTCTCGTCGGAGACATCGAATTCCATGGAGATACCGCCCACGTACCGCTCGCACTCGGTGCCCCGCACTCGCCGGTCGAGACACAGATAACCGAGGACGTTCGAGCCGCCGTTCGGGACGAGGGATACGAACCAGTTCTCTCGGTCGAGATTGACGATACGACACCCGCTGGCCAGATGGACGGCGCACCGAATGTGATCGCTGTCTCCTCCGGGAAGGGCGGCGTCGGAAAGAGTACCGTCTCGGTAAACCTCGCGACCGCGATGGCCGAGCGGGGTGCCAACGTCGGACTGTTCGACGCCGACGTGTACGGTCCTAACATCCCGCGGATGCTTGGCGTACAGGATGAATCGGGGAGGGCGGAGGACGACGAGACAATCAGACCGGTCGAGAGCCACGGACTCAAGCTGATGAGCATCGGCTTCCTCGTCGGTGACGACGATCCGGTCATCTGGCGGGGCGCCATGGTCAATAAGGTACTCACAGAGCTACTACACGACACCGAGTGGGGAGATCTCGACTACTTCGTCGTCGACTTGCCTCCGGGAACGGGGGACGTACAGCTGACCTTGCTCCAGCAGATAGGGGTCTTGGGTGCGCTCGCCGTGACGACGCCGCAGGACATCTCGCTGGACAACGCCCGAAAGAGCGTTCGGATGTTTGACAAACATGATACGTCGGTGCTCGGCGTCGTCGAGAACATGAGCGGGTTCGTCTGCGACGAGTGCGGGACTCGACACAACGTGTTCGCGACCGGCGGGGGCCAGCGACTCGCCGACGAGTTCGATCACCCGCTCCTCGCCGAGATCCCGCTCGACCCCGCGATCCAACAGGGGTGCGAGGTCGGAGAGCCCGTCGTTTCCGACGGTAACTCGGAGCCGGCACGAGCATTCCGAAAGCTCGCTGAACGGACGATGGACCAAGTCGGTCGAGAGCGGCGACGTTCGCACGCCAACGGTGCCGTCGAAATTGGGCAGAACCAGTAGGCAACGGCACGCTGAAGCTCGCGCTCAGTCGAAGGTCTCCCTTCAGATCTGGCGTCGTAATTAGATATGACCGCGAATAACTTGGAGATTGTCGAAATGTAATCTTAAGCAATTACTTCTCACGAAGTAGTAACTTGAGAAGGTTATATTCAACTGGTGTCTGAAGGCTTTCCCATGCAATCGCGATCCCGTCGATCGGTCCTCGCGACACTCGCGGCCGGGGGCGGAGTCGGGGCTGCTGGCTGCCTCGGTGGCGGCAATTCTGTCTCCGTTCTCGCCGCCGGGAGCCTCGCGGTCGTCCTCGACGAACACCTCGGACAGCGGTTCGAAGAGGAGACGGGACTCGCCGTTCGCGGGGAATATTACGGCACCAACGCGGTGATGCGGATGGTCGAGGACGACCGGAAGTACCCTGACGTTGTTGTGAGCGCTGACGCCAGGCTATTACGCGACCGACTCTACGACACTCACTCGGCATGGGACGTGTCATTCGCGTCCAACGCCATCGGGATCGCCTATGCTCCCGACACACGGTTCGGGGAACGACTAAATGCGGGCGATCCGTGGTATGAGGTTGCGCGTGAGGTCGACAGCGGTAACTTCGCGATAAGCGATCCCGATCTTGATCCCCTCGGATACCGCGCCATCCACGCGTTTCGACTCGCCGAGCGGGAACACGGGCTCGACGGCTTTGCCGAGACCGTCACCGAGGCCGCCTATCGGGAGCCGGAGGAACCACAGCTGCTCGCCGGCGTCGAAACGGGGAACCGCGCCGCTGCGGTCGTCTACCGGAACATGGCCGCGGACCACGGGCTTCCGTTTCACTCGTTCCCGGACGCGTACAACTTCTCGAACCCGGAGTACGCCGACCGGTACGCGGAGGTCTCATACACGACGGACGACGGGTACACGGCGACCGGCGCGCCGATCGTGTACAACGCGACGGTGCTCGAAAGTGCGGACTCGCCGAACGCCGGGCGCGAATTCGTCAGATTCCTTGCGAACGCCGATAAGGCTCTCCGTGAGAACGGGTTCGAGACGGAGGAATTCCCGAGAACGCATGGGGAGGCTCCTATCGAGGTGAGCAGCGAATGAGCCTTGTTGATGTAACTCGCTCAGCCACGAAATCACGATGTGTACCCCCGCTGCTGGTCTTTGGAGTTCTCGGAGTGGTTCTGCTCGTGTACTTCGCGCTCCCCTTCGTGGTGTTCCTCGGCCGAACCGGATCGGTTCCCGTCGTTGAGACCCTGCTACAGACGACGAGCCGGACGGCGGTCCGGAACTCGCTCCTCACCGCGCCCGTTGCTACCGCGATTTCGACCGTGTTCGGCGTTCCGCTCGCGTACGTCCTTGCACGCAAGACGTTTCCAGGGAAGCGACTTGTTGAGGCGCTGGTCGTGCTTCCACTCGTCGTCCCGCCGGTCGTTGGCGGGGCGATGCTGCTCAGTGTGGTTGGGCGGTTCACACCGATTGGAGCGGCCGCGGCGCAGGTCGGGCTACCGCTGACGGATAGTTTCGTCGGCATCGTGCTCGCACAGACGTTCGTTGCCGCGCCGTTCGTCGTGATTACCTCCCGCGCTGGATTCGGATCAATTGATGAGCGGCTTGAACAGGCGTCTCGATCACTCGGGTGCGGGCCGATAGCCACGTTCAGACGCGTGACGCTCCCTCTCGCGAGACGAGCGATTGTCGCCGGGATTATACTCACGTTCTCGCGGGCCATCGGTGAGTTCGGCGCAACGATGATGGTCGCGTACAATCCTCGAACGATACCAACACGTATCTGGGTCGATTTTATCGCCGGCGGCATCGACGCGATTGTTCCACTCGCACTCGCGCTGTTGGCGGTCACGCTCGTTGTGGTCGCTACGGTACAGCGGTTCGCCGGGGTGCCGACCGTGGTGGAGCAAGAAGCCTCGAACTCAATAGAATGACCCACCGGTACAGGTCCGGGTGTACCCTCGAATGCGACTCTGCGGCTCTGTTGAAGTCCTTAAGAGCTGATAGAATCGGCGTGCGAGATACAGAGGATACACCTGTCACAGACCGGTTGCGCTCAGTTATATTCCCACGCAGCGTTCAAGGCCGTATGGTCACGTGGCAGCAACGCTCGGTGACGTG
>ENA-ORDC01000430-ORDC01000430.1-marine-metagenome-genome-assembly--contig:-NODE-430-length-42379-cov-8.949861_pt1 | contig 42379 bp, 36 predicted proteins | sample MGYA00237783_ERZ508515 | MGnify/ENA primary metagenome ERZ508515 (study PRJEB26186, sample SAMN06268792) | marine metagenome | isolation source: Eden Landing Ponds, San Francisco, CA, USA | place... | reverse complement strand
TGTAGGAAACGGTACTCATGAGTTCTATAAGTCGCGCAAGAAGTTAGCGACGCCGCTTAACCGCAGAAGTACAGGGCCTGTGAAACGGTATTTTCCTGGTGGACTGAAAGGGCGAGGGCCGGTCCCGTGAGCGCAGCGAACGGGACGTCGGGAGAGCTTGCTCTCCCGGAACTCGCGTTTATCTAGTCGACTCAGCGGCCCCTATCCGAGCGAAGCGAGGATATGTCGCTGAGCGACCGCGAGCGGCCCGAGGGCTTTCAACCAACTACGTCGAGTGCGGTGCGGTCTGCAGATCAACTTTCTTCCACAACTCCGATACAGGAAACGAGCTTCATAACCACTCCCTGCACGTATCGCACGATAGCGAACCGACGATCGGGACGAGTCCTATTCACCGAAACGGTAACACTGATGCAACGCACTGAATGTCGACCGAGACGGTTAGAAAGCCCTTATCGGCACGAACACCAAGCCGGGGTATGGACGAGTTCGCGGCCGAGACGAAAGTCGAGTGGCGCGAGTGGGGGCCCGATGCCTTCGCGGTCGCCGAGCGGTCGGGCAAACCGGTCTTGCTCGCGCTGACGGCGCCGTGGTGCGAGGACTGCCACGAGATGGACCGAACCACGTATTCGGAACCGCGTATCGCCGCGAACATCAACGACGGCTTCGTCCCGATCAGGGTGAACGTCGACCGCCACCCCCGGGTACGGGACCGCTACAACATGGGCGGGTTCCCGTCGACGGTGTTTACGACGCCCGATGGCACCGTCATCACGGGCGCGACCTTCCTCGGTATCGACGGCTTCCGGGAGATCCTCGACGCAGTGCGGCGCACCTGGGACGGGAAAGGCACCGAGGCAGGGTCGGTCCCGCGACAGTTGCGCGACGCCGAACCACCGGGCGGGGAACTGTCGGCACGCGTCGAGGAGCACATGGTCGAGCAACTGCTGGCGGCCTACGACGACGAGTTCGGCGGCTGGGGCACCGACGTGAAGTTTCCGCTCCCGCGGACTATCGAGTTCGCCCTCGTCCGGGCGCGCGACCAGGCGACGCGCTCGCTGGAAGCGGTGCGGACCCGCCTGGCCGACACGGTCGACGGCGGCTTCTTCCGGTTCGCTCGCAACCGCAACTGGGGAGCCCCCCAGCGGGAGAAACTCACCGACGAGAACGCCGCGCTCGTCCGCGCGTTCGCTCATGGCTATCGCTACACTGGCGAGGATGCCTACCGCGAAACCGCGATGCGGGGCGTGGAGTATCTCACGACCGACCTCTGGACCGGCGACGGCTTCGCGGCGAGCCAGGGGGGCGACGACGCCTACTACCGGCTGGAAGCGACCGAGCGCACCGACGCCGCGGCTCCGGCCGTCGACGAGACGGTGTTCGCGGGCCACAACGCGCTGGCGGCCGATGCGCTGCTGACTCTGGCGGCCTACACCGACGACGAGCGCGCCCACCGGTACGCCGAGCGCGGCCTCGACGCCGTCGACGACCTCGTCCGCGAGGATGGCGCCGTCGTCCACTACCGGGAGCCCGACACTGGAGCGGCCACAGACACCGGCGAAACGGGCGAAGCGGGTCTGCTCGTCTCCCAGGCGCGTGTGCTTGTGGGCCTCACGACAGCGGGGCAGGTCCTGGGCGACGCCCGCCGAGCACGCGAGGTGGCCGACTACGCCATCGACGCGCTCCAGGCCGAGTCGGGCGCGTTCCGCGACGGTCCCAGCGGAATCAGCGGAGCGGGACTGCTCGACCGGCCGCTCTACCCGCTGGATTCGAACGCCGAGATGGCCGATGCGCTGCTGGATCTGTGGGCGCTCACCGACGAGGAACGCTACCGGACGGCCGCAACCGAGACCCTCTCGGCCTTTGCCGGCGCCACCGACCGGATGGGCGTCGAAGTCGCACACTACGCCTCGGCGGTCGCCCGGGCGCAAGACCCACGGGTCGTCGCCGTCGGTGCCGGAGCGGGGAGTGACCTCCACCGCGCCGCGCTCCGCCTCGCAGACCACGAGACTGCAGTTGCGCCCGGCGACGACCGAGCCCCCGACGGCGAAGCGGTCGTCCTGGACGACGGTGACGAGGCTGGCCGCGCCGACGACCCGACTGCGCTGGAGGGAGTCCTCACGGACACCGAGTGATAGAGTCGCCGTACCGAAAACCACTTTTCTGGCGTGTAAACGTTCGGAACGTTTTTCCCCGGCCGGACCGGAGAGGGTGCAATGGCAAGTCTCAGGGACCTCGGCCTCTCGGAGTACGAGGCGCGAGCGTATCGCTCGCTCCTGGAGGCGGGGCCGACAACCGCGAAGGAGTTGTCGCGTGCGAGCGACGTGCCGATGGGCCGTATCTACGACGTGTTGAACAGTCTGGAGACCCACAGCCTGGCGCGGAGTCAGACGGCGAGCAGGCCAAAGAAGTACGTCGCCGTCGAGTCCGAGACGGCACTCGACCGACTGCTCGACGACAAGAAGGCGGAACTCGAACAGCAGGCCGAGCAGTACGAGGCGATCGTCGACGACCTCGTGGACGAACTCGACGCGGCCGAACCCGTCGAAGAGCCGTTCTGGACGGCCGCCGTCGGGCCCGCGGAGGCCGTCGACCTGCAGGTCGAACGACTCGACGCCGCCGACGAGAGTATCGTCATCGTCGCCTCCTCGTTGGTCCAGCAGTTCGACGCCGACGACCTCGCCGCCCGCTTTACCGCCGCGCTGGAAGCCGCACTGGAACGGGGCGTCTCGGTGTCAGTGTTGCTCACGCCGCAACTGGTCGATACGCTGCCCGAGACCGTCGGTGAACGCTACCGCACGATCTACCAGCCACACGAGCGCTTCGAGACGCGCACGAGCCCCGAAGTCTCTGGTACGTTCGAGATCATCGACGACACCGAGGTCTGTATCGAGGTCCCCCACCCGCTCACGCAGGACGAAACCTTCGCCGTCATCGACCTCAAGGACCCCGAGTTCGCCGCGAACGTCCGCGCCGAGTTCGAACCGCGCTGGGAGCACGCGAAGCGACTGCGGCTCTGATCCGCTGTCGACACTCACCCGCCGGTTCTCGGCGGTCGATTACTCGTGATTGGTCAGACACTTCGAGAGCCCCACCAGTTCCACGGGGTCGGAGTTGTCGGGCGAGTAGACCACCATCTGGCCTTTCTCCATGTAGGGGACTTTCTGTTCGAGGTTCGCGGGGATGTTCACGGCGGAGATGGCGTCTTCGTCCCCGAGATTGAGCACCACCGTGGAGTTGATCTGCTTGAAGACCGGTTCGGCGATGTCCTGGGGGTCCTGGGTGATGAGAAAGAGGCCCAGGCGTTCCTTGCGGCCCTGTTTGGCGGCCTCGGTGAACTTCCCGATGACCTGCTCGCCCTGGACGCTGTCGGCCTGGGCGAGGAAGTTGTGTGCCTCGTCGAGCCCCAGGATGACGGGCGTCTCCTCGATACGGGGGTAGGTGGGGTCGTTCGAGAGTTTCTGATCGACGAGCAGCGAAGCGAGGGCGAGCACCACCGTCGTCGTCGACCGGGAGTCGTTGATGTGGTAGGTCGGGACGACCGAGACGCCGCCCGGCCGGACGAACTCGTGTATCTGGTCGGTGATGGGCCGGGCGTCCTGGTCGAAGACGCCGCCGAATCCCAGCGCGCGGCGCTTGACCGCGTCGAAGGTCGCCTCGTGGACGCGGCCGGTTTCGTCGAGTTCCTCCTTGAGCGCGGGGTCGTCCATGAACGACGTGAACTGCTGGTAGGTGCCGCCGTCGCCGTGCTGGCGGCGAAAGCGGTTCAGGAGCTGTTTCAGTGCGTTGTACTGGTTGCCGTTCAGGCTCGACCCCGCGATGAGCCACGGGTTGTCGTAGACCATCGAGAACGGGACCGTGAACTCGACCTGCTCGGCGCGGTGGTCGCTGCTGGCGTAGGAGGCCCCCGCCACCTTCGGAACGAAGGCCGTGGTGTCGTCGACCCCGCCGTAGGCGACCCCCTCCATGTCGAGGCGGCGTCTGAACTCGTCGTCCAGGTCGGGGTTGTCGTCGTGGAGCTGGGCGTACTCGTCCTGGGGGTCGAACATGACGAGACACGGCGGGACGTCGCGGGCGCCGTCCTCGACGGGGTAGGTACGGTCCTCGGCGAGGTACTGCCGGAGGACGTTCTTGGCGGTGTGGGTCTTGCCCGACCCGGTGCCGCCGGCGACGAGCGTGTGCCGGAAGACGAGCGGGTCGCCGTCGGTGTAGTCGTCCTTGAGTCGGTAGTCGATGGTGGGCGGTTCGGCCGCCGTGCGGACCTTCTCGCCGCCGACCGCGAGGTGGCCGAGAAAGACGCCGTCGTCGGGGATCTTCAGGCCGGTCTTGATCTCGCCGGTGTCGGTCGCTTCGCGGACGGGCGTTTCGGGCTTTGGAACCCTGTCAGTCATCCGCCGCTTGAGGTCGCCGTCGTCCTGATAGAGGACCGCCACGGGTTCCAGCGTGGCGACGAACTTGAAGTCCTGTTCGTCGATGCCCTCCTGGCGCATGGCGCGGCGAGCGTGGATCTCGGTGGCGTCGTCGGCACGGAACTCCTGGGCGTACTCCAGGGCGGTGATACGGCAGAACAGGCGCTCTCCATCGGGATAGGAAACCAGCAGGTACTTTCCGATGCGGACGACCGAACGGTTCGAGACGGTGACGTAGGCCCGGAGTTCGGTCTCGTCGCCGTCCTCGCTGATGCGCAGTCCCTCGGTGGCGGAGACGACGCCGAGCCCACGGTCGGCACCCTGTGGTGTCACACCGACGGACGCGAACCCGTCGCTCGTGGTCCCCTCGTCGCTCGACTGGGTTCCCCGCCCGCTCTCGACCGTCGCCTCGCTCGACTCGCTGGTGACCCCGCCGGCCGCCGCGGAACTGCCCGACGTATCGGTATCCTCTCTATCGGATGCGCCAGCGGCTTCCCCGTCTGTCCCGTCAGTCGTCCCCGCCTCGGCCACGTCTCCCGGCCCGGCGTCGCCCCCGTCGTCCTCGTCTTCGTCCCCGTCGTCGGGGTCGAAGTCGGTGAAATCGTCGAGATTGGACATACGGACACGTCGTCCTCGGGGGTCAAACGCGTTTCCCCGTCGGTAGGCTGGGCTTACCCTGTCGAGTCGGGCCGATGACCTGTCCGTTTCCGCACTCGAGGCCGCGTCACTGCGACGGTGGCCACGTTTCGGTGCCGCGTCACTGCGACGGTGGCCACGTTTCGGTGCCGCGTCACGTGCGGCGACGGCGGCCACGTTTCGACGTCGGCGGTGCCGTCCCGGCAATCCTGGCGGGACACAGCACGTTCAAGGCCGGTGGGGGCCAGGCACACGTATGGACGCCGAGACGGTTCGCGTGTGTACCTACAACGTGCGCCGCGATACCGACGAGGACGGCCGCTACGCCTGGGACGGTAGGCGCGAGGCCGTCGCGAGCACGATCCGTTTTCATCGCCCGGATATCGTCGGCCTGCAGGAACCCCTGGCCGACCAGTACGACGACCTCCGAGCGGCGCTCGGGACCTACGAGTGGGTCGGCCGCTCGCGATTCGGCGGGGAGCGCGAGGGAGAGTTCTGCCCAGTCGGCTTCCGACGTGAGCGCTTCGAACGGGTCGCCGGCGACACGTTCTGGCTCTCGGAGACACCCGACGAACCCGCCAGCATCGGCTGGGACGCCACCTACCCACGGATCGCGACCTGGGTCCGCCTGCGCGACCGTGAAACTGGGAATCACCTGACCTACTGTAACACCCACCTCGACCACGAAGGGCCCCGAGCGCGCCGTGAGGCCGCCCGACTCATCCTGGCGCGACTACCCGACCTCCGCGAGGGCGGCCCGGCGGTCGTGGCCGGCGACTGCAACGCGACGCCCGAGGACGACCCCTACCGGATCCTGGCCGGCGAGGGCGACCACGAGAGCCCGTTGACGGACGCCCGGACGGCCAGCCCGTACCCCGAACACGGACCCGCGACGACCCGGACGGACTACGAGTCGCTGCGCATGGGGCGGCGCATCGACCACGTCTTCGTCCGGGGCTGTGACGTCGCCCACTACGGCGTCGCCGCCGACGTCGCCGGCGAGGGCTGGTACCCTTCGGACCACCTCCCCGTCGTCGTCGACCTCTCTGTCTGAAGGGGACGAATACGGCCGCTACCGGTTCGCACACACCACGGCGTGCTTTTGCCCTCGGGTCGCGTAGGAACGGCGTATGATCCTGGTGCGTGGTTCGGCTGGTGGGACAGCCCTGACGGGAACGATCTACGAACGGGGGGAAGATCCCCCCACGTTCCGCGGGTCGCCGGACGACGACGCGCCCTACGTCTGGGTCTGTGACGAGTTCTACGAGGTCGACACCGGCGGCTCCACCCAGGAACTTGACGACCGCGAGATACAGGTCGCCTTCGAATCGCCGGTCCCGCGCGGGTTCGACTCCCGTGAGCGTGCCATAGAGGGCGCTACCGAGCACGTCCGCACACAGTTCGCCCGCATCGGCGTCGAGGAGTCGGTCGAAATCGAGGTGATCGAGAACGCGGAAACCGAAGACGAGTTCGACAGCGACGACGCTGTGGGCGCCGACGCGAGTTGAGGTGTCGGTGACACCGTCTGAACGGGCGTCTCACGGGGACAAATCTGGTTTCTGACCGGGGAGCGTGAGTGCTCAAACAGGGTTGTGTGTTATCATCAGCTTCAACCAGCACTGATCTGGAAGAGAGGCGACCCGGAGACCGCACTCCCAGTGTGTGTCGAAAGCCGAGGGTTTCCATCTCACGAATGTGAGCACCGCCACGATACTCTCGCTGCGGTTTCCGAAACTGCACCGACTCGAATTGGTCAACGCACGATACCGTTGGTACGGATCGGAGTTCGTCGCAACGATACCTCCCTGAACGCTCCGACGACAGGCGCTACCAGCGCCACCGAACTTCTTTGCCCGCGCCCTCCGAAAATCGAGTATGGCGACCCGAGCCAACTACGCGCTGGTCACCGTCCTCGAACAGTTAGGGCCCTCCGCGGACGCACTGGACGTCCCGTGGGCCGAGTTCGCCGGCGACAAATCCTCGGTCTACGAGTTTACCGCTCCCGCCGACGCCACCGACGCCTACCTGGAACTCCAGGCCTACGACGTCGGGAGCTTCGACCACGAGATCCTGCTCAACGGCGAACCCCTCTCCGGGTTCGACCTCCCGCCCGCCGAGGGCTGGCAGTACTGGATGGACGCCGTCACCGAAGAACGCCTGCAGGCCGGCGAGAACAGGCTCCAGATCCGCCGGGACACCGCCTCGGAGGACGCCTTCGCCGTCGGCAACGTCGTCGTCAACTGGAAAGAACCCGTCGAGTGAACCGCCGGTACCTGCCCGGACGCCTCGTCTCTCTCGATCACCCGCGCCGAACGGGTGGGTCGGCGGCCTCGTCGTCTCTCGCACGCTCGGCGGCGAACTGACTCGCGACGAACGGCGTGGCGACGATCGCACCAGCCAGGCCGACGAGGCCGGTCTTCAGCCAGTCGACACCGCCACCCTGGGGCGGGTCGCCGACTACGATGGCACCTTTCATCCCGATCCCCTCGTGGGGGGTACAGGCGTACTCGACGATGCCGGCGCCGTCGACCTCGATGCCGTAGGTCGCGCCCGCCTCGCTTTTGAGTTCGCTCCCGAAACTCTCGTCGACGGCGGCGACGTCGTGTTGGCCGCCCTCGCCGGTCCACTCCCAGACGATCCGCGTCCCGGGGTCGACGTGGACCGCCGCCGGACTGAACGCGAACGCGCCGTTGTTGCCCGCCGCGCCCACTTCGATACGGACCTCGTCCTGGCCGGTCCGGTCGACGGTGCCGTCGAAGTTACTCACGTTCGCGAACCAGTCGCCGTAGTCGTAGTCGGTGCTCACGCCGCCACTCTCGCCGCCGCTGGCCCCCGATCCGCCGCCACCGCCGGTCCCGGTCGACGTTCCGCTCGCCGTCCCAGTGTTCCCGCCGGACGACGCGCTTGTGCCTCCACCCGAGCCCCCGAGCGTGACGCTCGCGTCGCCGACGATGACCGCGCCTTTCATGCCCATCATCTCGTGTGGCGTACAGACGTACCTCGTCACGCCCGCGCTCTCGAAGGCGTGTTCGAACGTACCGGTCTGCTGGAGGGAACTCTCGAAACTCCCGTCTTCGGCGACGACGTTGTGCTGGCCGCCCTCGCCGGTCCACTCCCAGACGACCGTCGTCCCGGGGTCGACCCGGACGGCCGCGGGCCCGAACCCGAACGCCGCGCCGTTCCCGCTGGTCCCCACCGCTACCGTGACCTCACTCTGGCCGGTCCGGTCGGCGACGCTGCCGGCGTTGCCGGTGTTCGCGAACCACTCCGAGAGGTCGGTCGACCGTGCGGCTGCCGACGACGCGGTGGCCGCGAGCGCGCCGGCGGTCGCTCCCGCGGCGACTCCCCGGAGCACCCTGCGCCGCCCCGCGTCGATCTGGTGGTCGGTGCGCATACGTGGGGGTTTCGCCGATTCGCCCATAATCTCTACAGAGAGTTCCTGAGAAGTGAGAATTAGTGAATCGAGAGTATATAAAAGCTGTCGCGAATCGGTTCGGTGGGGTGCCCGACAGTCGAAAACGCGCGTCCCGGTATATGGTGATAGACCCCGGAACTGTACATGTGAGCCAACGATGAGCCAAGACACGTCCACCACGCGGCGGAACCTGCTCAAGAGCGGGGCGGCGGCGACGGCGGTGGCGGCCGCCGGCTGTCAGACTGCCGCTCCGGAAGACCGCGTCACCGTCACCGAGGTCGACACCCAGCCGATGGCCGAGACGGCCCAGCAATCGCTCGACCCCGCGAAACAGACCGACGCCGACCGCGTCGCCGCCGACCCCACGGACATCCCAGACCCCATCGACCGCGACGAACCGAAGACGATCGAGGTGGAGATGACGACCCAGGAGATGACCGCCGAGATCGAGGAGGGGGTCACGTTCGACTACATGTCCTTCGATGGCCAGATCCCGGGGCCGATGGTCCGTTCCCGCGTGGGCGACACGATCGATCTGACGCTCACGAACGACGAGAGCAACGCGATGGCCCACAACGTGGACTTCCACGCCTGTTACGGGCCTGGCGGTGGTGCCGAAGCGACCAACGTCGCACCGGGCGAGAGCGCGCGCCTGCGCTTCCAGGTGCGCTATCCCGGCTACTTCATCTACCACTGTGCCGTCCCGAACATGGACTATCACATCTCGGCCGGCATGTTCGGTTCGATCCTCGTCGAACCCGAGGACGGCCTGCCCGAGGTCGACCACGAGTTCTACCTCGGTCAACACGAGGTCTACACGGACGGCGACACCGGCCAGGAAGGCCACCACAAGTACGACTTCGGTGCCCAGGCCCGCGAGGAGCCGACCTACGTCCTCATCAACGGCGAGAAATACGCCATCACGCCCGACAAGTACGCCGAGATGAACGTCGAGACGGGCGACACCGCCCGGATGTTCTTCGTGGTCGGCGGCCCCAACTACGACAGCAGCTTCCACCCCATCGGCAACGTCTGGGACGAGGTCTACCCGCAGGGGGCCATCCAGTCCGACCCCCACCGGAACGTCCAGACCACCCCCGTGAAACCGGGGAGCTGTGTGATGGCGACCATGCACTTCCCGGTGCCCGGCGGCGTCAAGATCGTCGACCACGCCCTCTCGCGGGTCGCCCGCAAGGGTGCACTGGCCGTCATCGCGGCCGAGGGCGAGGAGAACCCGGATATCTTCGACCCGGAGCCCGACGCCTGACACGCTGGCGCGCGGTCAGAACGGGTTCACACTCTCGAGCGCGTCACCCACCGATTCGAGTCCCGTTCCGACAGCCGACGTGGCGGTGTCGGTCGGTCTGACGATGTACTCCAGCGTGAAATCCCCGGGCTCACCGTACACATCCGCGATACCCTCCGCGCCCCACTGTGCCGCCTGGTCGCTCACCATCATCTCCCCGCCGGCCTGTGTCATCTGGAACAGGAGGTTTCCTTCTTCCTCCAAGTACTCCTGCATCGCAGTCGCCTGTGCAGCGGCCGCGTCTATGTCACCGTTGAGCCACGCCAGCGTGGCGCTGAACATCGTTCCGATCGTGTTGAGACTGGCTTTCATCGTCGACCCGATCGGCGCGTTCACGCCAGGTACGAGCGCGAAGACCGCGTCGACGGCCGCCGCAACCGGGTGCAGAGTCGCGAACCTGAACATCAGCCCTTCCTGTGCGAGTGAGATCGCACTTCGGGCGATCACGGATTTGGCCTGGGCCTTCTGGTAGTTCGCGGCGAGGGCTGCAACCACCGCCACGATGGTGATCCCCCCTGAGATCTTGGCGGCACTTCCGCCGATCCGTGCGAGACCGCCGGCGGCCCTCGTACTGAGTTCTTCCAGGGAGTTGATAGTTCTCGACACTTGCGTGTCCAGCCGACTGAGTATCCCGCTGTCGACGTTCACGTAGTGTCGCAGGAGGTCCATCACCCCGTGGACGTATCGTCCATCGAGTTCTTCGGCGGCGGTTTCCAGAATGTCTAGAAATCCGCCGAGACTCCCCGAACCGGTGACTTCCTCGTCCACGGCGGCGAACGCCTCGGTGAACTGGTCGATGATATCTCGCGCCGTCCCGGCCAGTGACACCTCTCCGTCCGACCCGCTCGTTGTTCCCGTGGACTCCTCGGACTGTCGCTGGAGCGTCGCGACGCGTGACCGCCCGCCCGACAGCGGCGAGGGCGTCTCGATGGTCCCTCTGTCGACACCGGGCTCGACTACCTGCCGAGCGATCCGCCTCGCCTCTCGCTCGTGCCGGTCGGACGGATCGGCGATTCCGTCGATGTCACCGTTTTCGGGGAGGCGCTGTGGCGCGCTCCCGCCCTGCTGTCGGACGTGGACGAGCTCGTGAGCCATCGTCTCCATTCCCGCGCTCGACTGTGGGTCGTACTCGCCGTGGCCGAACGCGATGTGAGTACCGAGTGTGAACGCCCTCGCGTCGACCGACCGCGCGGCGACGTTGGCAAGTGGCCCCGTATGCAATCGAACGTCTCCGAAGTCCCCGCCGAGTGTCGCTTCCATCGACCGCCGGACGCCCCCGTCGAGCCGTCGCCCCGGCGTGGAGAGTACTGCAGAAACCGCGTCCGGCAACTCGTCCCCGCCGGCGGTTTCCGTGGACCGGCCGTCCGCTTCGCCGGCGGTTTCCGTGGGCCGGCCGTCCGCTTCGCCGGGTTGCGTCCTGTCCCGAGATCCGGACGTGGTTCCGCCAGACTGCGGGTCGATCCCGTCGTCCACCGCTGACTGGACGGCCTGGTTTCCCACTGACCGATGGAGTCGTGCCGCCACGCCAGTACGTCGCGGGTCGGCAGCACCGCCGTGCCGGTCGGTCTCCGACCGAGCAGGCGAGTCCGACTCCTGTGCCGGTCCGTGCGACCGGCGGTTCACTGGCGGCCTCCACGATGCATGTCGAATTTTTGATCGCTATGTCAACTGTTCGCACGAACCCCACCCTAATGATTGTTTCTCCTGACTGTTCCCGCCACCGGTAGCTTCTACGACGGGCCGTGCTGCACGAAAGTGACGAGACGACGTCGGTCTCGTCGGTGGGCCTCCGATTACTCCAGGTCGAAGCGGTCCAGCGTCATGACCTCGTGCCAGGTCTCGACGAAGTCCTCGACGAACTGCTCCTCGCCGTCCTCGGCGGCGTAGACCTCCGAGAGCGCACGCAAGCGGTCGTGCGAGCCGAAGATGAGGTCGAAGCGCGTGCCCGTCCACGCCACTTCGCCAGTGTCCCGGTCGTAGCCCTCGTAGATGCCGTCTTCGTCGGATTCCTCCCACTCGTAGCCCATATCGAGCAGGTTCACGAAGAAGTCGTTGTTCAGGGCGTCGGGATCGTCGGTGAGCACGCCGTGGTCTGCGTTCTGGTAGGTCGCACCGAGCGTGCGCAGTCCGCCCAGAAGGGCGGTCATCTCGGCCGGCGTCAGGTCCAGCAGGTCGGCCTTGTCGACCAGCAGTTCCTCGGGCTTGCGGTCGTAGTCGTCGGCGTCACCGAGGTAGTTGCGGAAGCCGTCGGCCTGGGGTTCGAGCGCCTCGAAGGACTCCTCGTCGGTCCACTCGGCCTCGGCGTCGACGCGCCCCGGTTCGAAGGGGACCGTCACGTCGTAGCCGGCGTCGGCCGCTGCCTGTTCGATGGCCGCGTTCCCGCCCAGCACGATGAGGTCGGCCAGCGACACCGCCGTCCCGTCCGACCGGGAGTCGTTGAACTCGGCCTGGATGCCCTCGTAGGTCTCCAGAACCATCTCCAGTTCGGCCGGCTCGTTGACCGCCCAGCTGCGCTGGGGTTCCAGCCGGATGCGGGCGCCGTTGGCGCCGCCGCGCTTGTCGCTGTCGCGGTACGTCGAGGCCGACGCCCACGCCGTCTTGACGAGTTGCTGGCGGGAGAGGTTGGCATCGAGAATCTTCGATTTGAGCTGGTCGGCCTCCTCGTCACCGACGGGCTGGAAGTCCCTATCCGGCAGCGGGTCCTGCCAGATCATCGTCTCGTCGGGCACTTCGGGACCGAGGAACCGCTCGGGCGGACCCATGTCGCGGTGGATCAGCTTGTACCAGGCCTTCGCGAAGGCGTCCAGGAACGCCATCGGGTTGCTCTGGAACCCCTCGATTATCTCACGGAAGTCCTCGTCCCGTTTGAGCGCGACGTCGGTCGTCAGCATCATCGGCGTCTGCTCCCCGTCGCCCTGTGCCTGGGGCGCGGCGTCGACTTCGTCCGCGTCGACCGGCCGCCACTGCCAGGCGCCGCCGGGCCCCTGCTCGGGTTCCCACTCGTGGTCGAGCAGGTTGTCCAGATACGAGGTGTCCCACATCGTCGGCGTGCTGTTCCAGGGGCCCTCGATGCCGCTGGTGATGGTGTCGTCACCCATACCGGTGCCGAAGTCGCTCTCCCAGCCCAACCCCATGTCCTCGATGGGTGCGGCCGCGGGCTCGGGGCCGACGTGTTCCTCGGGGTCGTCTGCGCCGTGGACCTTGCCGAAGGTGTGGCCGCCGGCGATGAGCGCGGCGGTCTCCTCGTCGTTCATCGCCATGCGGCTGAACGACTGGCGGATGCGGTCGGCCGACCACTCGGGGTCGGGTTCGCCTTCGGGCCCCTCGGGGTTGACGTAGATGAGCCCCATCACGGTCGCGCCCAGCGGGTTCGAGAGCATGTCGTCCTCGTCGAAGCGGTCCCAGCTCTCCATCTCCTGTTCGGGCCCCCAGTCGGCGCTCTCGTCGGCCTCGAACTCGTCTTCGCGACCGCCGGCGAAACCGAAGGTGTCGAAGCCCATCGACTCCATGGCGACGTTGCCCGCCAGGACGATCAGGTCGGCCCACGAGAGGTTCCGGCCGTACTTCTGTTTGACCGGCCAGAGCACGCGGCGCGCCTTGTCGAGGTTGGCGTTGTCGGGCCAGCTATCGAGCGGCGCGAACCGCTGTGTGCCTCCTGCAGCGCCACCGCGGCCGTCCGTCGTGCGGTACGTCCCCGCGCTGTGCCAGGCCATCCGGATCATCAGCGGTCCGTAGTGGCCGTAGTCCGCCGGCCACCAGTCCTGGGAGGTCGTCAGCGCGTCCTCGACGTCCGCTTTCACCTCGTCAAGGTCGAGTGACTCGAACGCCTCCCCGTAGTCGAAGTCTTCACCGTACGGCCCGACGTCGCGGGCGTTCTGGTCCAGGGCGGCCAGATTCAATCGGTTCGGCCACCACTCCTGATTTGACTTACTCATCGGTAAATATGTACGGCGTTCGCCTATTAAGATTGTCTGATCGGGAAACGAAGTTTCCGCTATCGGCGTCGAGGTTCTCGAATCTGAAACGTTCGTCCCCGGCGAGTGCACACGCCGTCCGTGACGCTGGCGCTTGGCAGATCTGTTCTGTCGGAAGCACGTCACGACGGAACCAGCACTGCGCGAAGCCTGCATTCCGGACGGTCGACGTCTCAGCCGTCGAGTCGGGGGAACGCGCGGGCGGCCAGCGCCACCGACACCACCGAGACGAGTACGGTCCCACCCACGAGGACGGGGTCGGGAGTGGCTTCGAGTCGCGGGTGGTAGGGCGGCACGGCGTCCAGGTACACGCCGGCGTAGTCGAAGACGTCGTTACCGAGCGCGAGGACGAGCGCCGTGACGAGCGCGCCCCGCGTCGTCGACCCGTAGTGGGGTGCGAGGTACGCCTCCGGGATGAACAGGACGTGGGTCACGAGCACACCGAAGTAGTTCCAGGGGCGCGGGAAGTACAGCGAGAACTGGAGGTTCAGCGAGAGCGCGGTCCACAGCCCCATCTTGACGAGCCAGACGAACGCAATGGTGTGGAGATACGCGAGCACGAGGTTCTGGGGTGCGTCGTCGAGTCGGTTCCCGAGGTTGGGAACGAGCGTCGCCAGCGAGAGCGCCATCAGGCCCACGGCGACCGGCGAGTCCACGAGCAGCGGCCACACGAACGTGTCGGTCGCGTTCAACTGCGGGAGATAGAAGTGGATCCCGACGAAGACGGCGGCGACGTTGGCGAACACGAGCCAGACGAGACTCGGCGCGTTCTCCAGGTAGTACCGCGCCCACTTCCGCGGGATGGGACTCCGGCGTTCGTCTCCGAACCAGCCGTCCATGTCCGGCCAGCGGGGACCCGCGTACTAAGCCGTACCGAACCGACGACTGCCCCGGGGTGTTCGACCGGCCGACGAGACCGACTGACGCGGGCAAGAATTGCGGTCAAAATGCACGACGGGATAAGGGTACGGGAGAAGGCTTATCAGTGTCTGTGGCAGAGAGTCACACGCACAGCATGTTCGAACGATTTTCGAGCGGCTACTACCTGGGTCGGCTCTACGTCGAGCCGGACGAGGGCGGGCGTGCGGCGATCTCGCGCGCCCAGCACGAGCGGGTCAACGAGCAACTCTACACCGGCGACGGGGTCGAGCGGACCGACCTCCCGCTGGTGATGAAACTCGGGAACACACACTTCACAGTCGGCGGCGGAGCGGACGTACCCGCCGACACGCTCGTCGTCCCCGAGTCGCTCGTCGAGGAGACCGACATCCGCAACCCGCCGGCGCTACGCGAGGTCTTCCTCGCGAAGGCCGACCGCGCGCGCCAGCTCCTCTCCGTCGCCGAGGGACTGCCCACTGTCGGCAGTGACAGCGAAGCGGGCGTCCCGGGCGGGGAGACCGGCAGTCGCGGCGACGGTGGCAGTCAGGGGCACGGCGAGAGGCGCGGCGGGGGCGGCGGTCCCACGGGGATTTAAGCCCGCCGGCGCCCCCCACGTCGAGTGATGCTCGACGAGTTGCTCGGCCGCGCCGAACTCAAAGCCAGGATCGAGGAACTCGAAGAGGAACTGCGCCACCGCGAGCGCGAGCTGGAGGCCGAGCGCGAACGGCGCTCCGAGGCCGCCAGCGACAGACAGGCCGCCGAAGAGCGGGTCAACCGCCTGGAGGACCGTATCGCCGAACTGGAGGGGACGGTCGACCGACTTCGTGACGAAGCACAGGGCGAACGGTCGTTCGCGCGGACCGAGCGCCTCCGGGACGAGCGTCGCGGGGAGATCCTCGACCGCCTGGAATCGGTCGCGACCGACGAGGAAGGGGCCTTCACCGCGTACGTTCCCGACGGCCACGACCTGCCCGAGCGAGTGCGAGACGCGTTCGGCGACCGCGCGGCACTCGTGGGGCGGGCCGCCCCCTGTCTCGCCGTCACCGACGATGCCGGCCTCGCGAGCGCGTGTCTCTCCGTCCCCGACCCGCCCGCGCCGTTCACCGAGTGGGGCGAGCGCTTCCACGTCGAGCGCGAGCGCTTCGAACCGCGGGGTCGTTTCGCCCTCGCGCTCGTCCGGTCGGATCTGTTCGCGCTGGGCGTCTACGAGGGTCGCGAGCGCGTCGCGTTCCAGGGATTCGACTCCGAGTTGAAGAGCAAACACTCCAAGGGCGGTTTCTCCCAGGCCCGCTTCGAGCGACTGCGCGACGCCCAGATCGACGACCACCTCGACCGCTGTCGGGCGGCACTCGAGGACGTGGACGTCGACATCGACGCGAACAGACTGTACGTCGTCGGCGAGCGCACGGTGCTAGACGAGTTCGAGGGCAGCGCCGACGCGACGGCCGCTGTCGATGCGACGGGTGACCCCGAAGACGCGCTCGCCGACGCCTTTCGCGAGTTCTGGACGGTCCGACTGCGCGTGCCCTGAGAGGGACGGTGTGTCGTAGCATCGGTCGGAGGGAGTTGTTTTCTGCTTCAGTTGGGTCGAAGCGACTGTTCAGTACGTTTTGCGTAGTTATCGGGTGTTTCAGGTGGATCTGTCGTGAGAGAAAGTGGGTCCGCAGACAGCACCGCAGTCGTGATCGGGGGATGAAAGCCCTCGGGCCGCTGGCGGTCGCTGTCTCCGAAAATCGAAGATTTTCGGGATGACGAGAGAGCTGCGCTCTCTCGAACCACGCGGGATATTCTCGCTCGAACAACGGCACCGCACCGCGCTCGCGCAGGCGACTAAAGTGGACGCCAGCGGCCCTCGCCCTTTCAGTCCGCCAGGAGAGATTTCGTTTCACAGGCTGTCTCGACGGTGAATGGTCGGTAGCCGTTTCCGCAAACTGTGTCCCCTGGCGGACTGGAAGGGCGAGGCGGGGTCGCGGTGAGCGGAGCGAACAGAGTCGCTGCGCGGGCTCTATCCGCGCGACGCGAGGCGCTACGCGCCTCGACGTGAACGGCGTCCTGGCGAACGAAGTGAGCCAGGGCTCGAAAGACGAGCGAAGCGAGTCTTTCGGCGAAGCCGTGAGCAGGCGGTGCCGAGAGCGCGGATATCCCGCTCAGCGACCGCGAGCGCGCCGAGGGCTTCCATCCCACGATCGCGAGGGCGGTCACGACGAGCGTGAGCACGATCGCGGAATCTCTCCCAGCACCAACTGTCACCTCCACACCCTCTCTGTAACATCCAAACCTAATGCAGATCACTCCGCGCCGTGAGCAGAGAGTGGTACCCGCAGCGAACCGTAGGTTCACGAGGATACCCGACGAAAAAAAGGTGGTCTCCACTCAACGACGTTCGCAAATCAGAACTCAGCGAACACGTCCCGAGAGAGACACTCGTCAGAGACACCCATTCTGAGGAATACTTTTGGTGTAGCCCGCAACATACAGAGCAACGCGTTACAGGAATCGGAATATGACTAACTGGCACCCACCGCGGACCGTCGACCACCGGGAGGCGACCCTCGCGTTCGCCGTCCGACTCACCGACGGCTTCACCGGCGACCGGCCCGAGGACGTGACCGTCTCCATCGACCCCGTCGACGTCGACCCCGTGCTGAACCCGAGCGGCTATCACGTGTTCCTCGACCTCGACGCCGACGCGGTGTGGCTGACCGTCGACGGCGGGGACGATTACGTCGACGAACGCCGGCGGGTCGTCCTCGACCCGGATGCGGCCGACGCCGATCCAGACAACACCGAGATTGCGGCCGACCCCGACGAGAACGAAGACGTCCCGACACGCGTCCTCGACGACTCGTCTGACCCCATCGAGATCGAACTGACACCGACGCCGGCCTACGCGTTCCCGTCGTCGACGACGACAATCCGGGGCCACGTCGAGACTGCCGACGGTGACCCCGTCGCCGGCGCGACGGTCGCGCTCCGGGAGTTCGACCCGGTCGTCGAGACGACGGCGACCGGCGAGTTCGCGCTGTGGGCACCGGTCAGCGCCGAACACGTGGTCCGGCGCGACGGACGAAACGTGGTCGTCGTCGACAGCGTCGGCGGGAACGGCACCAGCGGTACGGCGCTCGCCGACGGCGACGGCACCGACCCGACGCTCGTCGTCGACCACCCCGAGTACGGCGAGACGAGCGAACCCGTCGAAGTCGCTGCCGGGGATCGCACCGTCCACTACGTCACGCTCGACGGATGACGGGCACCAGCGACGACGATTCGACCGGAAACGGTGCCGACGGCGACCCGACCGGAAACGGTGCCGACGGCGACCCGACCACCGACGGCGGGACCGCCGAGTCGACCGACGCCGAATCGGCGACCGGCGGGGCCGACCCGACGAGGACAGACCCCGCAGACGTCGAGCCATACGAGGACTCGGCCGCCCATCTCGTCGACGAACTCCGGCGTGTCGACCTGCTGTTGGCTCGCCGCGTCGGCGCAGTGCGAGCGGGCGCGCCCGGCGAGAACCGCGGCGGCGGCCTCTACGTCGCCGACGAGGAAATCGATCGGTTGCTCGCGCCCGACGGCCCGCCGCCACAGACGGACGACGCCCTCGAAGAGCGGATCGCTGCCGTCACCGACCGGATCGCGGCCCGCCGTGAGCGAACCACAGAGACCGACACCGAACTCCGGGCGGTGACGCTGGCCGAGCGGTTCGGCCTCGACGACTCGGCCTTCGACGCGCTCCTGTTGAGTCTCGCGCCCGAACTCGACCGGAAGTACGAGCGCGTCTACGCCTACCTCCAGGACGACATCACACAGACCCGCCCCACCGTCGGACTGGTGCTGGACGTCCTCGCCGAGGGCGAGGCCGGGGGCGAGCGTGACCGCGAGCGCCTCGCGGCCCGTGACGTCTTCGCGCGGGACGGCCCGCTCGTCGGCGAGGGACTCGTCACGCTGTCGGCCGACGGCGACGCTCCCCTGCTGGCCCACCGGGTGACGACCGACCAGCGCGTCGTCGGCTACCTGCTGGGTCGCGACGGCGTCGACCCGCGACTCTCCGACGTCGTCGACGCGAGAGAACCGACGACGCGGATCGAGGACCTGCCGGTCGACGAAGAGACGCGAGCACGCGTCGAGCGACTCGCACCCACCGACGCCACCGCTGTCACCGACCGCGAAGACACTGTCACCGACCGCGAGAACGGCGACGCCTGGCCGATGCGATACGTCCACGGTCCACCGGGCGTCGGTCGAGCGGCGGCGGTCGAGGCGATGTGTGGGCTCGCGGGCCGCTCGCTCGTGTCCGTCGACGCGGTCGACCTCCTGAATGCGGGCGTCGAAGCGCCGTTCGACCGCCTCGCGCGGGAAGCCCGCCTCCGGGGCAGTGCCGTCCACGTCGCGAACGTCACCGACCTCGACGAGCGCGGCGACGGCGGTCCGTCGGCCGACGCTGTCCTGCGACGCCTCGACCGATTCGACGGTCCCGTCTTCCTGAGCGGCACCGACTCGTGGACGAGCCGACCGCCGCTCGACGGTCACGAGTTCGTCGCCGTCCACCTGCCGCGACCGGGCTACGACCGCCGACGGGACCTCTGGGAACGGCGGGCCGACGAGCTACCCGACGGCGTCGACCCCGGTGAACTGGCCGCGACTTTCCGACTCACCGCCGGGCAGATGGACGACGCGCTCGGGACGGCGCGGGCCCTCGCCGGCGGCGGCCACGACGGGGCCGGCGCGGACGGCAGCGGAGAGAGCGACGGCGAAGACACTGGGAGCGTGCTCACCGCCGAGGCGCTCTATCGCGGCTGTCGCGTCCAGTCACGCGAGACACTGGGCGCGCTCGCCCGGCGGACCGACACCGCCTACGACTGGGACGACATCGTCTTGCCGCCCGATACGAAGGCACAACTCCGCGAGGTGGCCGCCCACGTGAAACACCGGGGGACGGTCTACGCCGACTGGGGCTTCGAGGACCGCTTCAGCCTCGGGACGGGCATGAACGTCCTCTTCTCGGGGCCCTCGGGGACGGGGAAGACGATGGCCGCGGAGATCATCGCCGCCGACGCCGGCCTCGACATGTTCAAGGTCGACCTGGCGACCGTCGTCAGCAAGTATATCGGCGAGACCGAGGAGAATCTCAAGGAGATCTTCGACGAGGCCGAACACACCGACGCCGTCCTCTTTTTCGACGAGGCCGACGCGCTGTTCGGCGAGCGCTCGGAGGTCTCCGACTCACAGGACCGCTACGCCAACGTCGAGGTGAGCTACCTGCTCCAGCGCATGGAGGAACACGACGGCGCGGTCATCCTGGCCTCGAACTTCAAGGAGAACATCGACGACGCGTTCCTCCGGCGGATCAACTCGAACGTCGAGTTCCCCCGGCCGGACCGGGAATCCCGCGCCGAGATCTGGCGGAGCATCTTCCCCGAGGAGGCGCCCGTCGGCGACCTGGATATCGCCTTCCTCTCGCGGTTCGAGATCACCGGCGGCAACATCAAGAACGTCGCGCTGACGGCGTCCTTTCTCGCGGCGGACGACGAGCGGGACGGCGACGAGGCGAAGACGGTCGAGATGCGCCACGTCGTGCGGGCGCTCAGACGGGAGTTACAGAAGACCGGTCGGCTGGTGAATCCCGAAGAGTTCGGGGAGTACCGGGAGTTCGTGCGGTGACATTCGACGAGTGGCGATCTGGGACGCGAGCGGAGCACGTACCCGGGGCGGACGGCTACAGATCGGCGCTGTCCTGGGGGAAGAAGACGCTCCCGATTTGGATGAGTTCTCTCGACTCGCTACGGCCGGTCGAACCGTCGAAGTCGGTGCTCTCGCCGCGGGCTTCCTCTAACTGTCTCGCCCGCTGGAGGTAGTCGTACGCGTCCACGGCCGTCTCCTCGTAGACTTCCTCCGGGCTCTGGATCTCGAGATCTGACCACTCGGTCGGGTACGGCTTCAGATCGCCGATCCCACGCTTTATCGACATCAACCCGAACGCGGCGTCCACCTCCGGATCGCCCGCGTTTTCGCGGATAAACTCGATCTTATCTTCTCGCGTGATCTCCGGTTCGGGCCGCTCGATTGCACCCGGTTCGTTCAACTGCATGAGGTGGCGTTCGACGTACACCGTCGCGCGTCGGTCTCGCCAGTACTCCGCGCTGGACCTGCTTCCCTCGCCGCGCGGGACTGTCTCCACCTCGACAGTGATAGAGTCCGTCGAGTCGTCGATCCTCCCCTCGATCGCCGCTTTCACGGCCTCCGCGCGACGAAGCGACAATCCAGCGTTGTATTCGCGATCACCTTCCTGGCTGGCTCGTCCCTCGACGACGATCCGTACCTCGTTGTCCGAACCGGCGTAGCGATTTGCCGTCTGGACTACTGCCCCGAGTAACGATTCTACGTCCGTTCGTGATCCACCGCCGGTGTTCCCCCGGATCGCGAACGGTTCATCTATCTGGTTCCGGCGCTGGTTGCGCTGCTCTTGCTGCTCGTTTTCACGTTCGGCGTCCGCGGAGGAGTAGCTGGTATTGTTGTCGGGAAGCCGACGGTGAACAGTTCCATCTGACCATCGTTTCCCGGTATCGGCCTGGGAACCGGCGCCTGCGGTCTGCTGGACGACGTGCGTCAACTCGTGGGCCAGGAGCTCCCGTCCCCCGGGCGTATTCGGCTGGTACGTGCCCGACCGGAAGACGACGTCAGAACCGTAGGTGAACGCCTCTGCCTGTATCGACCGGGCTGCGGCGTCGGCTTGCGGTCCGGTGTGGACCCGGACGTCACCGAACGAGCGACCGAACCGCGGTTCGAAATACGACCGCGTCGACTCGGAGAGCTGTGTTCCGCCGCTCGTCACCGAGCGTATGTCCGACTCCGTCGCGTCAGTGACAGTCCCATCACCGCCTCCGGATGGCTGTCGATTGACCACAGTCTCAGCCTGGTTCTTCGACCCCGGTTCGTCCATCGCCAGTACGGTGTCGGCGACCCGTTGGGCCTCACGCTCTGCGGGGTCACTGGGCTGGCTCACTTCCAGATTCGCCTGTAATTGTCCGTGCTCGTGGAGTGCCTTGACGGCCTGATTACCCACTGATCGGTGGAGCGCCGCTGTCGACTGTTGTCCAGCGGACGACCGCTCCGTGTTCCGCTCCGAGTTGCGCTGTTTCCCTGCCGACCGATGTTCTCTGTCAGACTTGGACACGGTACGTTCCATTTTTGGGGTTCCCTGTGCGAGTGGCAAGCACGCCGCAGTTACTACACGACTAATCAGCTGCCACTGTGATAGATGTTTCCTCAGCCGCAAGGACCAGTCTCGGCAACACCAACTCGCGTGTTCCTGTTTGGTAACCTGAGTGTTTCACACGTACAGACAACTGTCCCGCGAACTGGAATCGTTTCCACACGTGCGGCGGGCTGGAGAACGGACCCGCACCGGCGAGCGCGAGCAATCACGAGCGGAGGCTGTACCGTCCAGGGAGCGCGACGGCGGACAGTGAGACCGGACGAGCGGACTCCAGCGACTCCAACGGAAATTCGGCGATCAGGCGATCCAGCGATACGTCCAGGCTGGGTCAGACGGAACGGGACTGCCGGTCGTCCCGAGGGTGCCGACCGTGAGGCGGACAACCTCGTCCCCGTCACCGTCGACTCCTTCAATCGCGAGGGTTCACTCGCCGCCGACGCGCTCTTCGTCGATATCGGTCACGCGCCAGTCGCCGTCGCGTTCTTCGAGGGACACGACGGTCCGCCGTTCGTTCGCGACGCCCTGGCCGCGCACGAGCACCGGACCGCTCTCGCGCTCTTCGAGGCGCCAGGCGCCGATCCGGACGGTGCCGTCGTCCTCGCGAAACGCCTCGCCGCTCCGGATGGGCGTCAGTTCCGACCCGCTCAGTGCGTGTGGGTTGTAGCTGACGTAGCGGACGACGGCCGCGCGGATCGCTTCGGCCGTGCCGGTCATGCTGTCGTGACCGTCGTGTTCGGATCCAGTGCTGGCGCGACCCTGCTCCCGAGGACGCGCTGGTCGTCCATATCTCGATGTTCGCTCCGGACCCGATAACTCTCACGTTCACACCTGCTGCAGTAGCGGGTTCGCACCACAACCGTCGCCGAGATGGGACTTCGGCCGTTCCGGTTCCGACTTCCATTCCGGTTCCCGTCCCCAACCACCGGTCCGCTGGCGGTCCCCACTCGGAAGCGTCCGGTGGGCGGTGGCACTCAGAAGCCCGCACACCGCCAGTCGGAGGTGTCGACGGGCGTTCCACCCTGAATCTCGTCGTCGTAGGCGTACTTGTCGCCTTTCTTCGGCGCTCGCCAGCTGGTCTGTCCCGTCTGTGTGTCCTCGACTTTCGTCTCCTCGCTGTCCGGGTCGTGTTTGATGACCGATTCGCCCGCCCCGGAGGCGCCGTAGTATTCCGACTCGACGTGGTCGTAGACAGCCGAAACGTCCAGTTCCATCCGGCCGGTATCGGGGTCACGCTCACGGAAGCCCGACTCGGTGGCGAACATCCCCTGGGCCAGCAGCCAGGACTCGTGGGCGCGCCAGGCTCGCCCCTCCTTCTGTCTCGTGGTCAGCCCCGACGGCTGCTGGATGTGGAACCACTCCTGGTAGAGCCCCGTCGCGGCCTCGTAGCAACTCAGGTGCTCGTAGAGCCCGATCTCGTTGTCCCAGGGTTTGGCGTAGCCCCTCGCGTACATCCTGTCTCTGACCCACTCGTTCCCGTCGTACTTCCACATCTTCACGTGGGCGCTCTGGAATGTCCGCAGCGAGATTTCGCCCGACCGCAGGTCCTCGATGGCCGCCTCGTTCCACTCACAGAACATGTCGAGGAGACACTCCCGACTCCAGTAGTACGACGCGGGGGACTGTCCACCCGGCGTGGTCGGCGCCGCTGGTTCCGGATATCGCAAGTCCAGCGCGCGCATCGTCTCGTGGCCGACGACGCCGTCGACCTGGAGACCGTGCTCGCTCTGGAACTGCATCACTGCGGCCGCCGTCTCGTCGCCGTAGATGCTGTCGACGCCAAACTGCGAGAGCGGAAATCCTGCGTCGACGAGCGCCTGCTGGACCCGGAAGACCGCCGGTCCCTCGTCGCCGCGCCGCAGGATCTTCTTCCCGTCGTACACCCGCTCCAGCGTCGCCTGCTCCTCGAAACGCGGCGACGTCAGGTCCGCGCTCGTCATCCTGGCCTCCTGTCGCTGGACCGCCGTGGTCGCGCCGCCACCCCGGAGTGACGTCGCCCCACCGCCCTGCTGGACGACGTGTGTCAGTTCGTGGGCCAGCAGTCGCCGACCCACTCCGCTCTCGGGTTGGTACTCACCGCTCCGGAAGACGACGTCTCGTCCGGTGGTGAAGGCCCGCGCGTCGACGGAGCGAGCGAGACTGTCGGCCCGGCCGCCGGTGTGGACGCGCACGTCCGAGAAGTCCCGTCCGAATCGCTCCTCGAAAAAGGACTGTGTCGACTCGGGGAGCCGCCGCCCGCCGCCACGGAGTGACTCGATGCCGCGCTCGACGTCGCTCGATACCGTCGATCCGCCCGCGTCGCCCCGGCTCGGGCCGGCTGTGGCGCTCCCCGACAACCCCCTCGCGCCGCTACTCGTCGACCCGGCCGTGTTCTGCCCGGCCGACCGCCGTATCTGCGGTCCACCCGGATCCGTGTGTGCGTCGTCACGTCCGCGCTCGGTCTCGCGGCGCACCACCTCGTCTGCGACCCGTTCGGCCTCGCGCTCCGCGGGATCGGACGGTCGACTCACCGTCAGTTTCGCCTGGAGCGTTGCCTCGCAGTCCGCACAGCCCAGCGGTTTCCCCGCCCGGTACCGACGGGTACAGCGCGGACATAGCCCCGAGGTCGGGTCGCGCCCCGTCGACGCGGATCCGCTCCCCGAACCTGGGCTCGTCGACCGCTGTATCGTCGCTCCATCGGCGGCCGCGGCCTCGTATCCGGGAGGTCTGCCGGTCTCCGGTTGGGCCACCCTCCCGTTCTCCGATTCGGCGTTCCTGCCAGTCTCCGGTGTGGCGCCTCCCGCGGAGGAACCGACCGTGCCGTCGTTCGCGGCCGCCTGGACGGCCTGGTTGCCGACCGCCCGCTGCAGCGACGCCGTCGCCTGTCCGTGGCCGGTCGCGGCGTCGTCGTCAGTGTGCTGCCGGTCGCGGGCGTCGGATTCGCGGTCGCTCCCGGTCGTGGTGCGTCTCATCCGGTGACCCCCAGCCGGCTGTCGGCCACGGCTGTCGATGGGGTGACCGGGAGGCTCACGTCGCTAGTCGCTCGACCCGGGGTGTTTGGCGTGTCCCTCGGGGTAGATCTGTCGGTTGGTCTCCTCGACGTCGCGCATCTTCACGCCGAGTTCGATGGGCCAGAACAGGAAGATCGACCGCGCCGCCTCGGCTTTCCTGCTCGCCGCGGGGAGGCCGAAAAACGACGCCGTCAACTGCTCGTCGACGCTCTGCTGGTATATCCGGTTGAGTTTGATGTGGGCCTCGCCACGGTTGAGCGCCGTCATGGCGTTGATCAGGTTGCGCGCGTCCTCGCCGCCGCTCTCGGCCATCTGCCGGAACTCCTCACGGACCTTCTCGGCCGCGTCGTTCCAGGCCGCGCTGTTCTCGGAGAAGTCGTACTCCTCGGTCGGGGGTGGGGGCGGGACCTGCTCGCCACGGGCGATGTGCATCGTCGTGTAGGCCCCGCTGGCCACCGCGGTCACCTGTTCATCGGCCGACAGTGCGTCCGCCCACGAGAGCATCGCACCGACGCCGAACATCACCGGCCCGGCGATGGCCGCCATCGCCCCCATCGTCCCGAGCGCGGAGTACCCCGTCGCCGTCGTCGCCGCACCGAACTCCGCGCCGAACAGGCCCGCGACGTCGATCGTCGTCCCGAGTACCGTCTCCAGGTTCGAGGCCGTCGAGAGCGCCGCCTCCGCGTCGGCCGACAGGCTGTCGTCCCGGCTCCCGGCCCCCGCGAGGCTGGCCCCCTGATCGACCGCATCGGCCTGCTGTGCGTCTTCGAGCGCCACCTCCGCGTTCGCCGCGACCGGACTGGGTCCGTGAGGGCCCGGAAGCGCGCGACTGACCCGGTTGCGCGCCGCGTTCGCCCCGCCCTGCTGGACGACGTGTGTCAGTTCGTGGGCGAGCAACTGCTTGCCCCCGTTCGTCCCCGGCTGGTAGGCCCCCGGCGCGAACGCGATATCCGACCCGAGGGTAAACGCCTCGGCGTCGATCGACTGCGCCGCCTCGCCGGCCTCGGGCCCCGTGTGGACCCGCACGTCCGAGAAATCGTGGCCGAACCGCTCCTCGAAGAAGGACTGTGTCGACGCCGGGAGCGACTGGCCGCCCGTCAGCGACGACCGTAACTGTCGCTCGTGGTCGCCCGACACCGACTCGCCACCACCTGAACCGGCCGACCGCTGGAGTTCCGGCGTCGCTCCGTTCCCGTCTCTCTCGCCCTCGGCCGCCCGCGGCGTGAGCACCTCGTCGGCGACCCGTTCGGCCTCGCGTTCGGCCGCGTCGCCGGGCTGGCTGACCGCCAGTTTCGCCTGCAACGCGCCGCGCTCGTGTAGTTCCTCGACGAGTTGGTCGCTCGCTGCGTGGTCGCCGACCGCCTGATTTCCGACGGCCGCGTGTAACGCGCCGACCGGGTCCGACCGGGTCCCGGACGCGGACCGACGCTCCGAATCGGTCTGGTCGCCCGACAGTGACCGGCCACGCGACTCCGAGCGGGTCATCGACCCCGACCGAGTGTCCGATCCGACGCGCTCTTCGTCCGTTCGGTCCTCGCCGCGCGAGCGGCGCTGCCGGTGTCTCGTGTCTGTGCGTCTCATCGGGCGTGACGTCCTCTGGACAGCCGTCCTGGCTGTGATTAGCACACGTTCGTCCGAGGCCGTCATAGTTGTTTCCCACAACTGGAACGAGAGGCTATCCCCCGTCGTCGCGACCGGCGACCCACTGCCAGAAGGACGGGTCCGAGCCGCCGACGGGGGCGGCAGAATCAATAGCGTCCACTTAGAACGTGAGTGACATGCCGACAGGGATCGACGTGGGGGCGCGGACGGTCCGCGTCGCGACGCCCGAGGGGACGACGCGGTACAGCAACGTGATACGTCGAGCGAGCGACGACAGGGACGAGGCGGACGAATCCGACGACCGGATCACGGTCGAGACAGACGACGGCGTGTACGTCGTAGCCAGCGCAGCGGCGCCAGCCGACACGGGTGCGGGCGGCGACGGGACGACCGAAGACGGTGACGCCGACTCGCTCGGACGGTTGTTCGGCGGCGAGAGCGAGGTCCCACCCGGTGTCAGGGGCGACCTCGCGGCGGCGTTTCTCGCGGCAGCGGTCGACGATGCGGACGACGATGACAGTGGTGGTGACGACGCAGCGGGTGCGTTGCGATACGTCGCAGACTCGTCGGGAGCGGACCCGCTCGCGGCCGCCGCGGCCGATACGGCCGTCGACGCGGCGCCAGTCGACCCGGGAATGGCCGTCTGTTACGACGGTCTCGACGCGCCCGCGACCGGTGTCGGCGTCGCCGTCACCGAGAACGGCGCCGTCGCGACACTCGCTGCCGGGGGTGTCCCGGTCGCGACCGCCACCGTCCCCGTCGACGGCGACTGGTACGACCTCGGCGACGGAATCGACGGGGCGGACGGTCTCGCGAGCGACTGGCGGGCCCGCCAGGCCGAAGCGCTGTTCGCGGACCTCGGAGCAGCCCTCGCGCGGACGGCTCCCGCGGTCGGCGGTGAGATTCCGGTCGCCATCGGCGGCGAGGCCGCGCCCGGGGGCGAAACCGACCGCCTGGTCGCCGCCCTCGGGGCCGAACTGCCGGTCACCGTCGGGAACGCGACAGTCGCCGACGACCCCGACCTGTCGCTCGTCCGCGGCGCGCTGACCGCGGCCGACGCCGACGACGGTATCGAACCCCCGCTGCCGGCGTTCGCGGTCGACGTGCCGTTCGTCGGCGCGCTCGCGGACTTCCGGGTGGCGACCGACGCGCTGGGTGCCGGTGCCGCGCTGTCCGCGACCCCTGGGCGCGGAGGCGACGCCAGCGCCGCCGCTGTCGACGATGGGTCCGCCGGCGCCGGCAGCACTGTCGCTCCGGTGACGGGCAACGGCGCGCGGTCCGTCGGTGCCGCGGGAGTCGTCGCCGCCGGGGCCGTCGACGCGGTGGACGGCGACGGTAGCGAACCCGACCTGCGGGGAGCGGTGGCGCGGACGCGTGCAGACCTCGCGGCGCTCGACCGGCGGGGCGCGATGACCGCCCGCGGCGTCTCGGACCTGGTCGATCGACTGGAGGGGGCCAGCACGGGCGGTACCGACGGGGCGGCCGTCGAAGCGCTCCGTGCGGACGTCGAGGCGCTCGAAGACAGACTCTCCGGGGGCACGCTCGACGAGCTGGAGGGTGACCTCGGGGCAGAACTGGACGACCTCCGGGCGGCCGTCGACGCGCTGGAGGCCGACCTCGAACGACTTGACGAGGAGACGGCGACCGCGGCGGCCGTGGCAGAGCTGGAGGCCTCGGTCGAATCGCTCGACGAAGCCGTCGCCGCCGTCGAGGACGACACCGAGAAGATCCGGGCGGCGCTCGCGGGACTGGACGGGGACAGTGAGATCGAGGCGCCGGAACTCTCGGGCGAGGCGGTCGACGCGCTCCGGGCCGACGCGCTTCAGGACGAGATCGACGACCTGCGAGCGGCCATCGACGACCGGACCGGGGACGTCTGGGACGAGGTCGACGACCTCGACGACAGACTCGTCGACGTCGAGGCGACCGCCGGCGACGTGCCGGACCTGGAGTCGACCGTCGAGTCGACGCGAAACGCCGTGGCCGACCTCGAAGACGAGACGGCCACGATCCGCGAGTCGGTCGACGAACTCCGGTCGTCACTCGCGGAGGTGACCGCCGACACCCCCTCGGCGGCGGACGTCCAGGCCGTCGAGACCGACCTCGAACGGGTGCGCGACGACCTCGACGACCTGCGGGCTGCCTTCGAGGGGACCGAACGCGTCGACCCCGCCACGGTCGAGGAGATCCAGACCGATCTCGACGGGTTGCGCGGGACGCTCATCTCCCGGGCCGACAGGCTGGAGTCGATCGAGGGGACGACCGAGAACCTCCGCGAGCGCATCGAGACGGTCTATCAGAACTCGGCCAAATCGGAGGCGCTGGCGAGCGTCGAGACGGAGGTCGCGCGCGTCCGCAAGACGGCGGCGGGGGCGATGGAGCGCACCAACGAGATGACCGAGACGGTGAGCGACCTGGACCAGACGGTCGCCGACCACGACGAGCAACTGGGGATGCTCTCGACCAACGTCGACAACCTCGCCGGGAGCGCGGTCACGCGGCCGGAGATGGAGTCCGACATCAGGCGCATCGAGGAGCGACTCGACGACCTGGAGTCGGACCTGCGAACCGAGATGGAGGGCCTCCGGAGCATGGCCGACCAGGAGGCCGACGTCGAACCCGTCGAGGAGGGCGGCAACGAACTCGTCCTCACCCTGCAGACGGCGGCGTTTTTCTTCCTCGGTATTCTCGGCGCTCTCGTCGCTCTCGTGGCCACCGACCCAGGGGGGAACGGTATCTTCCTCGCCGCCGGGTTCGTCGTCTTCGTCATCATGCCAGCTATCCTCTCCTGGCTGGTGAACTGACGACCGTCCCGTGGCGGCGGGGCAGTGGGACGGTGGGGCGACGGCTGTCGTCTGCAGGTTCAGTGGACAGGTATTTTCTCGTCCTGAGAGTGCTGTCGCCGGTTTATGGGGGTTCGTCCCTACGTGTGGGTATGGTCAGTGAAACGAAATCGGCGAAACGGAGCGGCCTGACCGCGCAGTTCGACAAGTCGTTGCGCATCGACGAGCAGTGGTTCGAGGCACTGCGCGGGGACGCGACCGAAGCAGACGAGTAGTCGCGGACTGTTACGAGGTCGGGCTGGTAACACCGCAATCACGAAGTGAGCACAGTCCCTGCCTGGGGTATGGCACCCGTCCCGTGGCCCGCGCTCGCGTCGTTCGTCGCGGCCGCCGGGACCGTCGCGCTCGTCGTCTACCTCCGACGCCACCGGGGCAAACCCGGGGCGGACTGGTTTCTCGCGAGTCTCTCCTGCCAGGCGCTCATGAGTCTGGCCTACGGCGTCGCACTGCTGGTCGCGAACCCGACGCTGCGCTGGGCGCTCGAAGTCGTCGTCTGGGTCACGATCGCCGGCACCGGCGTCTACTTCGTCCTCTTCGCGACCGCCTACACCGGCCGCGCCCAGTTGCTCCAGGGCTGGCGACCGGCCATCGCGGCGCTGCCGGCCGTCGTCGCGGTCGTCGTCCTCACGAACCCGTATCACCACGTCGCCTGGCGGGATTTCGCCATCGACCCGGTCGCGGGGATGACGACCGTCTCCTACACCATCCAGCCGGTCGCGCTCGCGCTCATGACCGCCGGGGTCCTCGCCATCGGCGTCGGGAGTCTCCTCCTGTTCGACACCGTCGTCAGCTACGGCCCGCTCTACCGCGGCGAGGCCGTCGCGGTCGGGTTGAGCACGCTCCCACCGCTCGCCGCCTTGCTCGTCTGGGCTTACGGCCTCGGCCCCGTCCCCGAACTCAACTTCGCGACGGTCATGTTCCTGCCACACGTCGCGCTCGACGCCTACGCCTTCGTCGGGAGCGACATGTTCGAGTTCCACCCCGCGACCCGCCGGGCCGGCGAGCGGGCGGCCATCGACGACCTCGGGACGCCCGTCGTCATCGTCGACGAACAGGGCCGGGTCGTCACGCTCAACGCCGCGGCCGAGTCGGCCTTCGGCGTCGAGAAAGGGGCGGCGCTGACCCGCCCTCTGGCCGAGATCCTCGGAGTTGAGGAGTTCGACCCGACCGCGGAACCGACGGCGACCGACGGTGGTGGCGACGACAGCGACGCTGCCGCGGCACTCGACGGTGACGACACGCTCGACGCTGACGACACGCTCGGCAGTGACGACGCGCTCGACGACGACACGGTCACGGTTCGACGCGAGGGGAGCCAGTCGGTGTACGCGGTCACGTCGACGCCGCTGACGGGTGCAAACGACACGTACGTCGGCGACACGGTCGTCTTCCAGGACGTCACCGCCGAGCGCCAGCGCGAACAGCGTCTCAACGTCCTGAACCGCGTCCTCCGGCACAACCTCCGCAACGACATGACCGTCATCAGAGGGTTCACCGAGGTGGCTGCCGAGCGTATCGACGACGGGGACACCGTCGGGATGCTCGACCGGGCGACCGACACCGCCGACGACCTGGTGGCACTCGGCGAGAAAGCCCGCGAGGTCGAACGGGTGCTCGACCGCGACGGGACCACCGAACGCGTCGCACTCGGCGCGCTTCTGGACCGCGTGGTCGCCGACCGCCGGGGTGACGACGACGCGACGGTGACCGTCGCCGCGGCCGACCTGTCGGTCAGGACCGACCCGCCGGTGCTGGAGACGGTTGTCGGCGAGTTACTGGAGAACGCGCTCGCACACGCCGGAAGCACGCCGACGGTCGAACTCGCCGCCGAACGGCGCGCCGACACGGTCGCGGTCACGGTCTCCGACGACGGCCCCGGTATCCCCGACCACGAGCGGTCGGCCATCGACGCGGGCGTCGAGTCGGCGCTCGAACACGGGAGCGGGCTCGGTCTCTGGCTGGCCAACTGGGGCACGGCGTCGCTCGGCGGGACGCTCGTCCTCGACTCAGACGCCGACGGGACGACCGTCTCGGTCGAACTCCCGGCGAGTGAGGAGACCGCGACCGACGACGGGACTGCCGACGACGAGGCCACCACCGACGACGAGGGCGGGGTCACCGACAGGAGATAGTGTCGGGCCCGCGCTAGACGCTCGCGTAGCCAGCGACGGATTCCTCGTCGAGGCGGCGCTCGGCCTCGTCGACGCTCGGGGCCGTCTCGCCGCTGTACCCGACGTCTTTCGAGCGGCGGTCGAAGGCGCGGACGACGACCTGACTCGTATCTTCGTCGACGACGCGGACCACGCGGTCGACGCCGAGTTCGACGAGTTCGGCCTGGGCGCGCTTGATCGGCTTTGCCGCCTCGGGCGACGGCGGGGCGAACCCGCTCAGATCGTTGATAATGTCGAACCCGTCCCGGAGACGCTCGGCTGCGGCGACTGCTTCGTCCGCCGCTGTTTCGAGCTCTTCGCGCTCCATGCGGCCGCTGAGTGTGAGGTACAGTCGGTTGTTTCGAACGTCGGCTTCAGCTTCGAACATGATAACGACAACGGACTGGTCGGGGCTAACGGTGGTGCCTAACAGTGTTGGTATCGGTGCCGGTGGCGGCCCGGCCGAGTCGGTGGCGGCCCGATATGATGGGTACTGGGGGCGGGTCAGAGCAGGTCGTCGAGGACGGCGCCGAAGCCGGCGGCGCCGACGACGAGTGCGAGGATGCCGCCGATGCCGGTGAGCGCGAGGCCACCGTTGATCGCGGCGGCGACCAGCAGGGGTTTCAGCCAGTCGTCCCCGCGGTCGACGAGGCGGTCCGCGATGGCCAGGAAGGCGATCGTCGAGCCCACCGCCCAGAGGACGTACAGCAGGAGGACGAGCGGGATCGCGACGACGATCCCGACGAGACTCAGGACGAGCACGAACACGAGCACCGCGAGCACGAGGAAGACGGCGATCCCGTAGACGAGTGCCCCGAGCGGGTCGTCGAGGACGGCGGCCATCCGGTCGACCGTGTAGTCCGGCACGACGGCGACGAGGATGGCACCGACGATCAGCGTCGTCAGGAAGGCGCCGACCGCGCCCCCTGCGAGTCCCGCGGCCGGGTTGAGATCGACGTCGACGTTGATCTGTATCAGGAAGTCGACGGTCGCGGGCGAGAAGACGTGTGTCATAGCGGCGTGCACTCCCTGCCACGACAAGAACCTGGCGTCAGGTCGACGGCGTCACCGCGTCGCGCACTGCTCGACGAAGTTCCGCAGGATACGCAGGCCGGTTTCGCCCGACTTCTCGGGGTGGAACTGGGTGCCGAAGACGTTGCCCCGCTCGTTGGCGACGATAGAGGCGAAGTCGCTGCCGTACTCGGAGGTCGCCACGACGGCCGCGTCGTCGTCGGGCACCGCGTAGTAGGAGTGGACGAAGTAGGCGTACTCGCCGTCCACGCCGTCGACGAGCGGGTGCTCGCGCTGGACGTCGAGTTCGTTCCAGCCCATGTGGGGCACCGTCAGGTCCCCACCGAAGCGGACGTTCTCACCCGGGATCAGGTCCAGGCCCTCGGCGTCGCCCTGCCCGGCGTGGTCGGCTTCCTCGCTCGTCGTCAGGAGCATCTGCATCCCGAGACAGATGCCGAAGATGGGAGTGCCGGCGTCGGCGGCGTCGACGAGCGCGTCCCTGAAGGGACCGGCGTTGTCCATCCCCTCCGAGAAGGCGCCGACGCCGGGGAGGACGACGCCGTCGGCCGTGTCCACGGCTCCGGGGTCCTCGACGAGTTCGACGGCCGCACCGGCGCGTTCGAGGCCGCGGGTAACACTGCGGAGGTTCCCCAGCCCGTAGTCGACCACGACCACCTCGGCCGCGACCTGTCGCGTGCTCATACTCGACCTTGGAGGACCCGGGTGAAGTCCCTTTCCGTCGGTGCCAGTTCTGCACGAAATCTCCGCCACGAAGCCGCTACCGCGACGCGGCCGAGACCGGCGACGCCCGCGAGCGCGGCGACGCGGCCCATGTACTGGCTAGTGGCCGGTCGACCGGGTCGTTCAGAGCCAGTCCGAGGGCAGCTCCTCGCGGTGGTCGTCGAGCAGTTCGAGCAGCGGTTCGATCTCGTCGAAGTATGGTCCCCTGCGGAGTTCGTCGGTCTCGCGGTCCCACTCGACGAACCCGTAGTCTTCCAGTTTCGGCAGGTGGAGGTGGCGCATCCTGACGAGCGAGTCGATACCGTCGCTCCCGCCGTCGGTTCGTGACGCCGGCAGATCGGCGGTCTGGGGGTTGCTCTCCAGCAGCGTGAGCAACAGGACGCGGCGCTGTCGATCAGCGAGCGCGTCGAGTGCCTCGTCGAACGATCGGTCCTGAACCGCGTCGGTGGTCATACGCGTTGTAGGCCACCTGTGGTGATGAACTGTTTAGGTTTTCACACCGATCGATCGATGTGAGGATCTGGGTGACGCCTGTAGCGTGGGATCGGGACGAGATCTACCGGTTTTCGTCCGTCCAGACGACGATACCACCGCTGCTGTCGACCACGACGTCGACGCCGTCGTAGGTGAACGAGACGCGAGTCGTCCGGTCGGCCGAGTGGGTGACGAGCGCATCGAGCGCGTCGGTGTCGAGGGATTCTTCGAGGACCGGGAGGTCCAGCGGGTCGCGACCGGTCGCCAGCGCGACCGCCTCGACGACCGCCGTGCTCGGAGCGTCCGCGTCGCGATAGTCGTATTGGTCCGGCGTCCCCCCGGGTGTCCGTCCTGTTCCCGGTCTGACCCCGTCAGTCACGGTCTCGCACCCCCGCTGGCACGCGCACTGCGAAGTCGGGCCGCCACCTGGATCGCGTGGGGTGCCTCGGTACCATGTGACCCCAGACGGCGAGGACGTATTAAAACCTACTGTGAAGAAGCGGGTGACAGTGACGAACTGACGTGGTGGCGGACGACAGCGCCGAACTGACGTGAATACGGACGACAACGGCGAACTGGCGTGCGAGCGGACGGATCAGCCGTGGTCGCCGTTGAGTTGCCAGGTGAACATCGCTTTCAGGACGACGACGAGGCTGTTGGTCGCGCCCGACCCCCAGATGGCCGTCTCGTCGCGCGACTCTGGCGGGTGGTCGCCGTCGCCGGGGACGAGGACGCTCACGAGTGTCCGTTCGCGGTCGACGAGGAGGAGTCGCCCGGCGGGGTCGTCCGACCAGTCCCACAGCGAGTCGAAACTCACCACCTCGGGCACCTCCTCGCGGATCTCGTCTTCGACGGGGCTGGAGATCCCCGCGAGTCTGACGGTGACGCCGCGTTCGATCGCCGCGCGCAGGCGCTCGACGATACGGTCGGTGAGCAGGTCTCCGACGGTCATGAAGATGACCTCCTCGTCGGCGCCATCGACGAACTCCACGAGTCGGTCGGTGACGTCCTCGCGGCTGCTGACGGTCCAGACGCCGCGCTGCTCTTCGGTCCGCGGAGTCGACTCCAGCCCGTCGAGTGCGTCCAGCAGGCCGTTGACACGCTGGACGTGCTCCCGTTCGAACTTCCGGGCGGCCGTCTCGACGGAGACTGCCCAGAACCGCTTGGGGGTGGACTGCTGGACGTCGACGAGTCCCCGCTCCCGGAGTTCCTCGACGGCGTCGTAGACGCGGGTCCGCGGGACGTCGGCCGCGTCGCTGACCTCCCGGGCGGTCGCCTCGCCGAGGCTCGCGAGCGCGACGAACGACCGGGCGGCGTACTCACTCAATCCGAGCGCTGTGAGCTGTTCGACTGCCGTGGACCACGACCGGTCCGGCGGATCGGGCGACATGTGTATGTAACTAAACTGTCTATATCTGTCGAGCGAGTAGTATTGACACACGGCGACAGAGAGGTTGGGACCCGTCCTGTTGCCGTGTGCCATCCCACGATGCGAGCGCATCCCGTAAAGCTCTATTGTGAGGATGTGAGTGAATCGTGATCTGAACGGGTATCTGGGGGGGGCAGTTCCGGGCCTGACGGGCCGGAGTGTTGTCACCGTATCAGTTACGCCGGGTCCCAGGGGGAAACGACTTTCCGCGTGAGCAGTCAACAGAGAGCTAGCTACCGGTTCGCCGGTAGAAATGGTTGGGACCCATGGATGAACTCACGAATCAGGACGAGGCGATCGAGTTGCTCCAGCAGCTCGGTCTCAAAGAATACGAGGCAAAGACCTTCGTGGCACTCTCGCGGGTGCCGCGGGCGACGGCAAAAGACATCAGCACGATCTCGGAGGTGCCACGCACCCGGGTGTACGACGCGACGCGCGTGCTGGAGACGAAGGGGCTCGTCGAGACCCAGCACTCCAGCCCCCAGCAGTTCCGGGCCGTCCCGGTCGAGGAGGCCGTCGAGACGCTCAGGCGGGAGTACGACTCGCGGACGGACAGTCTCCGGGAGACCCTGGACGGGCTCGAACCCGCCCAGTTCGACGAGGACGTCGACGCCACCCACGAGGTCTGGTCGCTGGCGGGTGACACGACGATTTCCGAACGGACGCGGCGACTGACCGAGGAAGCGGAGCGGGAACTCGTCCTCGTGATCGGCCACGACGGCATCTTCACCGAGGAACTCGCCGCCGCGCTGAAGACCGCCCAGGCGCGCGGCGTCACGGTCATCGTCGGCACCGTCAACGAGAGCCTGCGAGAGCACGTCGAGTCGACGCTCCCCGACGTCAAGGTGTTCGTCTCGGGTCTGGGCTGGCTGGCGAACGTGGGAGACGACGGCGACGAGACGGAGATAAGCCGGTTGCTCCTGATCGACCGGAACACGATCCTCATCAGTTCCTTCGTCGTGGCCGGGGGCGGCACGCGGAAGAAAGAACACGCCGTGTTCGGTCGCGGCTTCGACAACGGCTTCGTCGCCATCGTCCGCCGACTGATGGCGACCGGCCTCGAAGCCGTCGCGGACCCCGGGACCAGCGAGTGAGTCGCGGCAGGCGGCGGTCCGCCCGTCGGGTTCGGCCGGTCAGGTTCGGCCCGTCAGAAGTCGCCGAGCCGTGACTGGTCGCCCTCGTCGGTGAAGTCGGCGGCTTTCGCGACGGCGCGTTCGAACGTCTCGCGCTGGGACGGATCGTACAGCGACGCCGCCGGGTGGACACAGACCAGCACTCGCCGGGGCGCGTCGCCGAGTTCGGCCTCGGTGACGTCGCCGGCCTCGTTCGTCACGGCGACCGACCGCCCCAGCAGGTGTTCGGCCGGCACCTTGCCCATGGTCACGATAACCGCTGGGTCGACGAGTTCGATCTCGCGTTCGAGATACCCCCGGCAGTTGGCGAGTTCGGCCGCCGTCGGGTCGCGGTTGTCCGGCGGGCGACAGCGTACGCAGTTGGTGATCCGGACGTCCGAGCGGGCGAGACCGGCGTCTCTGAGCGCCTCGTCGAGGACGTCCCCGCTGCGGCCGACGAACGGTTCGCCGTCCTCGTCTTCGTTCGCACCCGGGGCCTCCCCGACGAACAGGAGGTCCGCGTCGGCCGGTCCGACGCCGTTGACGATCCGGCTCCGGCTGTTGACCAGCTCGTCGCAGCGCTCGCAGGCCGTCACTTCGAGTCCCTCCATCTCGCCGTCCATACAGCACGTCGGCGCGGGGGGTGCAAAAAACTCGCCCGGTTCGACTCCCGGTCAGTCCGCGTCACTACCGAAGGCGTCGTCGGCACCGCGAGCCGCGAGGCGGGCGACGCGGAGCGGTTCCGGGCGTCCACCTTCGGGCGTGAACGCACGGACAACCTCATCGACCTCGTCGTCGTCGATCCCGACCGCGCGGACGAACAGCGTCTCGTCGTCGACGGACAGGCGCCGCCGGTCGGGCTGGCGCCGATAGATCGCGAGGCGTTCGTCGAGCGCGTCGTCCGAGAACGCGTCGCGGAGCGCGGATTCGAGCCCCGAACTCTCCTCGAAGGCAATCGAGAGGACCGGCCGGTCGACGGCGTCGCAGATCGCCGGCAGGTCGAGGAGGTTGAACCAGGCGGGGGCGATCCCCGCGAGAAAGACGTAGCGGACGTCTTCGCGGCCGAGGCGGTCGACCATCGCGGTCACCGTCTCGGTGGCGTCGGTACCACCGACGGTACACGTGTCGAAGACGAACCCGTCCGCGACGCGGTCGGCGCGCACGACTGCGCCGGCCAGCGTGCTCTCGGCGCCGCGAAACGACTCCGCCAGTCCCAGGGCGCGAACCCCGGCTTTCATCTCACGTGTTGTCTTTGATCTCGGCTAACCTGTCGAGTAACTCGTCGTTCGAGGCGTCGAACTCGTATTCCACGTTGCCATCGTGGGTGTTTTCGCCCGTGGAGACCCCGTCGTCGTCGTCGAGGTCTGTGTCGTAGTCTTGATTCTCCTGTTCGGACTCGTCGTAGCTCCCGAACCCCATACAGGTATGTATAGAACGTTCATGTTGAAAAAAGCCCCGGCGAAATCACCCGACGTCGCGTCAAACTGATCACACGTACGGCCGCACGACAGCGAGTCGAGCGGTGTGTCGCCGGGGGCGCCAGACTCAAGCGGTGCGAGTCCGACCCACCGCCCATGGAAGTCCTAAACGTCACGGCGGACGCGGAGACGTTCACCTGCAACGCCTACCTCGCGCCCGAGGGGTCGCCGACGCTCGTCGACGCCGGGTCCATGGAGGGCGTCGTCGACGTCGTTCGGGAGCATACCGACGAACTCGACCGGGTCGTCCTCACCCACCAGCACGGCGACCACGTCGAGCAACTCGACGCCGTCGTCGAGGCGTTCGACCCGGACGTCTACGCCTACGACGACCACCCGCTGCGAACCCACGAAATCACGGACGGCGACGTCGTCACTGTCGGCACCGAGGCGTGTGAGGTCGTCTACACGCCGGGCCACGCCGACGACCACGTCTCGTTCGTCTCCGAACAGTCGCTGTTCTCGGGGGACGTCGTCGTCCACGACGACGGTGCCTTCGACTACGGGAGTTTCGGTCGCACGGATTATCCGGGACAGTCCCGCGAGCGACTCGTACAGTCCATCGAGACGCTGCTGGAGCGCATGCCCGACGGCGTCGAGGGACTGTATGCGGGCCACGGCGGCGTCTTCCACGGCGACGTCCGGGACGTGGTGGAGACGGCACTGAAACGGGCGGAGAAACGAGAACCGAAATACCCCGACGAGTAGTCGCCGGGAGAGAATCAGGAAATTGCGCCGAACTCAGGCGTTGCGTCGCTCTTTGCTCTTGCGCCGGAGGTTCGAGTAGCCACACTTCCGGCAGCTGTCGGCTTCCAGCGAGTTGCGGGCGTTACAGCGCATGCAGATCTGCTTCGAGAGAACGCGGTCTTCCGCGGGTTCGAACTTGGGCATACCCCTTCTTTCCCGTCGGCGCGGTTAAGCGTTCTTCTTCGCACCGCGGCCGGGGCGTGGGGCCCACACGGCCGCGCTCGCAGGGGTTTATTCGGGTGGCTCCCCTCTCTCGGGACATGACGTCTCTCTACGACAGACTCGCCGACCTGAGACTCGAGATCGAGGGCTTCGACTTCGAAACCCACGAGATGGACACCTCCGCGGGGTTCACCCGGACGACGACCGTCGTCGCGCTCCAGGGGCCCGATGCGACTGGCCGCGGCGAGGACGTCACCTACGAAACCGAGGACCACGAGGCGCTGTGGGCCGCCCATGAGGCCGGCGACCTCGACTGGGATCTGGCGGGGTCCTACACTATAGATTCGTTCTCGACACACCTCGACGACCTGGACCTCTTTCCCGAGCCGCCGACACAGGAGACGTTCCGCCACTACCGTCGCTGGGCGCTGGAGAGCGCGGCGCTGGACCTGGCGCTCCGACGGGCCGAGACCGACTTCGCGACGGCGCTGGACCGCACGTACGACCCGGTCCGGTTCGTCGCCTCGACGCGACTGGACACCGAAGGGGAAGACGAGGCGAAACCGACTCCAAGCACCGACCGGATTCACCAGTGGCTCGACGTCGACCCCGACCTGGAGTTCAAACTCGACCCGACGAGCGCGTGGGACCGCGCGTTCTGTGCGGAACTGGCCGAGACGGGCGCGGTGCGGATACTCGATTTCAAGAACTACTACGAGGGGACCGACGTCGACAGCGAGCCCGACCCGGACCTCTACCGGCGGGTCGCCGAGACCTTCCCCGACGCGATACTCGAAGACGCGAAACTCACCGACGAGACCCGGGACGCGCTGGCGGGCACCGAGGACCGACTCTCCTGGGACTACCCCGTCACCGGCGTCGAGAGCGTCGAGGCACTCCCCATCGACCCGCAGTGGCTGAACATCAAGCCCTCCCGATTCGGAACCGTCGAAGCACTGCTCGACACCGTCGAGTACTGTCTCGAACGCGACATCACGATGTACGGCGGCGGCCAGTACGAACTCGACGTCGGACGGGGACACCTCCACGCGGTCGCGTCGGCGTTCTATCCCGACTCCCCGAACGACGTCGCGCCGAAAGCTTACAACGTGCCCACGCCACACGCCGACGTCCCGCCGAGCCCGCTCTCCCCGCCCGCCGACCCCGTGGGGCTCTCCTGGGACGGGGCCTGAGTCCGGGAACGAGTGTAGGGAGACCGATTGTCAGCGAGTGAACGCGAACTATTTACAAGGAATCGGGTAAATACTTCGAAAGCATGGGAAACAACCGCAGGGTTTCGCGGCGGCAGTATCTCGCCGCAGGTGTGGTCGGGGTCTCGGCGCTGGCAGGGTGTCCGGGCGGCAGCCAGACGGAGACGCAACCGACGGGAGAGGACGGCGATGGCGGTGGAGCGAACAGTGACGCCGACGGTGGCAGCGACGGCGGCGCCGACAGCGGCAGTGACGGGGACGACGACGGAGATACCGGCGGGGCTGGCGACGGCGACACGGAGTCTGACGACACACCTGCCGACGACGGCCGGTACTCGGGCGATGCGGTGCTGGTCGACCAGGTCGGTTACCGGCCGAGCGACGAGAAGCGGGCGGTCGTGCGGGCCGACGCCGACTCGTTCGCCGTGCTCGACGCAGCGAGCGGTGCGGAGGTGACGAGTGGCGACCTCTCGGACCCGGTATCCGACGGCGCGTCGGGCGATACCGTCCGACACGCGACGTTCGGCGACCTCACCGAACCCGGCGAGTACGTCGTCTCCGCGGGCGGCGTCGAGTCGGCGCCCTTCGCCGTCGACGAGGGCGTCTGGGGGCGGACGCTCGCCGAGGTGGGACGACGATTCACCCTCCGGCGAGCCAACACCGCCATCGACGACCCGGTGACCGGGCTCTCGCTCGAACCGGGCCACCCCCAGGACCGCGAGGCGAAACTGTACTTCGCCGACGAGTTCCACGACGAGGGCGACACGCTGGACGTCCACGGCGGCTGGTACGACGCGGGCGACTACGGCAAGTACGTCCCGCCGGCGGCGGTGACGGTCGCCCAGTTGCTGCTCGCCTACGAGGAGAACCCCGACACCTTCGAGGTCGGACAGTTCGCGATGCCCGGAGGCGTGAGCCAGGCCGAGCGCGAGGCGGGGCTGCCGGACCTGCTGGCAGAGGCGAAGTTCGAACTGGAGTGGTTCGAGCGGATGCAACGGCCCGACGGCGCGCTCTATCACAAGGTCGCGGGCCAGCAGTGGCCGGGGATGAACGTCCGGCCGGCCGAGGACACCCAGCCCAGGTACGTCTTCGGACGCTCGACGTACGGGACGGCGATGGGTGTCGGCGCGTTCGCGATGGGGGTCCGGGCCTTCCGGCCGTTCGACGCCGACTTCGCCGACCGACTGCTCGAGAACGCCGTCGCGGGCTACGAGTACCTCCGGGACAACCCCGGCGCGGACTTTCGCTCGGACCCCGGCCAGAACGACGGCTCGGGTGCCTACCGCCAGCGCACCGACCGCACAGAGCGTTTCTGGGCGGCGGCCGAACTGCTCAAGACCACCGGCGAGGCCCGCTACGCCGAGTACGTCGACGCCGAACTCGAAGACCAGCTGGGCAGTCGGGCCCGCCACGCGGGCTGGGGCGACGCAAACCTGCTGGGCAAGTGGGCCTACTACACGGCCGAAGCCGGGAACGAGGAACACAGGGAGACGGTCGCCGAGACGCTGACAGCGGCGGCCGACGACCTCGTAACCCACGTCGGCGAGCAGGGCTACAACGTCTCGCTGGGCGTCAACGACTACTTCTGGGGGTCGAACGCCGTGGCGCTGGGTAACGGCCTGCTCTGCCTGCTCGCCGACGCAGTCGAGTCGAACGCCGACTACAGGGCGGCGGCACGCGACCAGGTCCACTACGTTCTCGGGCGGACGCCGACCGACCGGAGTTACGTCACGGGGTCGGGCGAACGCGCCGCACAGAACCCCCACAGCCGACTCGCGGCCAGTACTGGCATCAACGTCCCGGGGAACGTCGTCGGCGGCGCCAACCACGACGGCGGCGACCCGGAACTCGACACGTATCTCGCCACTGCTGACCCGGCACCCGCCAAGTCCTACCTCGACGTCCAGGCCTCCTACGCTTCGAACGAACCCGCACTCGACTACGCCGCGCCGCTGGTCCCGCTGCTGGCCACGTTCACCCCAGCCAGCGCCGTCGGCGTCGAGTGAATTTCGACGTTCAGTCGCTTACGAGCCCGATATACGTCGATTCTTGGAAATCTAGTAGATATATTTATATGACTTGGCGATCATTTATACCCATGGTTAGAAGCCAGCAGTTGCAATCCGGCGAGGAGACGGCGCGATGACGGCCGGGACGAGGGACGTCGCCGAGGCGGACCGGACGCCGACGGTGCCACAGACGCCGGAAGCGGAACCGGCGATGGGGTCGCAATCGGGGTCGACGGGGCTGGCGCCGAACGTCGCGGGGGCGCTGGCGTACCTGTTCGCGCCGCTGGGTGGGGTCGTGATGTACCTCCTGGAGGGTGAGGACAACTTCGTGCGGTTCCACGCGCTCCAGGGGATCGCCTTCGGGGTCGCGCTGATCGCCGTCTGGCTCGGCCTCTTCGTGATCAACTTCGTGGTGGGGTTCGTTCTCGGGGACATCCTGTTCATCGGGTTCCTGCTGGGACTCGTGAGCTTGCTGATCGCGCCAGTGGTCGCACTCGTCATGTTCGGTGTGTGGGCGTTCCTGACCTACAAGGCCTACAAGGGCGAGCGGTTCCAGCTCCCGGTCCTCGGGTCGTTCGCGAACTC
>ENA-ORDC01000428-ORDC01000428.1-marine-metagenome-genome-assembly--contig:-NODE-428-length-42542-cov-5.528035_pt1 | contig 42542 bp, 44 predicted proteins | sample MGYA00237783_ERZ508515 | MGnify/ENA primary metagenome ERZ508515 (study PRJEB26186, sample SAMN06268792) | marine metagenome | isolation source: Eden Landing Ponds, San Francisco, CA, USA | place... | reverse complement strand
GCGCCTTCGTCGGGCGAGAGAAAGAGCGGGTCCTGCAGGTCCGCAGGCAGCGGGTCGGCGAGAACACTCGCCGCGTCGACGTTGGTGGCTGGCACGTCGAAGAAATCACAGACGGCCGGTTCGTGGGGATTTACGGTCAGTACGCGGTCGGTCCCCGTCGAAATGGCGCGGGCCATCGCCCGCGAGGACACCGGTTCACCGGGCTTGAACGCCTCGTCCTGGCGGGCGTAGCCCATGTACGGGATGACGGTGACGACCTCGCTCGCGCCGCTTTCGCGGGCAGCGTCCTGCAACTGGAGCAACTGCAGGTGCGCGTCGCTGTCGACGGTCGACGCGACGACGACCGCTCGCTCACCGGCGACCGCGTCGGGGACTCGGACGACGTGCTCACCGTCGGGGAACCGTTCGTACTCGACCCGTCCCAGCCGCTCGCCCGTCGCCTCGGCGAGGGTCGCCGCGAACGCCTGCGTGTCTGCCCCGGGGATAATCATGTGCGGTGGGTGGCTGTCCGGGCTAAACCTCTTTTCGATTCCCCGACATCGTGGCTGATTCCGCCCTCTAGTAATCATATATTTATTTGACGCCCGCAGATACGACGCTCACAGGCCCTGTGTACCCATGCCTCTATTACGACACAATGAGAATATTCCATAATATTCCTTATACCTAGCTGAGATATTTATCCCCGCTCGACTCCAACGTTCGAGTTGAACGGCCCCTCCAAAGTATGATTGAAGTGTTACATTTAGACGATGAGCCTGATTTTTCGGATTTGGCCGCCCAGTTTCTCGAACAGGAAGACGAGCGGTTCGAAGTTCGAACGGCGACGAACGGAACCGATGGCCTCGCGATTCTTCGGGCGGAGGACATCGATTGTATCGTCTCCGATTACGAAATGCCAGTGATGGACGGGCTGGAATTCCTGGCGGCCGTCCGCGAAGAGTATCCTGGCCTGCCGTTCATCCTGTATACCGGCAAAGGGAGTGAAGAGATCGCGAGCGAGGCTATCACTGCGGGCGTGACTGAGTATATCCAGAAGGAGTACGGAACCGCCCAGTACGCGATTCTGGCCAATCGAATCGCGAACCTCGTCGAGCGATACCGTGCTGTCCGGACAATCGACCGCAGCTACAGGGCAATGAAGACTGCCAGCGAGGGCATTAGCCTCATCAACCCGGACGGAACGTTTTCGTACGTGAACCCCGCCTTTGCGGACCTGTTTGGATACGACCAGGATGAGCTGAACGGCAAACACTGGAAAACTCTCTATCACGACAGCGAAGCGGATCGGCTGGAGAACGACATCCTCCCGGCTGTCAAGGAGAACGAAGTCTGGTCGGGCGAGACAGTTCGATTGACGAAAGACGGTGATCGGCTCGTTACGGACCATCGACTCGCCTACGCTGACGACGGGATACTCGTCTGTACGGCGCGGGACATCACGGCTGAACGGATGCAGTTGTCCGATCAAACAACCGAATTCGACGTTCTCATCGACGCCATGGAGGACTACGCCTTCCTCACCCTCGACCACGAGGGCTACATCACTCGCTGGAGCGACGGCGCACGACGGTTCACGGGCTACGGAGTGGCGGAGGTTCTCGGCGAGCACATCTCGACGTTTTTCCCAGAGCCGGAGCTAACGGACGATCAGTCGGAGCAACTCCTCGAAACCGCGAAAGCAGCCGGCTCAGCTTCCCACGAGGGCTGGCAGACTCGAAAAGACGGGACACGCCGCTTTACCGTGATGACGCTCTCTGCCAGTTTTGACGAGTCCGGAACCCTTCGGGGCTACGGGATTATCTCGAAAGAAGCCGACGAACCGAAGATACCGCAGTGAGCGGCGCTATTGTGCCATTGCTGCGTTTGAGAAGTCCGGACGGAACTGGGTCTCCGCGTTTCGACAGGGCTGGCCAACTCAGGCAACGGCAACGCCGACGACGTCGGGGACGCCCAGTGAGCGCTGCCGCCAGCCCCCCTGTCCGTCGGCGGTCGCCTCGGCTGCGGTCGCAACGAGGAAGGTGCCGTTCTCGGTGATGGCGTAGGTGTCGTCGCCGTAGGTCACGTCGACGACGCGTTCGGTCGCCGGCAACGCACAGGGCTCCCACGTGCCGGCTGCCAGTTCGTACAGCCCGTCCGCCGCGGCGGCGTGGACCTGCTCGCCGTCGCTTGCAACCGCCACGTGTCGGCCCGACCGGACCTCGATCCACTCGCCGTCGCTGTCGGCGTTCTCGCCTTCATACCGGTACAGCCCGCTCTCGGTCGCGGCGTAGTCGCCAGCCACGTCGGTCACGTCCACGAGACCAAGTCGGTCGAGCGACGGCAGGGCGTACACGCCCTCGGCCGCGGCGAGGCGGTCGCCGTCGATGGCGCGGACGTCCGCGACCTCGCCTATATCTCGCCACTCCCCGCTGTACCGAGCGACGTGGCCGTCGCCGGCTGCAAGCAGGCCGTCGCCGTCGTAGCCGACGGCGGTGGCTGGCCCGAACCCGGTCGGGACGAAGCCGTCGTCGGTCAACACGAGCACGTCCTCGTCGGTGGCGACCGCGACTTCGCCGCTCGCGCCGGCCACGTCACGGGCGTTGCACCGCTCGCTCAGGCTGAACCGCCCGATCTGGCCGCCGGCCGTCTCGACGCGGGTGATGCCCAGTCCCGACGCGACGTACGCGTGGGTCTCCGGGCGTTTCGCCCCGTACATCCGCTTCTCGGAGAGTGCGATGTCGTCGTCGCTCACCTCATATCGCCTCTTTGTATGCTTCGAGCGCATTCTCTATGTCTTCACCTGTGTGGGCATCACAGATGAACTGTGACTCGAACTGGTTCGCCGTGAGGAACACGCCCCGGTCTTTCATCGCGGGCCAGAACAGCCGCTCCCACCGCTCGGTCTCGGCCTGTGTCACGTCGTGGCCGGTCTTCGGACAGTAATCGAAGCGCGGACAGGACTCCCGCTGCTGGCAGCCAGCCTCGCAATGTCCGTCGAAGGAATCAGGCCCGTCGCGGGTGAAGATGACCTTGAACATCGAGTCCCGGCCGACGACGGTGTACTCGGGGGCCTGGTCTTCGAGGATGTCCTGCAGTCCCGCTCGGAGTCGGTCGCCGAGCTCGTTGACGTGGTCGTATACGTCGTGTTCAGCTGCATACCGCAACGTCTCCAGGCCGGCAGCCATCGTCACGGGGTGGCCCGAGAACGTCCCGGACTGGAACACGTCGCCGGCAGGGGTGAACTGCTCGATGATCTCGCTCTTGCCGCCGATTGCCCCGACCGGGAAGCCGCCGCCGACGATCTTCCCGAACGTCGTGATGTCAGGGTCGATGCCGAACGCGCCCTGGGCACACTGGAGGCCGCCGACGCGGAAGCCGGTGATGACCTCGTCGAAAATGAGCAGGGAGCCGTGGTCGTCACACAGTTCCCGGAGCGTGTCGTGGTAGCCTTCGACCGGGTGGACGATGCCGTAGTTCCCGAGGATCGGTTCGGTGAGGACAGCCGCGATATCGTCGCCGTGTTCCTCGAACACCTCGTGGGCGGCCGCCTCGTCGTTGAACGGCACGGTCAGCGTGTGCTCGGCGAAGCTCTCGGGGATACCGGGGCTGGACGGAGCGGTGTGATCGCCCTCGCCCTCGACCAGCGTGGACTCCTGTGCGCCGTGGTAGCCGCTCTGCATCACGACGATCTTGTCCCGTCCGGTGTAGCCACGAGCCAGTCGGACCGCCGAGACCGTCGCTTCGGTCCCGCTGTTGACGAACCGGAGCATCTCGACGCTTGGGACGTGCCGGGTGACGAACTCGGCCAGTTCGACCTCGACTTCGGTGGGCGCGCCGTACATCGGCCCTTCGGCGGCGTGTTGCTGGATGGCCGACTGCACCTGTTCGGGGAGGCTGTGGCCGAGCAGTAGCGGCCCGTAGCCCATTACGAAGTCGATGTACCGGTTCCCGTCGGCGTCGATGACGTGCCCGCCGTCCCCCTTCTCGACGAAGAACGGATAGGGCCGTGTCGCTCGCACGGAGGAGTTGACGCCGCCCGACAGCACCGACAGGGCGCGGTCGTACAGCGCTCGTGACTGCTCGTGGTTCATACGTCGGCGTTTGGCCGCTGTCAGAAAGAAACTGTTGTTACCCGGCCGCGCTATAACCTAGTAGACGGATGTAACACTCTGACGAGAAAAATAAGTATTTCGTAAAGAGTCACTGTTATACGGTGGGTGTTCATCTATATACTCACGATAATGGCATCCGAACGTACTGGAATATCATGCCAAATTGGACAATTGGGCGTCGGAACGGCGCGTGGGTGGCTGTGAGCGACTGGGTACCGACGACATGCATGCGGTGTGCAGTGGGCTGTGGCCACATGCATCAGGGCGCTGACGAGGGGTACGGTATCGATGCTGCCCGCGGTGACGCCGCCCATCCGGTCAGCCAGGGACTCGCCTGTGCCCGTGGCCTCAGGGAGAGCAAGGCCCCCGACGGGGAGTGGCTCACCCGGCCGATGGTCCGCAGCGGTGGCGAGCTCCGTCAGACCCAGTGGGACGTGGCGCTGGCCCGCGCGGTCGAGGGGCTTCAGGCCGTCCACCAGCGGGACCCCGATTCGGTCGCCGTCCTCGGAAGCGGCCAGCAGACCAACGAGGCCGCTTACGCCTTGGGGAAAGTCGCCCGCGGCGGCTTCGGGACGCGCAACTACGACGCCAACACGACGCTGTGTATGGCCAGCGCCGTCACCGCCTACTACCAGGCCTTCGGCAGCGACGCGCCGCCGTGTACGTACGCCGACATCAGCGACGCTGACCGCCACGTCGTCTGGGGAGCGAACCCGGCGGTCGCCCACCCCGTGATGTTCCGCTGGATTCAGCAGTCCGCCGACGAGGACGGCGTCGAAATCATCGTCGTCGACCCCGTCCGCTCCGAGACCGCAGAGAACTCCGAGCACCACGTCGCACCTGACCCGGGGAAAGACCTCGCGCTGGCCCGGGCTGTCCTCGCCCGCATCGTCGAGACCGGCCGGGTCGACCGCGAGTTCGTCGACGAGGCCACGGAGGGATTTGAGGACCTGCTCGCGACGCTGCCCGACGCCGCTGACGCGGCCGCCGAGGCCGGCGTTGAAATGGCCGAGGTGGACCTGCTGGCCGACGCGATGGACCAGCAAGCCCTCATCTACTGGGGCATGGGCATCAATCAGCACGTCCAGGGGACCGAGACCGCCCGGGCGCTCATCGACCTGACGCTGGCGACGGGGAACCTCCGGCCCGGCGGCGGCCCGTTCTCCTTGACCGGCCAGGCCAACTCGATGGGGACCCGCATCTGCTCCTCGAAGGGGTCCTGGCCCGGCCAGCGGGCCTTCGAGGACCCGGACCACCGCCGTCTCGTCGCTGACCACTGGGACGTGCCGGTCGACCGCCTCCCCGACGACACCGGCCCGGGTCCGGTCGGGATGCTCGAAGACGAACCGGACGCCGTCTGGGCCGTCGCCACCAATCCCGTCGCCGGGATGCCCGAGGCCGACTCTGTGCGCGAGACGCTCGAAGACGCCTTCGTCGTCGTGCAGGACGCCTTCCACACCGAAACGACGGAGATCGCCGACGTGGTCCTGCCCGCCGCGACGTGGGGCGAGAGCGACGGGACGACGACGAACATGGAGCGGACCATCTCCCGGGTCCGGTCGGCGACCGACGTGCCAAGCGGCGTCAGGCCGGATCTGGACATCATCGCCACCATCGGCTCGCGGCTGTTCCCCGGCCTATTCGAGAGCACGTCGCCGGACCCCTCGGACGTCTTCGACGAGTTCACCGCCCTCACCGAGGGCACAGTCGCCGACTGCTCGGGCATCACCTACGAACGCCTCGACGACAGCCACGCCGTCAGGTGGCCCGCGCCCGACGACGACAGCGCCGGCGGCTACCGCTACTACGATGACGAGTCGTGGTCGTTCCCCACCGCCTCCGGCCGCGCACAGTTCTCGACGGGCCGCCAGGGGCCACTTCCGGAGCCGACCGACGACGACTACCCGCTGACGCTGACCACGGCCCGCGAGGCCGACGGGTATAACACCGGCGTCCGGTCCCGCGGCGGCGAGGCCGGCACGCTGGTGGCCCGCATCCACCCCGAGACCGTCGAGGAACACAGCGGCCTTGTCACCGACGACCGGCTGACCGTCGAGACCCGCCGTGGCTCCGCGACGGTCGCCATCGACCGCGACGAGGGCGTCCCCGAGGGGATGGTGTGGCTCCCCATTCACCACCCGGCGACGAACCGGCTGACGCTTTCGGACCGGGACCCCCAGTCCGACGAACCGAACTTCAAGCAGTGTGCCGCCCGCCTCGTCGCCGCAGAGGCCGAACTGCCGCCCGCCACGGCCGACTGAGCCGATATCGGGCGCGGCCCCGACGGCTCGTCGACACGCGCTTCTCCATCGCCGTCCGAAGTAATCTAAACATGTCCAATTATTCCCCCGTCCGCTGGGCGTTCAATGTCCTTAAACAGGGGATATCTGATGATATATTTGCGGTCTATCCACTCAGGCTGGATAGAATAGCCGTTCTGTAAACGGTTACTGTTATTAAATGGTGGGACTTTCGGACTTCATGTACTGATGTGGGCACACATCCAAAATAAAGTCGGATTGGTGGACAAAGTCTCGTTATCGACCGTGAACAATACCGCGTCCGTAACCGAGGTGTCGGCATGGGACTGATCAAGATGACGAAGTACCGGACGCTGTTGCTGGCGACTATCGGGTTCAATTTCTCGTTTCTCATCTGGTTCTCGTTCGCGCCGTTTACCGGCCCGATGGCAGAGGAGTTCGGGCTCTCGACCGCGGAGATCGGCATCCTCGCCAGCTCGGCCATCTGGATGGCACCGTTCGGACGGATGCTCACCGGCTGGCTCTCCGACAAGTTCGGCGCGCCGGCCATCTTCGCCATCGTGTTGGCCTACGTCGGCGTGTTCTCGATAGGGAGCGCCTTCGCACAGGACTACTCCGTGTTCTTCGTGTTGCGACTCATCGTGGCGACGGCCGGCATCACGTTCGTCATCGGCATCCAGCACGTCGCCGAGTGGTTCGAAGAGGAGAACCTCGGCCTAGCGGAGGGCATCTACGCCGGCGTCGGGAACGCCGGTGCCGCCGGCGGGGCGCTCGTCCTCCCCCGGGTGTTCGGGAGTGGCTGGAACGGGCCGCTGTTCTCGACCAACTGGCGGGCCGCCTTCTTCTACACCGGCATCGTCTCCATCCTCCTCGCAATCGCCTACTACACGCTGGGCGAGGCCGCGAAAAGCGAGGCGAAACGCCAGGCGACCAAGGAGGACACCAACTTCAAGGGCTGGCTACACACGGCCACGCGCTACGGCACCGTCGTCCTCGCCGCCGCGTACATCATGTCCTTCGGCCTCGAACTGTCGATGAACGGGTGGCTCGCCACCTACTACCGCGAAGCGTTCAACCAGGACAACCTCGTCATCGCGAGCACCTTCGCGGCGACGTTTTCGATTGCCGCAGGGCTGCTCCGGCCCTTTGGCGGCTACGGCAGCGACCTGCTGGCCCGCAAGGAGAAGAATCTCCTGCCGTTCTTCAAGGGCCAGTACCGCGAGCAGTGGACGTTCCTCGGGCTCTGTTTCATCGTGGTGATGATGTTCGCCATGACGCTGGCCGGACTCTCCGGGGTCCTGATGAACGCCGTCGTCATCGGCTTCCTCGTAGGCACGGGCTGTGCCTGGGCCGAGGGCGCTATCTTCGCGCAGGTGCCCGCGATGTTCCCGAACGACTCGGGTTCGGTCGCGGGCGTCGTCGGCGGCGTTGGCACCGTCGGCGGCATCGTCTACCCGCTGTTTTACTCCGCGCCGTGGCTGGCGAACCTCCACCTGGGGTACTCCGTGGCCGCCGTTACCATGATTCCGATTGTGTTGCTGTCTGCATGGGTGTTCCAGCCGGAAATCGCGAAAGTCGCTAACACGGCTGGGTTCGTCGGAAGCACGCAGGAAGGCACCACCGTCGCCTCCGGCGACGACTGACGCTCATCGCTTTCGAACGAGCCGTTCTTTCTCTTTTCCGCACGCGTGACGCACTGAACAGGCCGGTGTGTCGCGTCCCCCATCGGTTCGGCTCGCGCGCGACCGACACCTCAGTTCTACGGGGTCGCGCCCCGGTCGGGCGAATCACGCCCGCGGAGCGTCCCCGACGCACAGTCCCGAACTCGACCGGACAACCGATTGCCGTCCTGCGGTTTCACCTCTGCCGCCGGGGCAGTGTATAACCTCTTTAAACACCTCTCAGACGGTATAATTCTGGACGGCCGTTTCCTAACGATCTCTTACTCTTTATTTCTTTAACGAATAGCGTTATAAGGAATCAACCTCAGTACTTAGACGTGAATTAGCGGACATTCAGATAAATATGAGAGATAAAAAACTACATCCATTAAGAACAGGGGAGCGCGAAGATGGCACATAAAAAGGAGGAGTACAAGGCGGAGCTGTACGGCGACGAGGTACGGGAGAAGTTAGAGGAGTTCGCCGAGAAAGGCTGGGAGTCGATTCCCGAGGACGAACGCGAGAAGTGGTTCTCGCGGTTCAAGTTCTGGGGGGTGTTCCACCACCGCGGCGGCCAGGAGTCGTATTTCATGATGCGGCTGACCAACTGCGGCGGCGTCCTGGAGCCCGACCAGCTTCGGGCCATCGGCGAGGTCGCTCGGGACTACGCGAAGGGACCGGCCGAGAACCCCGAGTTCGGGAACGGCTGGATCGACCTCACGACGCGACAGTCCATCCAGTTGCACTGGCTCAAGCTCGAAGACATCCCGGAGATCTGGGAGAAACTCGAAGCCGTCGGCGTCTCCTCGCGCTCGGCGGGCGGGGACACGATGCGGAACATCTCCGGCTGCCCGGTCGCCGGCAAGGCCGAGGAGTACGTCGAGTCCCGCCCGATTCTGGACGAGATTCAGGAGACCATCCGCGACGATAACGACCTGGCCAACATGCCCCGGAAGTTCAATATCTCGGTGACGGGGTGCAAGCAGGGGTGTGCCCAGGACAGCATCAACGACATCGGGCTGGAGCCGGCGCACAAAATCATTGATGGCGAGGAAGTCGAGGGGTTCAACGTCCGCGTCGGCGGCGGCCTCGGCGGCCGCGAACCGCGCGAAGCCCGTCCGCTCGACCTGTTCATCCGGCCCGAACACGCCGTCGAGACGGTCCGGGCCTTCGTCGAGTACTACCACGAGGCGGGCAACCGCCAGAACCGCTCGAAGAACCGCGCTCGGTTTTTCGTCGACGAACACGGTACCGACGCCATCCGGGAGGAACTCGACGAACGGCTCGATTTCGAGTTCGAAACCGCCGGGACCGACTTCCGCGGGGAGTACACGTACAACGCCGGCAAGCACACGGAGTACGGTGCCCACGACCACGTCGGCGTCTACGACCAGAAAGACGACAAGAACTACGTCGGCCTCTCGGTGCCGGTCGGCCGACTCTCCGCCGAGGACGCCATCGAACTCGCGGATCTCGCCGACGCCTACGGCTCCGGCGAGGTGCGACTGACCCGCCGGCAGAACCCGCTCATCATGGACGTACCCGACGGGAACCTCTCGAACCTCCTCAACGAGCCGCTGCTGGAGAAGCACTCCCCCGAGCCGAACCCGTTCGTTCAGGGCGCGATGGCCTGTACCGGCACGGAGTTCTGCTCGCTCGCGCTCACGGAGACGAAGGCGCGGATGGCCCGCCTGCTCCGCTGGCTCGGTGATAACGTCGACGTACCCGATGACGTGGACCGAATCAAGATGCACTTCTCGGGCTGTACGGCCGACTGCGGCCAGGCGATGACGGCCGACATCGGCTTACAGGGGATGCGCGCCCGCAAGGACGGCCAGATGGTCGAAGCCGTCGACGTGGGCGTCGGCGGCGGCATCGGCGAGGAGCCGTCGTTCATCGAGTGGGTCCGCCAGCGCGTACCCGCCGACGAGGCACCGGGGATGATCGCAAACATCGTCGAAGCCTACGCCGCCCTCCGCTCCGAGGGCCAGACGTTCCGGGAGTGGGTCGACGCCACCGGCCACGAGACAATCGTCGAACTGGCCGAACCGGAGGAAGTCGAAGGGTACACTGACCCGTGCCTGGCCGACGGCAAGCAGTCGTGGTATCCCTTCGACGACGGCGACAGTCCGGCCCCGACCGACGCCGAGGGCCAGCCGATCTCGGCGGACGACTGACCATGACGGACAGTTCAACCGACCAGGACGGGGCGTCCGACCCGTCGGAATCCGCGGTCAAGGGGGTGGCATACGACGCGGCACCGGAACTACTGGAGTAACGCGGCCCCGGCTCCGCACAGCCGGCCCCAGCGACGTGACGTGCCCCGCCTCGGGGCGTGTCCGTCTGCCTCTGACAGACGGGGACTGCTCGTGTCCATGTCCCCATTCGGTTCTCCTGCCGTATTTTTCCGGTACTCAGCAGTCGTCGAATCGCGGCCCTATACTGTCGGCTGTACGCCTGTAACGAGTTTCGCCACCGCGAATATCTTACAGTAGTTACAGCCAACAGTTTTACTCGCCGTAGTCTCCGAGCTCGCACTCTGCGGCCGGGCCGCCGTCACAGTCGTATCCGACCGCCTTCGTGACGCTGAGCAGGTCGTAGAACCGGCCAAGGGACTGCTCGGACTCGGAGAGCCCTTCGACCACCGGCACGCCACGCTGGGCCTGATGGTCACAGCTCCGCATCGTCTGGCTACCCAGCCCGACGGAGTATTCATGGTCTTCCAGTTCCCGGATAACCGCCGGCGGGTAGAAGGTGCCGGCCCGCTCGACGGCCGCGGCGTACTGGAGCGTCTGTGCGTAAGCCAGATGGGCCACGCCGGAGGGGCGCTGTGTGTTCCCGTACTCGGCGGTGAAGGCGTTCTTGAACTCGTTCGAGAGGTCTGACGAGACGCTGGTGTCCCACGCGACCGTCCCGACGACGCCGTCGAGCGCCTTCGAGGCGTTCTGTGCCACGATGCGGTTGTACAGCGGCACCACAATCCCCACCTCGTCCGGGAGAATTTCCTGGGCCTTTGTCAGCGAGTTCGCGGCGTCAAGTCCGTAGTGGTCGAGGAAGACGACCTCTGCACCGGCGTCCCGGGCCTGCTTGAGCGGCTCCTCGTAGTCCGTCGTCCCGAGACGCGTCGCGATGCTCGTGAGTTCGATCCAGCCGCTCGACGTGAAGAAATCACGGATGGACGACTCCATGGTCTCGCCCCAGTTGTAGTCCGCGTAGATCTGGACGTACTGGACATCCTGACCGAACCGCTCCTTGAGTACCGGGAGCAGCGCCTGTGCGGTCATGTACGCGTTGAACATCTCCCGGAAGCTGTAGCGGACACAGTCCGTGCCCGTCGTGTCGTTCGAGTGGGTCAGACAGCACATGTACGGGACCTTTTCCGCCTGTGCGACCTCCTGTTGGGCGATGGCGACGGAACTGGACGAGCCGCCGGAGAACATGATGACGTCGTCCTGATCGATCATCTCCTCGGCGTTGACCGTCGCGACATCCGGTTTCGTCTCCGTGTCTGCAGTGACGTACTCGACGGTCTTCCCGAGCACGCCGTCACCGCTGAGCACGTCAAAGGAGCTTTGTCCGATCCAGCCGCCGCCCTCGTTGAGATGCGTGACCGCGAGTTTATACCCCCGCAGTTCGTCGCGCCCTTCGGCGGCGTAGGTCCCCGACTGCGGGACGTTGAAGCCGAGCGTGACCGTTTCGCCTTCGACCGGATAGTTCCCGAGCGGTGGATGCTCCGGTGTGTTTTCCGTTGTCGAACCCCCGTCCTGGCACCCCGCCAGCCCGGCGAGCCCTGCGGTGCCGACCCCACCGGCGACCTGTAACAGGGACCGTCTGTCAACTGTCTCGCCCCCTCTTTCCAATCGCATAACATCTGTTTTGATGATAAATATATATAATACTTATTTCAATAGAAATGAGGGAACAATTAGCATAGCTGGTGTTGGTACCGACTAGAGACGGACCTGTGACTCTCCCGTGGGCGATTCAATACACGTCGTCCGCGTGATGAACAAAAATAGCGCGCCGATGTCAGTCCAGAATATCGCTGGCTTCGGTGTCGACCGCCACGTCGGTGTCGAGGTCGATGTCCTGGATGAGCGCGACGAGGTCCTCCAGTTCGGGGAACGTGTACACGGTCATCCCGAGGTCGCCGTCGTCGACGGTGATACGCGAGTCGACGACGAACACCAGGTCGGAGTCCGGCCAGCCGCCCATCTCGTCGACGATGCCGTCGGCCGGCCCGAACACGAAGTTCGGTGTCCCCATGTCGATGGTCGTCTCCAGCACGTTGGCCCACCCGTCGATGAAGGCGGAGGTCATGATGTTGCCGATCTCCTGCATCGCTGACCGTTCCATGTCGGAGAACCCCTCGCCCTCGCTCGGTTCGCCCATCCCGCCCATCATTGCGCTGGCCATCCGCTTGCTGTCGTCTGGTTCGAGCAGAAACAGGACGTAGCCGTAGGGCGGTTCGTTCAGTTCGACGTAGATACCGACGCCCTTGTCGTCGCCGATGTGCGTTTTGACGTCCTCGATATCGAGAAAATTGATCTGTGAGGTCCGAACTGTCGCGTCGAGCCCGGTCAACTGACCGAGGTTCTCCGCGACTGTCCCCGACCCCTCCTTTGCCATCTGGTTGAAAAGGTCCAGCTTCCGCACGTCCACTTTCAAGCCCATACCTACCGGAACGGCGCAAGCGGCTTAACGCCACCGCTGGGGGCCGCATGTGTGTCTCACCGTTTCGGACCGACAGCAAAAACAGAACTGCAGGCGTCTTCAGGCGTCAGTCCCATCGACCGGGAACTGCTCGTGCTCACACACCGTATTCAGCACGACTGACGTCGAGGCAGATCGGATGTCCTCGTCGGTCAGCAGCGTCTTTATCCGCTCGTTCATCGACTGCGTGTCGGTGAACTTCCCGACGGCCACGATATCGTGGTCCCCGGTTACTTCGTAGACCGCGATCATTTCGCGTCGATCCCGTAACTGGTCCACCACCCGTCCGAGCCCGTCGCCCTCGACGGAGAGCTGGAACACGGCGGTCACGTCGTAGCCCAGCGCCCCGTAATCGATGTCGACGGTGTATTCGTCGATCACACCGGTCGCCTCCAGGTCGTCCATCCGGCGCGACACCGTGGTCGCCGCGATACCGGTCGCGGCGGCGACGTCACGGGCGCTCGCCCGGCCGTCCTGGAGCAGTGCGTTCACTACCTGTCTGTCGGTATCATCGACCATTTCGTCCGCTCAGACTGCCTCTGGGCCTTCTTTACCGGTTCGGACCTGATAGGCGTTGTCCACGGGGAGGACGAATATCTTGCCGTCACCTTTCTCGCCGGTGTGGGCACCGTCGGCGATGGCGTCGACGACATCCTCTGCGGGGATGTCCGCGACCACCGTCTCGACTTTGACCTTCTGGTGCAGGTCGACGACGTACTCCTCGCCGCGCCACTGCCCCTTCTTCGCGGGCTGTGAGCCGCGGCCGGAGACGTTCGTCACTGTCAGCGACGGGGCACCGACCTCCGCGAGCGCCTTCTTTACGTCGCCGAGTTTGTCCGGTCGAACCATTGCGACTACCATCTTGATTTCGGAGTCGTCGGTTTCGTCAGTCATCTTTGGAACCTCCGTCAGTGCGCATGTCCGTACTCATTTTGCCACCGTCGGCGACAACGCTTTCGCCGCCGCCGAACTCGGGGTAGGTCTCGACGCCGTGCTCGCTGACGTCCAGTCCCTCCTGCTCGTGTTCGGGCATGACCCGCGCCTGGCCGACCATCTTCAGCGCGTACCACACGACCCCGGTTGCGAGGATCGTCCAGCCCGCGATGGCGACGACGCCGATCAGCTGTGCGATGAAGGCGTTGACGACTGACCCGACCGTGCCGGACGTGGCGACGAACGGGAACAGCAGCGTGCCGAGCACGCCGGCGCTACCGTGGACCGGGAAGACGGCGCAGACGTCGTCGATCTTCATCCGGTTCTCCATGAAGCTGAACACGACCGGCAGCTGACCGCCGGCAAGCGCGCCGACGATGATTGCGCCCCACCACGTCGTGGTGTCGGGAATCGCCGTGATGCCGACCAGCCCGGCGAGCAGCCCGTTTGCCACGTACAGGGTGTCGACCTTTCCGGTCTTCAGCCACGCGACCAGCCCGGCACCCATCGCACCACAGGCCATCGCGATGGTCGTCGTCATCGCGACACGGCCGACCGTCGCGAACGCGCCGAGGGCGAGCGAGCCGTCCTCGACGACGAAGACGGTCGCCGCCGTCCCGACGTTGAACCCGTACCAGCCGAACGCCAGGATGAGCGTCCCCAGAACGGCGAAGGTCAGGGAGTGGCCCGGAATGACGTTCGCGGAGCCGTCCTCGTTGTACCGACCCATCCGCGGGCCGAGGACGTACGCCGCCGTGAGGCCCGCGATGCCGCCCATACCGTGGACGATCATCCCGCCGGCGAAGTCGTGGAACGCTTCGCCACCGAAGCTGATGTACGCGCCGGCCCACGTGATCCCGGTGACAACGGGGTAGATGACCGCTGCCAGCAGGAACGTGTACGTGATGTACGCGCGGAGCTTGGCCCGGCCGGCGACCGCGCCGGAGACGATGGTCGCCGCCGTCATCGCGAAGACGGCACCGAACAGCCAGCCGACGTAGTCGTTTGCGGCCCCGGCACCGAACGCGGGCGAGAACCCGCTCCCGCCGACCAGGGCACTAATCCCTGACCCGATCAGGAAGAACACCGTCACGCCGACCGACCAGGTCAGGAGGTTCTTCGTTAGCTGGTTCGCGACGTTCTTCGAGCGCACCTGGCCCGCCTCGAGCATGGCGAAGCCCGCGTGCATGAAGAAGATCAGGAACGATACCACCAGTACCCACAGCAGGTTAACCCCCTCTGCGAGTACGCTCGGATCTACTTGTAGTGCAGTGTAGCTCATTTCTATCTCACCTGTTTCGTTTTCGTATCAGCAGCCCTCTGGATGTCCAACTTTGCCCCACTTTGGCTCAACTTCTTCAACTCTTTCACGAGAAACCCTCTGGTAACACCACTACATAAGGTTTACCTTTATGAATACGGAAATTGGAGGGGATGTGGTAGACGAACGTCCAGATTATGGTATGATATTATGGATATAAGGTTGTTCTCCGTCAAGAAAGTCCGTATATGCACACTGGAATTTTGGACGTTTGTTGACCCCAGTTCCGGCCGGAGGGGGCCAAATAGGCCGTTTTTGCTTGCGCGCGCTGTCGTCTGGCGGGTGTTGCCAGCGACAACAGGGTTATATCTCGCGACCACAGATCCGGATATAGTATAAATGTCCGGAAAACAGTGGAGAGACGTGGTACAAAGTACCGACAAACTGTACAAATTGATTATAAGTCGGAGTGGATCTATCTGATTATGGCTTCGGACCACTACCCCTCCGTTCCGGACCAGTCGACGGCCGTGACAGAGGAACGGGCAGTCGCGAACGCACAGGGCGCACTGGACGTCGTCCAGGCGGGGTCGGCGACCGTCGGCGAGCAGCTCGCGGCGATTGACGACCGCGCAACGGCACAGGCGACCGACGCACAGTGGATCGCTGACGAAGTCTCGTCGCTTTCGGCCACAATCGAGGAGATCGCTGCGACCGCGACCGAGGTCAGCGAGCAGAGCCAGCGGGCAACGGACGCGGCAAACGACGGGCGGGAGGCCGCATCCGACGCCATCGAGTCGATGGACGAGGTCCGCGAACTGGGCCAGGCAGTCGCCACGGAGGTGGCCGCCCTGCAGGACCGGGTCGACCGTATCGCCGATGCACTGGCCGGCATCGACCGTATCGCCGACCAGACCAACATGCTCGCCCTGAACGCCTCTATCGAGGCGGCGCGGGCGGGGGACACCACCGATACAGACGGGTTCGCCGTCGTTGCAGACGAAATCAAGGGGCTCGCCGAGGAGTCCCAGCAGCAGGCCGAGGAAATCGAAACGACGCTGGCTGCGGTTCGGGACGCCACAGACGACACCGTTGACCAACTCGACGAAGCCATCGACGGAATCGATGCCGGGGCCGAGCAGGTCACCACGGCGATGGCGCGGCTCGACGACGTGGCCGACACCGTCGCTGAGACGGCCGACGGTATCGCGTCCGTCTCGGCGGCGACCGACGAGCAGGCGACGACGAGCGAAGCCGTCGCCCAGCGGTGTGAGACGGTCTCGGACCGCGCCGCCGCCATCGAAGACGACCTCTCGGAGATACGCGCCGCCCGCTCCGAGCAGACCGCGATGCTGGACGAGATTGACGACGTACTCGCCGCTGCAGAGGCTGACCGGCAGGACCGTCTGGCGGACGCACCGACAGTCTCGACCGGTATCGACGGTCTCGACGACCTCTGTGGCGGCGGGCTCGTCATGGGGGGCCAGGCTGTCTTCCGGTACTCTGACGGGACGCAGGTCGACGGCGCTATCGCTCAGTTGTGCGCGACGGCCGTCGCCGCCGACCGGGCGGTCTCGCTGACGCCGCCCCCGTCCCTGGACCGGTCGACGCTGGCCGCCGCGTTCGCGGCGACCGACCGTTCGCTCGAGGATGCCCTCGACGACGACGCCCTGTTCATCCTCGATACCTTCGGGAACTGGGACGCCCGGTACAACGTGTTCGACCTCGAACGGACCTCGCTGGCTGCCGCCAACGAGACGACGGCCACCAGACGGGACGCCCCGCTGGTCATCGTCGGAAACATTCAGGGCGAGATACGGATGATGGGCGAACAGGCGGCCAGGGAAGCCCGGTACGAGAACGACGACGGCGTCTTCGACCCTCACGACACAGTAGTCAACGTCATCAACGACGACGCGGTCCCGGCCACGCTCGGGGCGTTCTACTCGGGCGCTGCCGACCAGGAACTCACGCTGGCACGGACTGACGGCCGCGAGTACCTGACGCTCACGGCCTCGCCGCGTGGCACTGTGGGTGAGAAACAGCCGGTATCACAGCTGTCGAGCCCACCCTTCCTCCGAGTCCGAGACGACTGATGTTCGGCATCGACGACACTGGTCGGTTCACGTTCGCGACGGACGAGTTCGCCGCACTGCTCGGCCGGACGCCTGACGAACTTGTCGGGACACCCGTTGAAGCGGTCGTCGCAGCCGAGGACCGCGAGACACTGGCCACAGCGAGACAGGCCGTCAGCAGCGCGCCGGGCCGGCTGACCAGAACCTGCCAGGTTACGCTCCCGCAAAGCGATCTTCCTGGTCCAGTTCCGGTTGAGCTCACGACGGCGGCCGACGGGTCCGTCGTCGGCTCGCTCTGTCGAACGGCCGAGACGGCCGACCCCTTTCAGTACTTGTTCGACCTCATCCAGGACGCGGTCGTCGGGTTCGAAATCGTCAATTTCGTCCCGATTGTGCGAACGGTCAACCCCGCGTTCGTCGAAACCTTCGGGTACGACCGGGACGAGATCGTCGGCGAACCGCTCAACGACTACATCGTCCCCGGCGACCGCGTCGAGGAGGCAGTCAACTACGACCAGCGGACGGCCGCCGGCGAAATCAACTACGCCGTCGTCTCGCGGAAGACGGCCGATGGCTGCCGCGAGTTCATATACCGCGGAGTCCCGTACGACACGGCCGACGGCCGTCGCTGCGGGTTCGCGATGTACACGGATGTGACAGACAGCAGGCGGCAAAAGCGGCGACTCCGCGTGCTTCACCGCGTCCTGCGGCACAATCTCCGTAACGAACTCTCTGTCGTGTTCGGGATGTCCGAATACGTCCGTGCCCACGCAGCCGACTCGTCCGTCTCGCTGGCCGCGTCTCGCGCCCTCGACGCGGCTGACCGTCTCGCCGCCGTCAGCGAAAAGGCCCGTAGCGTCGAAACCGCGCTCGACGGGGAATCCGACCAGTCGGTCGACGCGGCGGCGCTGGCTCGGTCCGTCGCCGACAGTTACCGCCCCGACGTACCCGTCGAAACGGCGCTTCCAAGAACACTCCCCGTCACCGGTGGGGCGGCTGTCTACGACGCGCTCGACAACCTCGTCGAGAACGCGGTCAGACACACACCCGAGGGCACAGCCGTCCGAATCACAGCCGAGCGGGCCGGTGGAGACGCGTTCGTCCGCGTTCTCGACGACGGCCCCGGTATCCCTGCGGTCGAACGGGCCGTCGTGTTCGAGGACGAGGACATCACTAATCTCCAGCACGGGAGCGGCCTCGGTATCTGGCTCGCTCGGTGGGTCGCCGAGGCGGCCGGCGGCGGCATCGAGTACGAACGGGCCGACGGATGGACGACCGTCTCACTCAGGCTTCCGCTCTCCGATGCTGACGACGTACTTATGCTGGCTGATACCCCAGAATCCGAGACTGGACCGACGCCGAAGTGATATCCGTACTGTCCCGCCCCCTGTGACGCTCACATTGGCTGTGCTGTTGTTCCAGTAGCGGTAGCCAGCCGTGAGCGAGTGGGGAACCTCAGGGACGCTATCGCCTGAGCGCCGCGGTCAGCGCGATTGCGCCCAGCACGACGCTTGCCAGCGCCAGCGGCGACAGCGGCGGAACGTCGAGCTGAAAGAGCAGGGTCGTCACCACGACGGCTCCCCCGACCAGCCCTGTCGTCCCCGCGACGTGCGTGAGTTCGACGGGCGTCCCGGGAGCCGTTCCGAGGTCCGCATAGAGGTCGATAGCCGCGTGTGCGAACGTCCAGGCCAGCACCGTCGCGCCGCCGGCGACCAGCACCGTCGTCGTCGTTGCCCCCTGGAGGGCGGCCACCAGCAGCGCCAGGAACAGCGATGCGCTGGCACCGTCGACCAGCCGTCCGGACTGGATCAGTTGCCCGCCGGCGAGCAGGACCACGCCGACGAGGGCGGCGGCGGTCGAGACTGCGCTGATGCCGGCGACGAACAGCGTCACGACGCCCGCCGTCAGCGCCGCACCGCCACAGACGGCTCCGGTTCGCGGTATCATTGGCCACCTCGCCAGGCCCGTTCGGTTACCTGTTCCAGCGGCTCAGTTGCGGGCCAGTCGTGGACGGCGATGCCGGCGGCTCGCAACCGTCGGAGCCGTTCGCGGCGTTCGAGCCGCGCCAGCCGGTGGCCCGCCGTGTCCGTCGCGGTCGGGTCGGGGCTCAGGACCGTCACCGGGTGACCGCTGGCGGCGAGTCGACGGACCAGCGCCTCGCTGTCGTCGTCACACAGCGGGCCGAGGAAGACGACGTTCGCCGCCGTCGGCAGTTGTGCGATGAGCCTGGTCGTATCCGGCGTTCGGGTGACCGATGTCGCGGCGAAGGCGCGGTCGGTCCTGAGCAGGTCCCGGGCCCGTTGCTGGTGGGCGGTGCTCGTACCTGGTGCGAGCCACGCTCCGTGTGGCGAGTACGCCGCGACACCGACCTCGTGGCCGTCCTCGGGGAGCCCCTCGACGAGGGCGACGGCGGCCATCGTCGACCGCTCGATTGCCGTCTCGGCGTCCGGTCGCGGCGCGAGGGCGGCGGCCGACCTGGCGTCGACGACCACCACGACCGTCGCGGACTGCTCGCGGCGGAACTCGACGGTCCGCAGGTCGCCGGTCCGGGCGTACTGGTTCCAGTCGACGCGCGAAAGGGGGTCGTTCGAGCGGTGCTCTCTAACCGCGTAGAAGGAGACCCCCTCGCCGCCCTCGTCGACGGGGACCGTCCCGGGCCGGCGGGCCACTGCCGGGACCAGCGGCAACAGCGCCGAACTGGCCGGCTGCTCCCAGGTGACGGTATCGGGTTCGGCCGTGACGCGAGTCCGTCGGGCGACGACGCCGACCACGTCCCTGACGACGACTGTCGCCGGGTCGAACACGCAACGGTCGGTCCCGCCGGTGATCTCGTAGGTAATCGTCGTCGACGCGCCGGGTCGCAGCGCCGTCCCCAGCGACGCCGACCCCTCGACCACCCGAACGGAGTCGGGCACGCCGTCGGCGAGTCGGAGGTCCGGAATCGTTCGTGATCCGTCGTTGCGGATAGTCAGCGCGACGGTCACCCGCTCGCCGAGCGCCGGATCAGTCGGCGTGATTGACCGCTGTATCGACACGTTCGCCGCCGGCGGGACAGCGACGCGGTCGTACGCGCTCAGCGTGACCCCGAGCCCGCCGAGCAACACGAGCGATGGGACCTGGCCCACCAGCCCGACGCCGACGGCGATCAGCGCGGCCCCGGCCAGCCCGAACCAGCGCCCAGTGCGGTGGGTCTCGCTCATCGCTCCTCGTCGCGCCGCCGGAGTTCAGCCGTCGCGTGGGCGACACGCCGCTGGAACGGGTGGACGCCCGAGAGCCACCCGGACAGCCGCGCCCGGAGCGATATCGGCGTCCCGTCGAACAGTTTCCGAGCCGGCTCCCTGTCCGTCCACGCGCCGGACCGGAGCGCGTCCGTTGCTTCGTCGGGAGAGAGCCCGTCACGCCGGAGGACGGTGACAGCGATCCCCTCGACGCGCCGCCGGATGGCTTCCTGTCCGGCTCCAGCAGCAAGCGCCTCGTCGATATCGTCGCCGGGGACCGTGACGTACTGGCTATCAGTGTCGGGCAGCGCCACGCCGCGTTCGCTGTCGAGGGAACGAACGAGGAGTGCGAGGAGCGCGACGCCGCCAGCGAAGACGGCCACGGCGAGGACCGGGAGGTCCGAGACAGCGCCCGAGGGCAACAGCGGCGCGCCGAGGGCGGCGAGTCCGACGCCGATGGCTGTCGCGACGAGGCCGAGCGCCAGCGGGACCCGACGGAGCGTCACGCGTCGGCCTCCTCCGCGGACTCGTCGGCGTCTTTGTCCTCAGAAGCCACGTCGTCGGGACTCGCCGCGATATCGTCCGCGTTGTCGGCGGCCCGTTCCAGCGCCTCGCGGGCCTGGGACTCCAGGGCGGCGTCCGGCCGCTCCCGGCCGTAGCGAACCCGCTCGAACACCGACCTGAGCGAGGCGACGGCGTCGGGGTCGGCACCGGCCGCCGCTGCGTCCGCTTCGACCTCACCCGGCGTCGACGCGCCGTCGCCTGCCGTCACCGCGTCTTCGAGGGCGGCCCACGCGCGGTACACGTCGTTGGTGAGCGGAACGTCGATTTCAGCCGCGCTGTGCGAGGGGTTTCTTGCGGAATCCGTCGTTGCGACGGCCGGCGTCTCGCCACCCGCCTCGTCGATTGTCCGGCTCTGGCCGGCCAGCCGCCAGAGGACGACAAGCCCGACCGCGAGGCCGACAGCGAGCGCACCGACTGCCGGGGCGGGGACGCTCGGCAGCAGCGCGCGGGCACCGTTCTCGCTTTCGGGCGGGTCGATGCTACCTGGCGGGTCGCTGAGACCCTGTCCGTCGGGGTTGTCGATCTCGCTGTCGTCCCGGCTCATCTCCGCCCGGTCGGACCCGGTGGCAGCGTCGAGACTCGCGGCGCCGACGCTGAACGACAGCAGCGCAATCGCGGCGACAACCGCCACGAGGAGGGACTGTCGCTGCATACAGCCATTCCGCTCCTGGCACATGAATAGGTTAGGGACCTGTCGCTTACCGTGAGTCCCTGCTGGGGCGATTCGAACAGCCAGAAAGCCCCTCGCGGATCACTTCGGTCCCCGCTCACGCGATGCGAGGGCGAACACAGTGAACCCCCGCAACGCTCGGCTCCTTTCAGTCCCGTGGTCAGTCGGCTTCGGGCGGGACTGAAAGGGGATTGCTGGCTGTTCGGCGTACTAATTCGAAAATATCCGAATTAGAGTTCGTCTGCGAGGTCTTCGGCGAAGTAGGTCAGAATGAGGTCCGCGCCGGCGCGTTTGATGGACAGCAACGACTCGTAGGCGACCGCTTCGAGGTCGAGCCAGCCCTTCTCGGCGGCGGCGTGTAACATCGCGTACTCGCCGGAGACGTTGTAGGCGGCGACGGGATGGTCGTAAGACTCCCGGATTTCCTTGACGATGTCCAGATACGGCAATGCAGGCTTGACCATCAGCACGTCCGCGCCCTCCTTGACGTCGAGGTCGACCTCGCGGCGGGCCTCGCGTGCGTTCGCGGGGTCCATCTGGTAGTGTCGCCGGTCGCCGAAGGCCGGCGCGCCGTCCGCGGCGTCACGGAACGGGCCGTAGAAGGCCGACTCGTACTTCGCGGCGTAGCTCATGATGGGCACGTCGGTATTCCCCTGGGCGTCCAGCGCCTCCCGAATCGCGCCCACCATGCCGTCGATCATGCCCGACGGCGCGACCATGTCGGCCCCGGCCGCGGCGTGGCTCGTAGCGATTTTCCCAAGCAGGTCAAGCGTCTCGTCGTTGCGAACCGTCAGCCGCGGGTCCGCGGCGGCGTCGTCTTCGAGGACGCCGCAGTGGCCGTGGTCGGTGTACTCACAGAGACAGACGTCCGTGATGACGTAGGCGTCTGTCGCGCTGGTAATCCGTCGCGTCGCCTCTTGGACGACGCCGTCCTCGGCCCAGGCGCGGCTCCCGCGCTCGTCTTTCGATTCGGGGACGCCGAACAGCATCACCGCTTCGACACCGGTTTCGAGAATCTCCTCGACGCGGTCGACCGCTTCGTCGACGGGGACCCGTTCGTGGCCCGGCATCGTCTCGATGGGGACGCGCTCCTCGGTCGTCGCGTCCACGAACACCGGCGCGATGAGGTCCGAGGCGGAGAGGTCTGTCTCGCGTACCAGCGGTCGCACGCCATCGGTTCGCAGGCGGCGCGGGCGCTGTGTCAGGTTCATACTGCCTTTTCAGTCCGTGGCCGGCATCAACCCACCGCTTACTTACTCCGTCTCGATTCGCTCGCGGAGCCAGGCAGCCGCGTCGGCAACGGTTGCCGGGTCGTCGCCGGTGATCTTCACCCGCCCCGGCGTGTCGTCCTTGCGCGGATAGCTCCCGACGGCTACCTCGAACTGTTCGCGGGCCGCCGTGATGTGGGTGACGAGCGCGCCCTCTGGCGCGGGCGTGTGAATCGTTTTCGTCGTCCGGTCGCCGTCGAACTCGTCGGCGATGGTCTCGTACATCGCCTTCAGTTCCTCGGGGATACCCGGCAGGACGTACACACGGTCGATGACACAGCCGGCGGCGAAGCTCTCGTCGGTCAGCAGCGCCTGCCCGCCCTCGGGAATCGACGCCCACGCGTCGAGGTCCAGATCCATGTCGTAGCGGTCCACCAGTTCGGGGTTGTCGTCGGCGAACTGCTCGGCCTTCGCTTCGAGATGTGCCCGAACGTCGTCGGGAACGACGAGTTCGCGGCCGAACGCCCGTGCCACGGCGGCCTTTGTTATGTCGTCTGGCGTCCCGCCGATGCCGCCGGTGACGATAACCGCGTCGAAGGCATCGTGATATCGCGCCACAGCGTCGGCGATGACCGCCTCGTCGTCGGGCACGGTCAGGACGCGAGTAACGCTCGCGCCGGCCGCCGTGAGTTGGCGGCCCAGCCACGACGCGTTCGTGTTCTCCGTGTCGCCAGCGAGCAGTTCGTCACCGACGGTGAGCAGTGCGACCTCCATCATTCCGCTGTGAGAGCCTGCCAGCGTTAAGGGTTTGGCTGGCGCGGCCGTGGAGACACGCTCCGACGCTACCTCCTCTCGATGACCCGAATATGCCAATGGTGTATAATGACATTAAATCTAGTCTAGCCATATTCCGGTAACATACATATACTGGGTTCGGTAAAACAGACGTATGGTACTTGTCAGCAATTGTGTCGACTGCGTCAAACGCGTCTACCCTGAGCGGAGCCGGACACCGAACACAGACCGTGACAGCACCGCACCGGCCGACGAAACAACCACGACACCCGCTGGGACACTGACAGACTGACGCCAGCGGCGGTAAACTGCGTCGGCCTGACGTCGAAACCAAAGCCAACCGCGGTGTCGCGTCGTAACGGCAGATATCAGTAGACAGCTACAGCAATGGAACGCAGCGTTCGCAGCACAGGCAGGGACCGGTCGCTGCTCCGTCGGCTTTCCAGACCGGTTCTCGCGTTCGTTGGACTCGTCGCCGCCGGTGTGATTGGATTCGTCGCGCTGGGCGGCGTCGGTGTCATCAACGCCCTGTTCTGGCTGCTCGACCCCACCAGCATCGAACTCCATTTTCAGACCCACGACGGCCCCGCGACGCTGGTCAAGGGCTACGCTATCGTGGTGTTGACCGGCCTCGTCGTCGCCGGACTGTGGACCGGTGAAACAGTGCTATCGGCCGCCTTTGGCGGCCAGATTCAGGCGGAACTCACACGCATGCAAATCGCCCAACGACTCGAAGAACTGGACGACCACGTCGTCGTCTGTGGCTACGGGACGTTCGGACAGACCGTCGCGGAGCAGATCGGCGACACGGACACCCAGGTAGTGGTCATCGAACAGCAGACAGAACAGTACGAACGGGCGCTCGACGACGGCCATCTCGCGCTGGAGGCCGATGCGAGCCGCGAGGATGCGCTGACGGACGCGGGTATCAAACGCGCCGACACAGTCATCGGCGCGATTGACGATACGAACGCGAACATCCAGATTGCGGTACTGGCCAGCCAGCTTGCACCTACCGTCCGGCTCATCGTTCGGGCCGGCGACCAGCAGGACGAGACAGTGGCCCGCCGCGTGGGCGCGGACGAAGTGATAATCCCCGAAGTCGTCAGCGGGAAGCAGGTCTGTGAGCGTCTGTAAGCCGGACCCCTGTGCCTGTCGGTCAGGGTCTCGCCCCGACCGCTTCAGCAAGCAACTCGGTGACCCCGACGATTTCCAGATCGTCCTCGTAGCCGCCGGTTTTGCGCCCGTCCTCGTACATTGTCATGCACATCGGGCAGGCGACGACGAACTTCTCGACGGCCGCGCCCGCCTCGGTGTCTTCGAGGGCCTCGCGCAGGCGTTCCTCGCTGGGTTTCGTCTCCTCTTCGAGGTCCATCCAGAGGCCGCCGCCGCCACCGCCACAGCAGAAGGAGTCGTCGCGGTTCCGTGGCATCTCGTGGAGGTCTGCGCCGGTGGCCCGGATGAGGTCCCGCGGGGCTTCGAACTCGCCGTTGTACCGCCCGAGGTGACAGGGGTCGTGGTAGGTGACAGTGTAGTCAAGCTCCGACCCGGAGAGGCCCAGCGAATCCGAGCTGGCGAGGTCGGCGACGACCTGCGTGTAGTGGAACACGTCGTCTTCGTCCCACTCACAGGCCTCGAACGCGGGATACTCGTTCATGAACGTGTTGTAGGCGTGGGGGTCCGTCGTGACGATCGAATCGAACTCACAGTCCAGCATCGCCGCGGCGTTGTCCTCGACGAGCATCTCGTAGAGTCCCTCCTCGCCGACGCGGCGCACGTCGTTGCCATCGGTCTGCTCGGCCTCGTAGAGGATGCCGTAGTCCACGTCGGCGGCCTCGAAGACGTGAGCCAGCGCGCGTGCTATCTTCTGATTGCGCTCGTCGTAGCTGGGGTAGTCACCGACGTACCAGAGGTATTCGACCGGTTCGTCGCGGGCGTCCGGGACCTCGAAGTCGAGGTCGTCGGTCCAGTCCGGTCGGGCGCGCTCGGGGTCGCCGAAGGTGTTGCCGTGCTGGAACACGTTCATCATCGCGTCCTGGACGTGTTCGTCCATCTCGCCGGCCTCGGTGAGCCGGCGGTTCATCTCGGTGAACTGCGTGACGTGTTCGATGTCGACCGGGCAGGCGTCCATGCAGGCCATACAGGACATGCAGGACTCCATCGTGTGAGCATCGATGACTGAAGTCCCGCCGTCGGCGATGATCGGCACGTCCTCGCCGCCGGCGTCGCGCTCCTCGCGGTAGCGTTTCAGGTCCAGAATGACGTTTCGCGGGTCCAGCGGCCGCCCGGAGGCTTTTGCCGGACAGACCGAGGAACAGCGGCCGCACTTGGTGCAGGCGTCGTGGTCGAGCAACTGCTTCCAGGAGAAGTCGTCGATGTCGCTGGGGCCGATGTCCTCGGGGCTGGCGTCGCTCGGCACGCCCGGAAGTCGCACGCCGGCTTTCTCGTCGCGAGCGACGAGGTTGGCAAACGACGAGAGCATGTGGAACGGCTTCGCGTACGGAATCCAGGCGACGAACCACAGCGCGACCAGCGAGTGGCTCCACCAGACGAACGGGTACGCGCCCGCTGCCATCTCTGGCGTCATCCCAGCCATGACGAGCACTTCTTTGACCGACCAGCCGACGAAGCTCACCGTCTCGAAGGAGACGTCCCGAACCGTCGAGGTGCCGAGAATCCGGATGCCTTCGGTGATGTAGCCGCCGACGCCCAGCACGAACAGCGCGCCCAGAAACAGGTCGTCCTCGCGGGAGGTGTGGCGGTCGTAGAGGCGGTCAAGCTTGCGGCCGTAGCGCCGCCACAGCGCGACACCGACGCCGACGACGAACAGCAGCCCCATCGCGTCCATCACGAACGAATAGGAGAGGTAGAACCGGCCGACAAAGAAGGATTCACCGGTCAGCGGCCGATAGAGGTCCATGTCGATACCCAGAATCGTCGTCCCGATGAGCAGCGTCAGAAAGCCCCAGACGACGAACGCGTGCATCACGCCGGCGACGGTGTCGCGGTCCAGTTGCTTCCGGTTCGACAGGGCCAACTGCGCCGCCGCGACCGTCCGCTGTGGCAGGTCGTCCAGCCGCTCGAAGGGGTCCTCGCTGCCCCGGGCGTAGCGGGTGACGCGGTCGTACACGCCGTACAGAAAGACGATGACGGCGAGCGCTGCGAGATAGTAGAACAGCGCTTTCCCCACGTCGCCGATGCGCCAGAACGTCGGGCGCGTAGTCGTCTGGAGTATAGATGACATACGGTAACACGTGTTTCGTGTCCGCTTAAATCTTGCCACGCCCCTCCGCCGTCCTGCGAGAATTAGATGACTGTTGAAAGTTTCTTCTCGTTACGTTGTCCATCCGACAGATATATGACCCTCGAGACGTAGTTTGATGTTCGATGGACGAGAAGACCGAAGAACTCCGTGACATCTTCATGGACGTCTCCGACGAGGGGGCCGTGACGGAGTCTCAGGAAGCGTCGAGAGGGTCCCTGGCCGATACTGACGAGACCGGTGTCGCGGACCGACTCGGTGATGTCATCGCGCGGATGCGCGAGCGGTACGAGTTCCGAACCGAACTCGCCGACGAGGCCCTGGTGACAGTGGTCCGACTGTTCTACGAGGGGAGCGACGACGCGACCATCGCAGCCGAGACCGGCGCGGACGAGTCCGATGTGGTCGAGGCGCGACTGGACCTGCATCTCCTCCGCGACGAGGACACAGAGGCACCGTTCGACCTGGCCGAGTTCCGTCGCCGCGTCGCCGACGACGACCCGTCCGTCGCCGACCTCGCCGACGAGTTCGACATCGACGAGTCCTGGGCCGCCCACTACCGTCGCGTCGTCGCCGCACAGGACGCCGCGCGCCGGGTCTCCCACCGATTCCAGAGCGAGTTCGAGGACGTGCTCACCGACGCCGGGCTGTCGACACAGCACGCCGCCGCCCTCCGCGAAGACGGCCTCGACGAGGCCACCGAGGACATAGACTCGCTTGATTCCGGCGCTGACGTGTCGATGTGACTCTGGGTGTTTTTTATATTGGCTGTCAGTTCTACGGGTAGCGTTTAGTTAGTGAATAGAAGTCACGAACAGCCAGCCGGGGCTTTCTGGCTCTCTCCGGTCCTGATTGCGAAACTAAACACTACCGTTCTACCCGCCGAACCTTCTTGTAGGAGAACACGACCACGCAGGGCCATGCCGACCCACACGTTCAGAGAACTGGAAACGGCCGCCTACTGCCCGCGGAAGCTCTACTACCGCCGCCGCGACGGGGCGAGCGAGATCCCCGACGAGATTGAGTCGGTTCGCCGGCTCGCCCGTGATTACGAGCGGCTGCTGACCGACGACGCCGCCCTGCTGGCAGCCCCCATCGAAGTGGGTCCGGACGAGTATCGCGACCGCCTCAGAGGGCTTCGAGAGCGCCTGGCTGACTGGGACGCGCTGGTCGCCCCGGCGGCGACCGATGCGTATCTCGAAGGGAAGGACGCCCGCGGTATCGCACACAAGGTCGTCGCCGGGCGGGACGGTCCGGTCCCGTCGCTCGTCTTCGCCGGTCGGCCGCCCGAGGACGGTGTCTGGGAGCCCCAGACCGTGCGGTTGGTCGCCGCCGCGAAGGCGCTCTCCTGGGAGCGCGAGCGTGATATCGACATCGTCTACGCGGAGTATCCGGCGTACGGCGTAATCCGACGTATCGACGTGAACGCACGGCGGGCCGGCGTCTACCGTCGCGCGGTCAGAACCGCCGACAGTATCGACGGGCCGCCGGGCCGGGTCCGAAACGACGCCAGATGCAAGCCCTGTGAGTTCAGCGACGATTGCGGGGTACAAACGCGGTCGCTACGGTCGATGCTACGCTAAGGCGGACAACTGCCCGGACAGCGGCGAGTGTCAGCCCCGGTCTTCGAGCCACGACTCGACGGCGTCGGCGTGTGCGCCGCGGCGGTGAATCGTCCCGCTGTCGACGTTCACGACCGTCGAACCGGTCCCGCCGTCGGTTTCGCCGGCGTCGAGCACGACGGCGGCGCGCTCCCGGATGGCGTCGAGGTCTCCGACGGACCGGGCACTGGGATTCCCGGAGATGTTGGCGCTGGTGGCGGTTAGCGGACCGGTCTCGGCGAGCAGTTCGAGCGCGAGGTCGTGGTCGGGGACCCGGACCCCGACGCGGTCCCGGCCAGCGACCAGCACGTCCGGGACCACGTCGCGGCGCTCGACGACGACGGTGACCGGGCCGGGGAGGAACTCTCGCATGAACGCCAGTTCGCGGTCGCTCGGACGCGTGTACTCGCGGGCGGACTCGACATCGGGGACGGCCAGCGACACCGGCTTGTCGCGCTCGCGGCCCTTCGCCTCGAACACGTGCTCGACGGCACTAGCATTGAGCGCGTCCGCACCGAGGCCGTACACCGTTTCCGTGGGATAGACGACCAGTTCTCCGTTGCGGACTGCTGCCGCAGCGTCGTCGACTGTCGCCATCGTCAGAGCTGGGCTTCGACGTCGTCGTAGTCGGGGAAGTCGGGCCACTCCTGGGCCACCCACGCGTACTCGACGGTCCGGTCGCTATCGAGGACGAACACGGACGGCCGCGGTTCCTCGATTCCGGCCATCCCGTCGAGGTCCATGTCGATGCCGTACTGCTGTGCGACGCCGTTGGCGGGGTCCGAGAACAGCCGGTAGTCCCCCTCGATCTCCCGCTCTTCGAGCAACTGCTTGTGCTCGTATGGCGTCGAGATGGAGACGCCGACGACGGTGGCCTGCTCGTGCCACGCGCGGTCGCGGATCTCGTTCCAGATGTACGTCGCCGGGAACGCGCCGTCCATCGCGTGGAACACGAGGACGACCCGGTCGCTGTCGGCACACACCGACGCGAGCGATTCGTCCTCCCAGAACTCCTCGTTGACCAGCGGGCGCGTGAAATCCGGCGCGGTGTCGCCTTCCTCGGGGTGGTCGACCGGGTCGAGGTCGACGACGTCGAAGTCGAGCTCCATCAGGCCACACCCCCAGTTGTCCCCTCGCCCTCGCCGTACGTCCGCTCCAGATACGCGACGATGTTCGCACTCTCGGACATCGTGACGCCGGTGTTCTCGTCGACGATGGCCGGGACGGTCCGCTTGCCGGACAGTCGCTTGACTACGTCGCGGTCTGAGTGCATCGGCTCGACGAACCGAGACTGATAGTCGAGGTCGTATTCGTCAAGCTTCCGGACGACGCGCTCACAGAACGGACACGCCTGCAGCCGGTACAGCGTGATGTCGGACTCGCTCATACTCTGGGCAGCGATACGCGCGAAAGCCGGGTAAGGGCTTCGCCGGCGTCCCCTTCATGACAAGTCTTAATCCCCGCGCATTACAACTTCGACCGTTGATGGCCCTGGACCCACCTGTGCCGTTTGAGCTGTCTACAGCGACGCTGCAGGCTATCGAATACGCTGGCGTCACGATACCGAAAAGCGTGGTGCTGGTCGGTGGTACCGCCACTATCGCCTTCCTCATCGTGCTCTCGGCGTTCTTCTCGTCCTCGGAGATCGCGATGTTCTCGCTGCCCGCACACCGGACAGAGGCCCTCGTCGAGGACGGCGTTCCGGGCGCGAGAACGCTCAAGCAGCTCAAAGCGGACCCCCATCGCCTGCTCGTGACGATTCTCGTCGGGAACAACCTCGTCAACATCGCGATGTCCTCCATCGCGACCGGGCTGCTGGCACTCTATCTCTCCCAGGGACAAGCCGTCGCCGTCGCGACGTTCGGTATCACCGCTATCGTGTTGCTGTTCGGCGAGAGCGCGCCCAAGAGCTACGCCGTCGAAAACACCGAGTCGTGGGCGCTGCGCATCTCCAAGCCGCTCAAGGCCGCCGAGAAGGTCCTGCTCCCGCTCATTCTGCTGTTCGACTACCTCACCCGCGTCGTCAACAAGATCACCGGCGGCCGCTCCGCCATCGAAACCTCGTATGTCACCCGCGAGGAGATACAGGACATCATCGAGACGGGCGAGCGCGAGGGCGTCCTCGACGAGGACGAACGCGAGATGCTCCAGCGTACCCTCCGATTTAACGACACCATCGCCAAGGAAGTGATGACCCCGCGGCTGGACATGACTGCTGTCGCCAAGAACGCTTCTGTCGAGGAAGCGCTGGAGACGTGTATCCAGAGTGGCCACGCCCGCATCCCCGTCTACGAGGGGAGCCTGGACAACGTCATCGGCGTCATCCACATCCGCGACCTCGTTCGGGACCTCAACTACGGCGAGGCGCTGGCCCGCGACATGGACCTCGAAGACCTCATCGAGCCGACCCTGCACGTCCCCGAGTCGAAGAACGTCGACGACCTGTTGACCGAGATGCGGGCCGAGCGCCTCCACATGGTCATCGTCATCGACGAGTTCGGGACCACTGAGGGGCTGGTGACGATGGAGGACCTGACCGAGGAAATCGTCGGCGAGATACTCGAAGGCGAGGAGGAAGAGCCCATCGAGTACGTCGACGACGACACGGTCACGGTCAAAGGCGAGGTCAACATCGAGGAGGTCAACGAGGCGCTGGACCTGGACCTGCCGGAAGGCGAGGAGTTCGAGACTATCGCCGGCTTCATATTCAACCGGGCGGGCCGACTGGTCGAGGAGGGCGAGACCATCACCTACGACGGGGTCGAGATCCGCGTCGAACAGGTCGAAAACACGCGTATCATGAAGGCTCGCGTCGTCCGCCTCGAAACTGACGAAACGGAGTCGGTCGACGCCGAAGAGGTCACGGACTGAGGACGCTCGATAGCAGTCGTTTTACATCGGCTGCCGCCGACAGCGATGGCATGGGCTATCACCACCTCGCAGTCGACGATATCGAACCGACACCGGACCGACCGAGCATCCAGCGCTCCATCAGCGATGCGGTCGGCCTTGAAAACGCAGCCGTGAACGTCTACGAGGTCGCTCCCGGTGAGGACATCCCGCTCGCGTATCACTACCACGACGACCAGGAAGAACTGTTTTACGTCCTCTCGGGCACGCTGGCCGTCGAGACGCCGGAGAAGACCTACGAGGTCAGCGAAGACGAGGCGTTCGTCGTCGAACCGGACAGCCCCCAGCGGGCGCACAACCCCGAATCGGCGACCGAGTCGGTTACGACGCTCGTCGTCGGCGCGCCCGCGGTAGACGACGTCCACCCGTACGACCCCGAGTAAGCCAAGCGTCGCGGTCGCTCATCGGGACCGCTACTGGAGCGTGATGGCGTAGGTCAGCGCGAACAGCAGTATCGCGCCGGTCGCGACGTTGATCGCCGTGAGTTCCGCCGCGCCGATGACGCTCAGTCCCCAGACAATAGTGGCCGCAAACACCGTCGAGAGTACGACGTTCATCGCGATGAGTACCCGCGGATCACCCTGAGACCCGCTCGCCCCCTCCTCGAACCCGTTCGCGTCGCTCATGCCCACGAACACGGGCGGGACGCCCCTTAGCTCTTTGGCAGTACACACCGCCGGTCCCTGGCAAATGTGGCGGAATCGCGAAACTAAACGTCGCTGCAGTCCAACACTGGTGTATGGACGTTCGGAACCGCGACGGTGACCCGGTCGATCCGGTCCCCTTCCTCGTCTGCACTGGGATGGCGGTGCTGCTGCTGTTCTCCGTCGGACCGCTGTACGGCCTCGCGTACGGGCTTCCGGTGTGGGCCGGCCTGACCGTTGCGACAGCCGGCACCGTCGCTGTCGCCGCCGTCGCGTACCACCGGCTTGTCTGGACTGCCCCGCCGCCCTGGGTCCAGATAGCCCCGGAGCTTCGCTTTCAGCGCCTCATCTACATCGGCGTCGGGTTTGCCGTTCTGCTCGTTGCCGTCTCCGCCCCGCTGGCCCTGTGATTTACTACCCCGGTGTGTCTGTGGACTGGTATGCGCGAGGTCGAACGCTCTCGGTTCGTGATGGCGCGGCCGCCGGCTGTCCACCGCACGCTCTCGCCGGAGGCGGTCGTCGCGGCGGAGGGGACGTTTACCGTAACGGCCGTCGAAGAGACAGACACGGGCACGCTCGTCACCGCGGCCGGGCCGGGGATGTCGGTGCCGCTACGCTTCGAGTCCCGGGAGGACGGCCTCCGGTACACTGCCGAGGGCGAGGTCGGCCCGTTCGACCATCTGGAGACCCAAGTCATCGTTACACCGGAGGAAAACGGGTCCCGCCTCACGATGCGGTCGACCGTCTCGCTGAACCTGCCGCTGCCCTTCGCCGACCGCATCGCCGCCTGGAAGCGCGGCAACGAGCTGGAGCGGGCCATCGAAGACCTGGCGGCGGACGTGCCCGGGGCGTAAGCCGGCGGGTCAACGTGCTGGGTGTCGGTACGTGGCACTGAGCGACGTGACTACCGCTGGTCGTGAGACGACTGCACACAACCACGGTACGTTTAGTAGCCGTAATTTCAATATACGATCATGAGCATCCTCGACAGCGTCAAGAAGGCACTCACGTCAGAGTCGGACGCGAAGTCCCGCCCCGACGACGGGTCCAAGGGGGCGTACTGGTGTGACGACTGCAGCGTTCGCATCAGGGACGTCGAACTGGAGGGCGAGCCGGTCTGTCCGGACTGCGGCGAGGAGATGCGCTTCGAGCGCGCCTCGGGTCGTGACTGCGCCTGTTAGGGGCTCCGAATCACCGTCTCCTCGCCCTGTTCCGCCGGGAACGGACCCGTGAGTGACTCGCTGTCCGTCCATTCCTCGTCCGTGACGAGCGCGTCATCGAGCGCCGTCCGAAGGGCGTCTTCGTCGTAGTCCGTCCCGATGAACACCAGTTCCGTCCGTCGGTCGCCGTGCTCGTCGTGCCAGTCGAGTTCCGGCCGGTTCGAGCGGTACATGTCCCGCTCGACTTCGGGGAGGCTCGCAATCCAGGGTCCCTGTGCCTCGGCCCGTATCGAAGGGCCGGCCTGGCCGATGACGACGCGGCGCTCGTTGCCCGCCAGCCAGACGGTGCCCTTCGAGCGGACGACACCTGACGGGAGGTCCCGCAACGCGTCAGCGAGTCGGTCGGGGTGGAACGGCCGGCGGCGGCGGTAGGTGAAGGAGGTGACGCCGTACACCTCCTCGGGGTGCTTGTGGTCGGCGTGTCCGTGGCCGGCGTCGTCCGCATCGCCCTCGGCACCGTGGTCGTGGCCGTCTCCGCCGTGGCTGTGCCCGGCCTCGGCCAGCGCCCGCTTCCAGCCCGGCAGGTCGTTGATTTCGTGCTGGTCGAACAGCCCGCGGTCGAACAGCCGGTCGGGGTCGACCTGTGAGAAGGTCGTTCGGATAGTCTCGGCGTCTGGCTGGAGCGCCCGCACCAACTCTTCGGCCTCGTCGAGCTCCGCGTCCGTACAGAGGTCCGTCTTGTTCATCACAACGAGGTTCGACAGTTCGACCTGTTCGACCATGAGGTCAGAGAGGGGGCGATCGGCGTCGTCGGCCGCTGCGCCGTCGCCATCTCCGTCGGCGTTCGCTTCCACAGTACCGCGACGCTCCGGCGTCTCGCCGGCGAATGCGTCGAGGAACAGTCGGGTATCCAGCACGGTCACGAGCGTGTCGACGCGGTACAGCGCGGCCACGCGCGATTCGGTAGTGAACAGCCGCGCGACGGGGGCCGGCTCGGAGATGCCAGAGGACTCGACGACCAGCGCGTCGAAGTCCCGATTGTTCGCCAGCCGGACGACTGCCGTTTCGAGATCGTCCTGCAGTTCACAGCAGATACAGCCGTTCGAAAGCTCCGCGACGCCGTCGTCGACGTCCAGTTCCGACCCCTCCGCGATGAGTTCGGCGTCGACGTTGACGGTTCCCATGTCGTTGACGAGGACGGCGATGTCGCGGTCGCCGGCCTCGGTCAGCAGGTGGTTCAGCAGTGTCGTCTTCCCGGCCCCGAGGCTTCCGGAGAGAATCGTGACGGGAATGGTGTCGCGCATACCTCCCGTTGTGCGTCGCCTGCCTTCAAATCGCGCCTCGTTTCCGGTAGCTGAACACGACCGCCGTCCCGCCACGGCGCGTGGGCGCTGTCGACGGGTAACTGCGACAGCTTTTACTCTGTGCCTCTCGCACACACGACCCACGATGGAACTGGCCGACCGAATCGAGCGCTTTCGCCGGACGTTACGGGAGTGGGCCCGCGGACTGTACCACGGCATGATAACGCATCCGGCCTACGAGAAAATCGAGAAGGAGGCCGAGGACATCGAGGACGCGTTCATGCTGGCCTGTTTCCCCGACGCCTTCGGTATCCCGTCGCCGGTGTCGTACTACACCGCCGAACTGCTGCCCTATCTCGAAGACACCTTCGAGGCCTGGGAGCGGCGGCTGTGGGACCGGGGATCGTACATCGAACGCAAGGGCCAGCAGTACCACTTCTGATGGAACCGTTCGTCTTCTTCGGCGGCAAGGGCGGGGTCGGCAAGACCACCGTCTCCTGTGCCTACGGCGTCAAGTCCGCGCGGGCGGGTCTGGAGACGCTCGTCGTCTCGACGGACCCGGCCCACTCCGTCACGGACGTGTTCGACCAGTCGTTCAGCGACGACCCCGAATCCGTCGAGGGTATCGACGGTCTCGACGCGATGGAGATCGACCCCGAGACCGAGGCCCAGCGCCACCTCGACGGCATCCGTAACGACCTCTCCGAGCAGGTGTCGGCGGCGATGGTCAACGAGATCAACCAACAGCTAGAGATGGCCCACCAGACGCCGGGGGCCTACGAGTCGGCGCTGTTCGACCGCTTCGTCGACGTGATGCGCAACGCCGACCCGTACGACCGGGTCGTCTTCGACACCTCGCCGACCGGCAGCACGCTCCGGCTGCTCGGCCTGCCGGAGTTCCTCGAAGGGTGGATCGACCGGCTGATGCACAAACGCGAGAAGAGCATCGACCTCTTCGAGAAGGCCGCCATCGGGAACAACGAGCCCCGGCGCGTGATGGACGGCGACCCGGTGCTGGCCCGCCTGCAGGACCGCAAGGAGTTCTTCGAGTTCGCCGGCGGCGCGTTACAGTCCGACGCCGCCTTCTTCCTCGTACTCAATCCGGACCAGCTCTCGGTCAACGAGACGCGGCGCGCGATTTCCGAGATGCGAGAGCGCGACCTCTCGGTTCGCGGCCTCGTCGCGAACAAACTCACGCCCGAACCGGAGCCCGACGAGGAGGGGCGCGGGGCTCGGTATCTCCGTGACCGCGTCGCGACTGAAAACGAGCGACTGCAGGAGGTCCGAGAGACGCTCGACCCGCCGCTGGTCGCGGAAATCACGACCCGCACAGCGGAGGTGAAAGGCGACCTGCTCGACGATGTCGCCGCCGAACTCGATGTCGAGACGAACGCCGAGGCACCGACGTTCGTCTGATACGGATTGTGGGAGCGATGTACCGGTATGTATCGGCTCCGGGGGTCGGCACTATCCGGAAATAATCTACAACAGCCCGCGTGAACCACCGGGTCGCCGCTCATGTACGCCGTGCGCACGACCGATAAGTAATCAGATATTGGATTTTTATTTGACAGTCGAAACCGCGTGTCCGAGTCGGTTTTCACGGGCTCCGTAAGTATAAGAAATATATAATAACTATTAATAGGCTAATCTCAGTTAATATTCATGCACATCCATGACTCAAGTAATCTGGATCGTACTGGCTGTACTGGTGACGTTCAGCGTGGGGTATCTGGGGTATTCGAAATACCTTGCGCGGTTCCTCGAACTCGACGATGAAAACGAGACACCGGCACACAAGTACGAAGACGGGCAGGAGTACGTACCGTCGAAGAAACCGGTGTTGTTGGGTCACCACTACTCCAGTATCGCGGGTGGGGCACCGATTGTCGGACCGATCACCGCGGGGGCGGTGTGGGGCTGGGTTCCCGCTCTGTTGTGGATCGCTATCGGCAACCCGCTGATGGGAAGCGTCCACGACTTCGTCTCGCTGTCTGGCTCGCTCAGACACGAGGGGAAGTCCATCGGTTACATCATTGGTGAGTACATCGGGGAGGGGGGCAAGAACATGCTGCTGTGGTTCGCGTTCCTCACGATCATCCTCGTCGTCGCGGTGTTCGCGCTGGTGGTCGCCATCGTCTTCGACGCGTTCCCACAGGTGACGACCGCGAGTTTCGTCTACATCGCACTGGCCCTGCTGTTGGGGGTGTACCTCTACCAGCTTAACGGGCCGTTCCTTCCGGGGACCGTCGTGTTCGTCACGCTGGTGTTCGCTGGCGTGTACGCGGGCATCCAGTACCCGTTCGCGCTGTTCCCGGCCGTCGGCGACGCGAGCTACCCCGCAGGCACGCTCGTTCTCGCGGACGTCCTGAACCTGGGCAGCGGGCAGTGGATCCCCGGTTCCTCCGCGACGGCGATGAACCCCAACCGCGCGGCGTGGGTCCCGATCATCATGGTGTACGCGGGTATCGCGAGCGCGCTCCCGGTGTGGGTGCTGCTCCAGCCGCGTGACTACCTGTCGTCGTTCCTGCTGTACGCCGGCGTCGGCGGCGCGCTGCTGGCCGTCATTGTCGGCACGATATTCGGCACGGCTGCCACCGAGAGCGGCTCGCTGGTCATCGCGGACTCGATGGGTGCCTTCAACGGCTTCTGGGGTGTCGAAGGCGCGGGCCTCGCGCCGCTGTTCCCGCTGCTGTTCATTACCATCGCCTGTGGGACGATCAGCGGCTTCCACTCGCTGGTGTCCTCCGGGACGACGGCCAAGCAGTTGAACAAGGAGACCGACGCCCGCCTCATCGGGTACGGCGGGATGCTCGGCGAGGGGCTGCTGGCCGCCGTCGCGCTGTCGACGCTCGCCGTGGCCGGCTTCGCCGACCCCGCCGGTGGTATCGGCGCCGCGCTCCCGAACTTCGCGACGGGTGGCGGCATCATCTTCACCAGTCTCGGTATCCCTCAAAACTTCGGCGCGCCGTTCATGGCGCTCGTGCTGGTGAGCTTCCTGCTGACCTCGACGGACACGGCCGTCCGACTCGGCCGCTACATGATGGAGGAAATCGTCGGCCTCCGGGCGGGCGAGACGGCCTCCGGCTTCAACGTCGGCGGCGGCCTCCGCTCGACGCTCGGCGAGATCGGGCGCGGCCGCTACACGAACCCGCTCGTGCAGGCCATCCCGGCCTATCTGATGGTCATTTCCGGCGAGTGGCTCACGCTGTGGGCCCTGTTCGGCGGCGCGAACCAGCTGCTCGCGGCGCTGGCGCTGCTGACCGCGACCGTCTGGCTCGCCAACTGGGACGACAGCAAGCAGCTATACTCCACGGGCGTGCCGATGGCGATCATGACGACGATCACCATCCTGGGCCTGGCCTGGCTGGCGTTCTACAGCAACCTCTACCAGAACCTCATCCAGGGCGGTGCCGAGGGCACTGCGGCGATCGCCTCCTCGGCCGTCCAGATGGTGCTGGCGCTCGTGCTCATCGGCCTTGCGCTGGCGCTGGTCAAGAAAGGCTACGACAACATCAGTACGGTCCGTGACCGCGGTCGTGCCGGCGCGGTCGAGCCGGGCGACGACTGACACGCGACTCTTTCTCCGTTTTTTGACGCGTCGACAGCGACAGCTACGCGTCTCGCGTGACCGCCTCGAACGGCGGCCCGGCGTCGTCCGGGTCGGTCGCTATCGCCGTCACCGAGTCCTCACCGGCACGGACGCGAACCCGGGCGAGGTCCCGGTCGCTATCGTCGAGCGTCGCCGTCGCTGTCATCCGTGTCGTTTCGGTCCCGAGAAGGGTTGCCGAGCCGCTTTCGGTCCACTCCGAGACTGCATCGACATCGGTGTCGGTCGCGAGCCCGACGACGCGGGCGTCGTCGACCGCCGTCAGCGGGTCGCGGACGACCTTTGGCTGGTCGACGACCTGCACGGCCGGGGCGGTCAGGAGGCCGAATAGCGCCCCGCTCGCCGACTCGTACACACGCTGGAAAACCGTCGCGATAACGTCCTGGCGCGACGTTAGCTCCACGTCTCCGGAGAAGTCGACAGTCACCGTCGTCTCGATGGTGGGCGCGCCCTCGGCAACGAGCGAGTAGTCGCTGGAGCCGGGGAGCACCGCCGGCGCGGTCGCGCTTGCCTCGATGGGCTCGCTCTCCTCCGGCAGGACGCTACAGCCGGCCAGCGCGGCCGTACAGGCGACGACGAAACCGCGCCGGGTGGGCGGCGTCATTTCCAGAACCGCTTGGCGAACCGCGACAGCACCCCTTCCTCGGGCTGGGTCACGTCCTCCCAGAGGACGAACGCCTCGACTACGTCGGCGGCCTCGCCGGCGACGGCTTCCTGCTCGTCCGGAACGACGACGCCAAGATTGACCTCGTAATGGCCGTAGTAGCCGTACTTCAACAGCGTGCGCTCGCGCTGGTCCTCGACGAACGACCGGACTTCCTCGGGCAGTTCGTCGGCGACGAGGACGAACGTGAAGTCAGTGCGGTAGTGCTCCTCGTTGGCTGTCACGCGCTCGTCGGCCAGGTCGTGGCCCAGTTCGACCAGCCGCTTCAGTTCGCCGACCGTCGGCCGGTCGACGCGGCGGGCGTAGAGGTACTCTTCGGACTCGTGGTCGCCGTAGGACAGCGCCGGATGGAAGAACTGCTTCTGGTTCAGGACTCGCATCTCGCCGTAGAGGTCCCAGCGCTCCCCCCGGAGCCGGTGGTCCCGCTCCAGCGTGTAATTGTACATCAGTCGGTCGCTCACCCGGTCGAAGTACGGGTCCTCTGTCCAGTGTGGGACCTCCTCGACGATTTCATCGGGCAGTTCCGATTTCGGGACCGCACCGGTGACGGGGTCTTCCCAGCCGTCCGCACCGTAGTCCGTCGGGTCCTCGCCCGACCAGGACTCGGATTCCTCGCTCATCGTATCGAGTCACGTGGGCGTTCAGTTCGGACCGGTCCCCTGCCGCGGTAGCTCATACCATGGCGATGCCGTGTCGGACGCTTAAGCCCGTCGGTCAGGGGTTGGTCGTTCACGGGCCGTACACGACCGCCTCGGCAGGTTTTTGATGCTGGCCTTTCAATTGTTCACTGACAATCATGGCGAAAGACACCGAGGCCTGTGGCCGCTGCTCGATGAGTGTCGTCGTCGACGCAGTCGACGAGAACGAGGGCGAACAACCCCACGACCCCTTCGGCGACGACTGCATCGAAGTCGACCAGCGTGACATCGAGCGCGTCTCGCCCGAGGCCTGGATGGGCCGGCTCTCGACCCGCGTCAACGAGGCCGTGAGTCGCTACGTCTGGGGTCGCTGAGAGTCATATCGCCGCGTCGATAATCCAGAAGAGGCCGTAGCTCAGCCCGAACGCCAGCGCGAGCGACCCGATCCAGGCCAGCACCGTCTTGCCCATCTTCTCCCGACTGACCTCGCCGCCGCCGGCGGCCGCGCCGGAGCCGACGATAGCGGAGACGATGATCTCGTTGAACGACACCGGAATGCCGAAGAAGACGGCCGCCTGCGCGATGATGAAGCTCGGAATCAACGCGCCGATGGAGCGTCGCGGGCCGAGCGAGGAGTAGTCCTGTGCCAGCGCTTTTATCATCCGCGGCGCGCCCGTCCACGACCCGATGAGGAGGCCGAGTCCGCCGAACAGCAGGACCCCGGTGATGGGGATGGCCGCCGTCGGCCCCTCACCGAGCAGGGGCACTAGCGGTCCCAGCGCAAGGCCAACCTGGCTCCCGCCGGCGGAGAAGGCCACGAGCCCGCCCATCACCAGCAGGAAGTGCCGTTGCCCGGCGGCTACATCCGCTCTGATGTCCAGATACAGCAGTCCCGCAGCAAGCGCCCCAGCAAGTAACGTCACGACGATCATCGATGGGAGTATCGGCGTCCCGGCCGCTCGCGCGACGGCGCGGGCCACCGATGCCTGCTCGCTGCCCGGTGCCAGGAGCACGAACTCGATGTTCGCCAGAATTATACCGACCAGCCCGCCCAGCAGCGGCACGAGCCGTTCCTCGGTCGTGGCCTCGTGCCGGAGCGACCACGCCGTCCCGAAGGCGATGCCCCCGCCGACGAAGGGTGTCAGGACCCACAGCGAGACGATTTCGATGTACTTGGCCGTCGCCGGCTGGCCGCCCATCGCCAGCCCGACGCCGACGACTGCACCGGTGACGGTAAACGCCGTCGCGATTGGGTAGCCGGTGAAGATACCGACGGCGACCAGGACCGCCGCCGTCAGCAACGCGACGATAGCGGCGATAGCAGAGAGGCCACCACCGCTCGGGAACAGGACGAGTTCGCTGCCGACGGCCTCCGTGACGTTGGCGCCCTGCAGGACCGCGCCGGCCAGCCCGAGGATACCGACGAAGAACCCGGCCCGCATCACCGAGATCGCGTTCGCACCGACGGCCGGCGCGAACGGAGTGGACCCGGACGACCCGGCACCGATTGCCCAGGCCATAAACAGACTCGCGGCTGACGCGACAACAAGCGTCGCAATCGTACTCGTCGCGACCATCTGTCACGGCGTTTGCCCTGCCCTGCAATGAGCCTACCGTTCGCGCGCCCATCACGAGCGACTGCCGACACTGACGCGGGCGTCACGGGCAAACGTTCAGGTGGCAGCGCGTGGTTCGCTCCCGTATGTCCGCCACTGAAGAGACTGTCCGCGTCTGGCTGGTCGAACGAACCTACTCCGACGACGAGCAGAACCTCATCATCCTCACGTACGCGACGCCCGACGGCGAGCGCTACTTCCGGAAGGAGCGGGCGCTCACCTCCTACACCGACCAGCGCGTGACGACGGCCGCCGTGTGTGCTGACCCGGAGAACCTCGGCGCCGTCGAGGACTCCGCCGAGCGCGAACGGTACGCCGCGGAGGCTCAGCGCATGGCGGCCGCGCACGACCCGGACGACCCCATCTGAGCTCGCCCGAGCTGGACTCACCTCTCGTCGGTGTCTTCGCGCTCCTCGTCGGGCGACTTCACGACCCGGCCGACCGTCCCGTCGACCACCTTTCCGGGGATGTCGGTCGGCGTCGTGAGATACTCTTCGACGAGCAACATCCCGACGGCGACGGCGATCGCGGCGCCCCCGACGACCGTCTCCCCGTCGAGCAGGCGGTTGACGCCGAACAGCGCGATGGGGGCCGCGAGGGCGACGGTCGCCGCCAGTCCGATGGTCCCGGTGATGGAGCGCGCCATACCGTCGGGTCGCCGCCGCCGGCCGAAAGCCCTCCGGTCGCGGTCGATTCATTTCTGCCCCGCCCACCCTCGTTTCGTCTCCGCCGCGGCCGTTCCACATCCGTGAACGGTAACACGTTTGTGTGGCTCCGGGCGTAGCGTCGGTATGTTCACCGGCATCGTCGAGGCCACCGGCGAGATCGTCGCACGCGACCGGACTGAGGACGGGCTGCGGCTCCGCGTCGCCGCGCCGTTCGCGGAGGAGCTCGAGCGCGGTCAATCGGTCGCCGTCTCCGGCGCGTGTCTCACCGTCGAGGAGCACGACGCGGACGGCTTCTCGCTGTTCCTCTCCGAGGAGACCGTCGAGCGGACGTATCTCGGCGAACTCGAACCCGGGTCGGCCGTCAACCTCGAACGCGCGCTCCCCGCCGACGGCCGGCTCGACGGCCACTTCGTGCAGGGTCACGTCGACGGCGTCGGTGAGGTGGTCGACATCGAGCGGGTTGGCTCACCGGATTCGGACGAGTCCGACGGTGACTGGGTGTTTGGCTTCTCGCTCCCCGAGTCGATGGGTCGGTACGTCGTCGAGAAGGGGTCGATCACCGTCGACGGCATCTCGCTCACCGTCGCCGACCTCGGCGAGTCGTCGTTCGCGGTCGCCGTTATCCCGGAGACGTACGACGTCACGACCCTCTCGTCGAAGACCGTCGGCGACCCCGTCCACCTCGAGGTCGACGTGATCGCGAAGTACGTCGAGTCGCTGACCGAGGGGTATCGGGGGTAGCTTCGAAGGTATCGCGTTTATCTCCTCACCGCTCCTGGAAGAGATATGAGTGGCAACACCACGGACGACCTCGCCGGGTCGTTGCTCCGTCTCGTCGCGGAGTCGACGGGGTTCGACGCGTCGCTCGCGGCGACGCTGCGGCTCGCCTGCGAAACGGCGGGCTGGGAGTACGGTGAGGCGTGGATACCCGGCTCGGACACCGGCTCCGAGGCCGACGACCCACTCGCGGGAGAGCGACTCGTCGCCGGGCCGACGCACGACCCGGCTGGCC
>ENA-ORDC01000423-ORDC01000423.1-marine-metagenome-genome-assembly--contig:-NODE-423-length-42689-cov-4.007017_pt1 | contig 42689 bp, 52 predicted proteins | sample MGYA00237783_ERZ508515 | MGnify/ENA primary metagenome ERZ508515 (study PRJEB26186, sample SAMN06268792) | marine metagenome | isolation source: Eden Landing Ponds, San Francisco, CA, USA | place... | reverse complement strand
GCCGTCGTCTGCGAGAACGGAGTCGGTTCCGCGGGCGGCGGGGCGGGGCAGGGTACGGTGGATTTGACTACCCGAACAGGCGCTTTCTGATGCTTCGCGTGCGGCTCTGTTCGGCCATGAGGACCGAACACTCCACGTCGTCGACGACGTCCATGACGACGGTGCCGCGGACGAGTCGCGAGAGCAGGCCACGCTCCGTCGCGCCGATGACGAGGAGCGACGCCTCGGTCGCGTGGGACTCGATGGCCGTCTCGACGTCGCCGGTCTCGACGGTGAGCGTGGCGTCGCCGAGGCCGCGCTCGTCGGCCCACTCCCGGAGGAAGCGCTCTCCCTCCGTCTCGTCGTCCGCGACGTGGAGGAGTTCGACCTCCGCGTCGCAGAACTCCCGGAGGACCGAGGCGATGGACGCCGAGAGGTCGGAGTCCGGGCCGCCGGCGGTCGGGACGAGCACGTGCGAGGGGTCGAAGCCGCGGTCCTTCAGCACCAACACGTCGTAGGGGAGCGCGTGGGTTATCTCCTCGAACGCGCTCTCGGCGCGGCCGGGCGACCCGTGGCTGTCGGGGCCCCAGCCCATGACGACGAGGTCGGCGTTGTAGGTCTCCGCCGCGTCGAACACCTCCTCGAACGACCGGTGGGAGAGGACGGTGTGGGTCTCGATGTCCACGTCGAGTTCGTCGGCGTCGACGCGGGCCTGTTCGAGCAGGCGGTCGGCTTCGTCGAAGTCGTACTCCTCGCGGGCCGATTCGAGGGGGGTCTGGTCCGGCACTTTGACGATGTGGACGCCGACGAGCGTCCCGCCGTTCGCCTTGGCGACCGACCCGGCCAGCGACACGAGGTCGCGCTCGCTTTCGGGGTTCGAAAGCGGGACCATGACGCGGTAGCCGCCGTCGGGTTGGACCGTCGAAGCCGCCGACACCGCGGCGTCGGGCAGTTCGCTGGACCGAGAGAGCACGTACCGCGAGAGGATGCCCCGCTTATCGGTGCGCTCGCGGGCGTAGAACAGGTACCAGACGATGCCGAAGACGACGAACAGCACCGACAGCCCGATTTCGATGGGGTCGAGGAAGGCGATGAGTCCGAAGGAGAACACCGCGCCGAGAATCGGCGTGAGCGGGTAGAAGGGCACGGTGAACTCGGGGTCGTACTCGGGCGCGTCGGACTCGCGCATGACGATGAGCGCGAGGTTGAGCAGGCCGTAGACGATGAGGTGGAGGGCGCTACCGGCCTTCGCCAGCACCTTGATGTCGTCGACAGCGACGAGCGAGAAGACGATGATGAAGCCCGTGACCGCGATAGAGCGGTAGGGCGTCGCGAACCGCGGGTGAATCTCGTTGAGCCACGCCGTGACGAGTTTGTCGCGGCCCATGGCGAAGTTGATGCGCGACGACGCGAGGATGGAGGCGTTCGCGCTCGACGCGGTGGCGAGGAGGCCGCCGAAAATGATGACACCGGAGCCGAGTGCGCCGAGGCCGAGTACGGACTCGAACGAGAGTTGCGCGACCTCGACGACGGGGTCGGCACCGGCGGCCGACAGCTCCTGCCACGGCTTGATCGACGCCATGATGATCATCAGGATGGCGTACATCGTCGTGACGATGACGACCGACCCGACGACCGCGAACGGGAGGTTGCGTCCGGGGTTCTTGATCTCCTCGGCGACGGTCGTGATTTTCGCGAAGCCGAGGAAGGAGACGAAGACGAGCGCCGTGCCGGGGAGCACCGCGCCGTAGCCGCCGAGTTCGCTCGGGGCGAACGGGCGGAGCGTCGTGAGGTCGGCTTCGAGGAAGCCGAGTATCGAGAAGGCGGTCAGGATGAGGACGAGCGTGATGACGATGACCACCTGGAGCGTACCGGTCTCCTTCGCGCCGACGTAGTTGACGCCGATGAACAGGAGGCCGGCGAGTATCGCGGCCACCTGCACCGCAGACAGGGAGACGACGCCGAGGTTCACCGCCGGTATCGACACGACGCTGACGAGGAAGTCGCCGAAGCCGATGACGTAGAACGCCGAGGCGAACGCCAGCCCCATCCAGTTTCCCATGCCCGCGATGGAGCCGAAAAGCGGGCCGAGGGCGTGGTTGACGTAGTAGTAGCTCCCGCCGGCTTTCGGCATCGCGGTGCCGAGTTCGGACGCCGACAGCGCCGTAAAAAGCGAGATAATGCCGCCGACGACGAACGAGAGCGCGACGGCCGGACCGGCGATGCCGTACGCCTCGCGCGGGAGGACGAAGATGCCCGCGCCGATCATCGTTCCGACGCCGATGGTGAGCGCGGCGACGGGACCGAGATCCTTCGCAAGTTCCTCGTCGGTCATGTTTCATCCCCGCCGTCGTCGTCCGCTTCCGCCGGCAAAACGACCACGGGGCGGTCGCTGTGCCGGACCAGTTGGTCGCGGACCGCGCCCGAAAACAGGTCCCACCACGAGCGACCGCCGCGCGGGATGAAGACGATAGCCGTCGCGTCGGCCTCGGCGGCGGCGTCGAGGATGGCGTCGCCGACATCGGTCGCAAACCGGAGGTCGGTGTGGAGGTCGATGCCGGCGTCGTCCGCGGCGCGGCGGGCGATGTCGAACAGTTCGTCCGCGACCGCCTCGCGCTGTTCGACGCTGGCTTTGTCCGGCGCGCCGCCCGCCTTCTCGATGACGTGAACGACGGAGGCCCGACCGCCGGCGGCGGCGATGCGGGGGAACGCGGCGGCGCAGGTGAGTTCGGCGTCGTCCGCGTTCGCGAGCGGGAGCAGAGGACGGGAGAACAGCGGCTCGACGTGTTCTGTCATGTGCCGAACCTGCGGGGTTGGGAGTGACGGAGGCGATTCCCCCCGGCGGAACGGGATTGTGCCGGGGTGCCGATGCCCGATTCACAACGTGACCGTCGGGAATTCATGTGCCGGGGTTGTGCGGCAACCGGCTTAGAAGTTCGCAAACCGGGGGAGGGTGTCGAGCGATTCGGTCCCGGCGGGACGCAGACCTCAGACGGCGGTGACCCACGCCCGGTACGCGTCGTCGCGGCCGTAGACCGCCTGAAAGACGCGGTCCGCGAAGCCGGCGAGGCGGTTGGCGTCCGAGCGGGCGGTGATGCGGACGTTCGTCCCGTCGGCCTCCTCGGGGCTCTCCAACTGGTCGATGCGGAACTCGGGGAACTCCGAGAGGAGCGTCTTGAGGCGGTCGAGTTCGCCTTCGGTCACGTCCATGTTGAACGTCTGGTCGGCGAACTGAATCCACGGACCGGGCCCCTCGCCGTCGAGGTCGTCGAGGCGCTCGGCCTCGATGGTGAGAAAGGCACTGCCGCGGTCGCGGTGCGCCGACACGGCGTCGGCGAAAAGCTTCCGGCGCTCGCGGGGGGTGTCGGCCTCGAATCGAGTCATGCGGGTCGATACACCCGCGCGGTACAAAAGCGACCCGCGTCGGGCCGGGCGTGGCGTCAGTCGGCCGGCGACCGAGACGGCCGCCGGCCATCAGAACAGCACGAGGACCGCGGCGAGCGCGAGCGCGCTGACGGTCAGCAGTTGCACGCCGAGGACGGCGAGCGGGGCCGCCCCCGTCTGCCGCATCGCGTCGAGTCGGACGTCGAGGCCGAGGCCGACGAACGCGAGCGCGAACAGGGCGTCGCTGGCGGTGCCGACGGCCGCGAGGGTCGCCTCCGAGAGCAGGCCGAGGTTGGCGACGGCGGCGACGGCGACGAAGCCGACGAGGAACCGCGGGACGCCGTCGAAGACGGCGCGCAGGCCGGTCGCGGCCTCCTCGGCCCGGCCGGCGTAGCGAACCGCGTAGGCGACGGCGACGAAGCCGAGCATGGAGTTGCGCGCGAGTTTGGTCACGGTCGCCCAACGGCCCGCCACTTCGGAGTGGGCGAAGCCGGCCGCGGTGACGGGGCCGGTGCTGAACATGCTCAGGCCGGCCCAGATGCCGAACTGGCGACCGGACAACGGAAGCAGGTCGCCGGCGATGGGGAACGCGGCGAGCGTGAGCGCGTCGAACAGGAGGACCGCGGCGACGACGTGGGCGAGCGACTCGCCGTCGGCGTCGATGGTGCCGGCGATGGCGGTGGCCGCGGAGACGCCGCAGACGCTCGCGCCCGCCGCGAGGAGCGACCCAGTCTTGTCGGCGAGGCCGAACACGCGGCCGGCGACGGCCTCGACGAGGAGGACGCCCGCGGCGACGGTGACGACGACGAGCGCGACCAGCACGGGGCCGGAGGCGACGAGTTCGTCGACGGCGATGCGAGCGCCGAGCAGGACGATACCCGTTTCGAGGAGGAGTTTCTGCGTGTCGATGCCGGGGCGCGCCCAGTCGGGGACGCCGACCGCGTTGGCGACGGCGGCCCCGAAGAAGACGCCGAGCAGGAGCGCGTTGACGCCGGGGACGAACCCGGCGACGAGGGTGGCCGCCCCCGCGAGGGCGACGAGGAGGCCGACGCCGGGGACGAGTCGCGCGAGCCGACCGACGCCGGCGTCCGTGGCGTCCGTGGCGTCCGTATCCGCCCCGGCGCTCACGGCCCGAGCGCCGCGAGGACGGTCACGACGACGAGTCCGAGAGCGGTCGCGCGCCAGCCGCGTTCGAGCGTACACCACAATCCGTACGCGCGCTCGGTGGTGGCCGCGCCGAGCGCGTCGCGCATGGGAGACGAATCGCGCATTTGCCGGAGTCACGAGGGCCGCGCCGTTGAACGTGTCGCTTCCGTCTGTGAAACCGGCAATAAAAACCTCGAAAACGCCGGTTGTCAACCTGAAACAGCGGTAGGACGATAAACAAGGAGCAACTTTTTCTTGTTCCTCTGACCGTCACCGTCGCAGAACTCAGTACGTATCTTCAACACTATATGCTCTCGCCGGATGGGGTCAGATATGGGAAAGCGCATCCTCCTGCTCGGAGCGCCTGGCGCAGGTAAGGGCACACAGTCGAAGCGACTCGCCGAGACCTACGGCGTCGAACACGTCACCACCGGCGACGCGCTGCGCGCGAACAAGGACATGGAGACCGAGTACGGGACGCCCCGTTCGTTCATGGAGAAGGGCGAGCTCGTCCCCGACGCGGTCGTCAACGAAATCGTCGAGGCCGCGCTGGCTGACGCGGATGGTTACGTCCTCGACGGCTACCCGCGGAACCTCTCGCAGGCGGAGTACCTCACCGAAATCACCGACCTCGACGCGGTCATCTACCTGCGGGTCGCCGAGTCCGAGCTCGTCGAGCGCCTCACCGGCCGCCGCGTCTGTGACGACTGCGGCACGAACTTCCACGTGAAGTTCAACCAGCCCGAAGAAGCGGGCGTCTGCGACGACTGCGGCGGCGAACTCGTCCAGCGCGACGACGACACCGAAGAGACCGTCCGCGAGCGCCTGTCGGTGTTCGAGGAGAACACCGAGCCGGTCATCGAACACTACCGCGACGAGGGCGTCCTCGTCGAGGTCGACGGCGAGCAGACTCCCGACGAGGTCTTCGAGGACATCCGGGACGTCGTCGACGACGCCTAAGCGCGGGTTCGACGCGCGAACCGCCTCATCGACGCAGTTCGGCGCGACGTTTTTCACCGACCGAGACGCGTCCGTCCGCATCGCCGACGGTGCGCTCGCTGTCGTCCGCAGAGTAAAACCTTGATAACAGCCGGTTGCTAAAGAGCCGGTAATGGCACGAATCGAATCTCGGGTGCGCGACCTCGTCGGCGAGGACGCCGACATGCGCGCCGCCGTCGAGACCGTCCTCGACCGGGCGGACGACGGTGAAGTCGAGTGGGCCGACGTTCGCGACGAGCTCACGAGCGGCCAGTGGGGTCGCCTCATCGAGAAGGGTATCCTCGTCGACGGCGACGAAGGGTTCCGGCTCGCCGACGTGGGGGAGACCCGCGCCGGCCTCGAAGACGACACGTCCGGCTCCGACGGCTCGTCGACCGACATCGACACCGACGACTCCTCGTGGTCGAAGTACGACAAGGGTGCGGCCGTCGTCACGGTCGGCCTGTTCCTCGGCTACTCGGTCTCCGAGGTCCGCAACGTCATCGGCGGCGTGATGGACGTGGTGCTCGGCCCGCTCGCCGAGATGCTCCCGTTCTACGCCGTCGTGATGGTCCTCGCGCTCGCGACCGGTCTCTACTCCACGCTCCTGCAGGCGAACCTCATGAACATGGAGAAGATGGGCAAGTACCAAGACCGGATGAAGGACATCCAACAGCGGCAGAAGGACGCCAAGGAGCGCGGCGACGACGCGGAGCTCGAAAAGATTCAAGAAGAGCAGATGGAGGCGATGGGCGACCAGATGGGCATGTTCAAAGAGCAGTTCCGCCCGATGGTCTGGATCATGTTCCTCACCATCCCGGTGTTCCTCTGGATGTACTGGGCCATCGGCGTCGGCGGGAACGCCCAGCCTCACATCATCACCGGGAACATCGTGCTCCCGCTCGTCGGCACCACAGAGTGGACGCAGGGCGTTCTCGGCCCCATGCAGGCGTGGATTGTCTGGTACTTCCTCTGCTCGATGGGCTTCACCCAGATCATCCGCAAGTCGCTCAACATCGACATGTCGCCGTCGGCGTCGTAAGCCGGTTCGGTCGACAGCCGACCCGGTCGATTCGACTCGAATCGACCCGGCTCGAAGCAACCTAGTTTCTCTCTCCGTTGCCGACGCGCGCCGGCCGCGGCGCTCTCTCGTCTCGCCGCCGGGGAAGGTCCTCCGCCGCCGTGCGAAGCCTCCGCAGGGGCCGTCGGCAACGATAACACCTTTTAGCCGACCGCACACAGCATGGATATGTTACTGACCGTCTCCGGACCACCGGGCAGCGGAAAGAGTACGACCGCCGCCGCGCTCGCCGAGGCGTTCGACCTCGAACACATAAGCGGCGGGGACATCTTCCGCGAGCTCGCCGCCGAGCGCGACATGACCGCGGTCGAGTTCAACAAGCACGCCGAGGAAGACGACCAGATCGACCGCGACCTCGACCGCCGCCTCCGCGACATCGCCCTCGACCGCGACGACGTGCTCCTCGAATCCCGACTCGCCGGCTGGCTCGCCGGCGACGCCGCCGACCTCCGCTTCTGGCTCGACGCCCCCGTGGATGTCCGCGCGGAGCGCATCGCCGACCGCGAGGACAAAGCGCCCGACGTCGCCCGCGAGGAGACCACGACCCGCGAGGCGAGCGAGGTCAAGCGGTACGACGCGTACTACGACATCGACATCACGGACCTCTCTATCTACGATATCGCGCTCAACACCGCCCGCTGGGGGCCCGACGAGGTGACGGCCGTCTGCATCGCCGCGGTCGACTCCTACGACCCCGAGGCCGACGAGGGCAAATACCCGGTCGACGGCGTCCGCTACGACTTCTGACCATGCTCCGAGACCCGCCCGAACACCGGAGCGTCGACGACCTGCTCTCGTTCGGCGTCGTCAACCTCGACAAGCCGCCGGGGCCGTCGGCCCATCAGGTCACCGGCTGGGTCCGCGACATGGCCGACGTCGACCGCGCGGCCCACTCGGGGACGCTCGACCCGAAGGTGACCGGCTGTCTCCCCACACTCCTCGGCGACGCGACGCGCATGGCGCAGGTGTTCCTCGAAGGCTCGAAGGAGTACGTCTCCGTGCTCGAACTCCACGGGCCCGCCCCGGCCGATATCGACTCGACCGTCGCCGAGTTCGAATCGAAACTCTACCAGAAGCCCCCGCGGAAGTCCGCTGTCTCGCGTCGCCTCCGCGTCCGCGAAATCTACGACCTCGACCTCCTCGAAGTGACGGACAGACAGGCGCTGTTGCGCATCCGGTGTGAGTCGGGGACGTACGTCCGCAAGCTATGTCACGACCTCGGACTCGCGCTCGGCACCGGCGGCCATATGGGTCACCTCCGCCGGACCGCGACCGACCCCTTCGACGACGCGGACCTCGCGACGCTCCACGACCTCACCGACGCCCTCGCGTTCGCCGCGGAGGGCGACGAGTCGTGGCTCCGCGATGTGGTCTCGCCCGCCGAACGGGCGCTGTCGCACCTCCCGGCCGTGACCATCGCCAACAGCGCGGCCCGCGAGGTCGCCAACGGCGCACCCGTCTACGCCCCCGGCGTCTTCGACGTCGACGCCGACGCCTCCCGCGGCGACCTCGTCGCCTGTTTCACCGACGACGGTTCGGCGGTCTGTCTGGGCGAACTCGTCGGCGACGCCGACGCCGACGCCGGCGAGGTCGTCTCGCTGGAAGCCGTGTTGGTCTGAAGCCGGACTCTACTTTCTCCGGCGCTTTTGTTCCGCGTCCGCGAGCGTCTCCGCCTGCTCGTTGACCGAGGCGACCTCCCGCTTCGCGTCCGATTTGTCGAGGTCGTAGACGTAGCGCCACGAGGCCAGCGGGTAGCCGTGGGACTCCTCGGGGCGGTCCGCCGCCGGTTCGGACTCGCCACCGCGACGAATCGACCACCACCGGCCGGCCCCGACGCCCAACCCGAGGATGAGGAGCACCACGACGACGAACGGGAGCAGTCCGAGCGGGACGGTCTGGAGGGACGTGGACATGAGTTGTCATTACTCGCCGCGCGACAAAAGCGTATTCGCGGCGCAACTCCGGCGAGTCGGGAGCGTTCGAACCGCACGACTCCGATGGGATACAGTGCCACGCCAGTCCGTCGCGTCGCCGCGACGAAACGAAGGGCTTAACCGCGAGACACGCATCGCTTTGAATGCACCCCGGGACCGTGGGGTAGTGGTATCCTCTGCCGATGGGGTCGGTAGGACCTGAGTTCGACTCTCAGCGGTCCCACTTCTTACTTTCGTGGATTAAAATTACTAGCGTTCCAAGCACTCTCTGTAAATTTTGCACCATCTAGCAGAGAGAAAATAAAGAACTGCTTAAAAACCCCTTCTGACGGGTGGTTTGCGTGACCCGCGAGTGCCCCACGTGCGGTCACGAATCAGAGAAACTGTTCCGCTGTGAGCGCTGTGGGCGCGACCTCGTTGGAGGTGACCGCCGGTGAGCGACAACGTCGGCGAGGTCGTCCTCGAAAAATACCGCGACGACGAACTCGCGGATATCATCCGCGCTCGCGTCGACCACGGTCTCGTTCCCGGCGCTGTCGACGAGGCGACTATCCAGCACATCGCGGACCGCGCGGCTGGTGACGCGCGACTCGCAATCACCAAACTTCGGCGGGCGGCCCAGCTCGCAGACCTCCAAGAACTCGACGCGCTCAGCCCGGGGCTCGTCGATGACGTCGCTGATGGTGCCGCGGGGGAAGTCCACGAGCGGAACGTCGAGCGACTATCGACGCACAAGCGACTCCTCTACGACATCGTCAAGCGCCACGGTGAAGTCTCGTCTACGGACCTCCACGCCGCGTACGAAGAGCACATCTCCGCGCCGAAATCGAAGGCGATCCGTCGCCGCTATCTAGTTGCGCTCGAACGGTACCGACTCATCGAACAAGAGGGGGCGACGCGGGGGACTCGGTATCGGCTCGTTGAGCCGTAGTCTCACGACGCTGCTGCGGCTGTGTCGTTGTTCTCCATGTCGAATGGAAGGTTAATGACTAACTCATCAAACCAGACGATTGGTCGCTTACTCTGGCCCTCTTGCTCGAAGAAGATGACACCCAATCGAGCGAGACGGTTGAGCTCTTCGTGGACGTTCTTCACGTCACGGTTGACTACGCGGGCCGTCTCGTTGATGCTGGATGGTTCTTCCCGACGGATAGCTTTGATGAGGTCAAGCGTTCGCGGGGTTAGCGTAGCCATCAGGTCATCATAGCTTGTGAATGAAATCGTCGGTGTGGAGTCTACAGAGTCGCCATCTTCGAGAGCGGTGAGACTCTCGGTAACGTCCTCTTCGAACTCTCGGTCCGATTTTACTGTAACGACGAGTGTCGATTCGGCTTCGAGTAGTTCGCGTTCTATCGGGTGCAGCGGTGGCACAGTATCTGACATTGGGACCTCCCTCGGATGGCCTCACTTGGGTTCAAACTCCGATTTCGGTATCTCGCTCCAGAACCGCTCCCAGAGTTCGACGATTCCGGGGAACTCGATGATCTCTGGGTCAGGGTTCGGCGCGACGTGGAGTTCGTGGCCTTTTGTGTCTTCGTGTGAGTTATCGTACCGACGAATCGTTCCATCCTTGAGAGTGCGTTCAGAGTCTGGCTGTATCGCACCGTAGTGGAGCTTGTAGGCCCACCCAGATGGGTACGCATCATCTGAGGTTCGCATGCAGAACACTCGAACCACAGTTCCGTCGGGGTATTTCTCCCCTCTGCTCACACCATCAAGGTCGTCGTCGGTCAGCGAGGCCATCCTCAACCATTGGTACGTAGACCAATTGCATAACTCTATCCATTGGTCTGAGTGCCAAGAGCACATCTCCGCGCCGAAATCGAAGGCGACCCGTCGCCGCTATCTTTCTTCGAGGAGAGAATCCCGCCGTTTACGGCGGGACTGAATCCGACACTTCCTACGCAGTCCACCGTCGATGGCAGGCTGGATATTCCACGCTCATTCAGGTCGAGACGGCATCGCAGGTCCAGCCGGGGTCGCTCCCCGTACGCCGGATGAGGTCCGCGCGGCACGCCGGACAGTAGTCGGGGACCGTCGTTTCGCCCCGCGGGACATAGACGCCGCCGCCGCATTCCACGCACGCATCGGCGACGACTGTGGTGCAGTCCGCACACAGGTTGAAGTCGTCAACCGTGAGGTCGCGCAGCACTTCGAGCTTTTTGTCCAGGATGTACTCGTCGATAACCGCCTGACAACTGTGGCACGGCTTCATAGCGATACAGCGTGTCAGATGTGACCATGACACATATACCTGTCGTCGGAGGAGTCTCTTGTCGCGGAATTTCAGTCGGAGGAGACCCTCGCCGGAGACGAGAACTGTCACGAATACACGCGATAGAGGCTAGCACGCCCGATGCGAACGCGATTCACAGAATTCATAAGTAACTCGGTGACGAGTTAGTATTTGCCACTGTCAGAGGCACATCGTGGTGGCAAACGGAATCAGTCGCCCACTACACCACCCATTCTCCCGTGTCTATCGATTCGAGCAGTGATGCCCACGAACTCGGTACCGGATGGTGTCCGAGACCGGGTCTCACCGCCGCGGGCTCGCGTCGGTGCGGGCGTCCCCGTATCGCTCTGAGAGCATCGCGTCCGCCGCCCGATGAGCGCCGACGAGAACGACCACGCCCGCGACGATAGTCGCGACCGACAGCGGCGTCGAGAGCAGGCCGAGAGAGACGATGAGCGTCGTCGCGCACGCCGGCGGGGGGACCGCGTCGAGTTCGACCATCCCCCAACTCGTCGCGGCGACTGAGACCCCCCCGCTCGTGACGAGTCGGAGCGTGTCCGTCGACGCGGCCGGAAGCGACGGACCGAGCGTCAGGTCGGGGGCGACGAGCGCGTAGGCCGCGAAGCCGACGACGGCTCCGATGGCGTGCCCGCCGATGATGCGAGTCGAGCGGGGGCGCGCGCCGCGCCGCCGAAACGCGAGCGCGAACGCCGTGGGGCCGAGGCTCGGAAAGACGAACGGCTCGCCGGTCGCCCACGCGATACCGCCGAGCGCGGCGACGAGCAGGCCGGCGGTGAGTCCCGTTTCGAGACCGTGCCGAGACATGGGACACGCTCTGTCGGCGGTGCGTGAAAACGCTGTCCGATTCGAGTGGGAGAGAATCCGTCGGCGACGCCGAAAGCCGCCCGGAAGCGACGCTAACGGTCGGAGCGAGCCTAAATCCAGCCCTCTTGGGCGAGCAGTTCGCCGTTGAGAACCGAGGCCCCGGCCGCGCCGCGAATCGTGTTGTGCGCGAGGCAGTTGTACTTCACACCGTGTTCGGTCGACTGGATGCCGCCGGCCGAAATCTGCATCCCGTCGCCGCGGTCGCGGTCGAGACGGGGCTGTGGGCGGAACTCGTCCTCGAAGACGTGGATGAGCTGTTCGGGCGCGCTCGGGAGGTCGACGCCGGGGTACTCGCGCATCGCGGCGGCGACGTCCTCGGGGGAGGCGTCGTCGGCGAGGTCGGCGAAGACGCTTTCGAGGTGGCCGTCGAGCGTCGGGATGCGGTTACACGAGGCGTTGACCTCGGCGTCGTGGAGCGCGACCTCCGCGCCGTCGAACGAGCCCAGAAGCTTGCGGGACTCCGTCTCCATCTTCTCGTCTTCGCCGCCGATGTGCGGGATGGCGTTGTCGATAATCTCCATCGAGGTGACGCCGTCGTAGCCCGCGCCGGAGACCGCCTGCAGGGTCGTGACGTCGACGCGTTCGAGTCCGAACCGGTCGAGCGCGGCGAGCGTCGGGACCATCGTGATGGTCGAGCAGTTCGGGTTCTTCACGAGCGCGCCGTCCCAGCCGCGCTCGTCGCGCTGGACCTCGATGAGGTCGAGATGCCCGGGGTTTATCTCCGGAATCGTGAGCGGCACGTCGGGTGCCATCCGGTCGTTCGAGGAGTTCGAGGAGACGACGTAGCCCGCTTCGAGGAACGCGGGTTCGACCTCGGCGGCGACCGACGACGGGAGCGACGAAAACAGGAGATCGATGTCGTCGGGCACGTCCGCGGGGTCGGTGCTCCCGACTTCCATCGCGGCCACGTCGTCCGGGATGGGCGTGTTGACGCGCCACTTCGCGGCCTCGTCGTATCGCTTGCCCGCGCTCGACTCGCTCGCGGTCAGCGCCGCGAGTTCGAACGTCGGGTGGTCGTCGAGGAGTTGGATGAATCGCTGTCCGACTGCGCCGGTTGCACCGAGGATGCCGACTCGTACTGCCATTACCCGTGTCGTAGTGTGGCACGCGCATAAGGCCGTTTGGATTTGAACCAGTATTCGCGGCTGATAGTGCCAGAGAAGTGTAAGCTCGGGCGTTCTATCACGGTCGAACACGCAAATCGTCGTCTGTCGAACCAGCCACCGACGTGCGTTGGGAAAATCGATAGAATAACGTGCGGTTCCCTGAAAGACTACCGCAAATGTTCAGCAAGGTTCTCGTCGCCAACCGAGGCGAGATCGCGGTGCGCGTCATGCGCGCCTGCGAGGAGCTCGGAGTCCGAACCGTCGCCGTCTACAGCGAGGCGGACAAACACGGCGGGCACGTGCGGTACGCCGACGAGGCGTACAACATCGGCCCCGCCCGCGCGGCCGATTCCTACCTCGACCACGAGTCGGTCATCGAGGCCGCGCGGAAAGCCGACGCCGACGCCATCCATCCCGGCTACGGCTTCCTCGCGGAGAACGCCGCGTTCGCCCGAAAGGTCGAGGCGTCCGAGTTCAAGTGGGTCGGCCCGTCGGCCGACGCCATGGAGCGCCTCGGCGAGAAGACGAAGGCCCGCACGCTCATGCAGGACGCCGACGTGCCGGTCGTCCCCGGCACGACCGAGCCCGCCGACTCTGCCGACGACGTGAAGGCCGTCGCCGACGAGTTCGGCTACCCGGTCGCCATCAAGGCCGAGGGCGGCGGCGGCGGCCGCGGCCTGAAGGTCGTCCACTCCGAGGACGAGGTCGACGAGCAGTTCGAGACGGCCAAGCGCGAGGGCGAGGCGTACTTCGACAACGCCTCCGTCTACGTGGAGAAGTACCTCGAATCGCCGCGCCACATCGAGGTGCAGATTCTCGCCGACGAGCACGGCAACGTCCGCCACCTCGGCGAGCGCGACTGCTCGCTCCAGCGCCGCCACCAGAAGGTCATCGAGGAGGCCCCGTCGCCGGCGCTGTCCGACGACCTCCGCGAGCGCATCGGCGAGGCCGCCCGCCGCGGCGTCCGCGCCGCCGGCTACACCAACGCCGGCACCGTGGAGTTCCTCGTCGAAGACAGCGTTGCGTCGGAGACGCAACGAGCAGACGGCGAAGCCGTCGACGCCGAGTTCTACTTCATGGAGGTCAACACGCGCATCCAGGTCGAACACACCGTCACCGAGGAAGTGACGGGTCTCGACGTGGTGAAGTGGCAACTGCGCGTCGCCGCCGGCGAGGAACTCGACTTCTCGCAGGACGACGTGGAGATCGAGGGTCACTCGATGGAGTTCCGCATCAACGCGGAAGCCCCCGAAAAGGAGTTCGCGCCCGCGACGGGCACGCTCGCGACGTACGACCCGCCGGGCGGCATCGGCGTCCGCATGGACGACGCCGTCCGTCAGGGCGACGAAATCGGCGGCGACTACGACTCGATGATTGCCAAGCTCATCGTCACCGCCTCGGACCGCGAGGAGGTCCTCGCCCGCGCCGAGCGCGCGCTCGCCGAGTTCGACATCGAGGGGCTCCGCACGGTCATCCCGTTCCACCGCCTCATGCTCACCGACGAGGCGTTCCGCGAGGGGAGCCACACGACGAAGTACCTCGACGAGGTGCTCGACCCCGACCGCATTCAGGCCGCCGTCGAGCGCTGGTCGCCCGAGGCCGTCGCCGACGATGACGACGACGACGAGGTCACGGAGCGGACCTTCACCGTCGAGGTCAACGGCAAGCGCTTCGAGGTCAGCCTCGAAGAGCGCGGCGCGCCCGCCATCCCGGTCGGCGACGCCTCGGCGGGCGGTTCCAACTCGTCCGGCCCGCGCAAGCGCCGCGACGACGGCGGCGACGACGACGCCCAGCAGATTATCGAGGGCGACGGCGAGTCCGTCACCGCCGAGATGCAGGGAACCATCCTCTCGGTCGAAGTCGAGGAGGGCGACGAGGTCGAACCCGGCGACACCGTCTGCATCCTCGAAGCCATGAAGATGGAAAACGACGTGGTCGCCGAGCGCGGCGGCACCGTCTCGCAGGTCCTCGTCTCCGAGGGCGACAGCGTCGACATGGGCGACGTGTTGCTCGTCCTCGAATAGTCGGCTCGCGACGTCGAACCCGACGCTCGAACCGCGAACCTCTTTTCCCGTGCGCCGGTAGCGACCTCCATGAGCGACACGCGACGCGCCCTCCTCGACGCACTCGCCGCGGGTCCCGTCTCCGGGCCCGACCTCGCCGACCGACTGGACGTCTCCCGCGCGGCCGTCTGGAAACACGTCGAGTCACTCCGCGACGAGGGGTTCGGCATCGAGAGCGCCGACGACGGCTACGTCGTCACCGACGTGCCGGAGTACGGCGGCCCGGCAATCGAGTACGGTCTCGGCGTCGACTACGACGTGGAGTTCCACGAGACGCTCGACTCATCGAACGACCGCGCCCGCGAACTCGCCGCCGAGGGGGCGAGCGACGTGGTCGTCGTCGCCCGCGAGCAGACCGCCAGCCGGGGGAGAAAGAACCGCGAGTGGTCCGCGCCCGACGGCGGCGTCTGGATGAGCCTGCTCGTCCGCCCGGACGAACCGCCGGCGTACGCCCCGCTGTACACGCTGGCGATGGCTGTTGCCGTCTGCGACGCGGCGCGCGAGGCCGGAGTGGACGCGAAAATCAAGTGGCCGAACGACGTTATCGTGAGCGAAGCGAACGATAACTCGTCGGGCGCGCAAGCGTCCGACGGAGGTGCCACGAGCGAAGCGAGTGGGGGTTCGAACGACGCCGCCACGGCCGACGGCCGCGGCTACCGGAAGCTCTGCGGCATCCTCACCGAGATGGAAGGCGAGGCCGACCGCGTCTCGTGGCTCGTCATCGGCCCCGGAACCAACGTCAACCTCGACCCCGCGGACCTCCCCGCGGGCGCGACGAGCGTCGCCGCCGAGGCCGGTCCCGTCGAGCGCCGCGTGTTCGTCCAGCGGGTGCTCGAACGCTTCGACGACCTGCGTGGCGACCTCGACGCGGTCCTCCCCGCGTGGCGCGAGCGGGCGGACACGCTCGGCAGGCGGGTCCGCGTCCACACCGCGAGCGGCGTCATCGAAGGCGACGCAATCGACGTCGAACACCCCGGCACGCTCGTCGTCCGAACCGACGAGGGAGAAACGCGAGTCCACGCCGGCGACTGCGAGCACCTGCGCCCGGCCGACAACGGGCGCTGAATCCGCGACCGAACCCGCGCACCGCTGTTTCTGCTGTTCCGCTACTCGCCGCCGTCTGCGGTCGCCGTCGAGTCGGCGGCCGCGTCCGCCTCCGCGGGCGACTCCGGCGCGGCGTCGTCCGGCACCTCGCCGGCGGCCTCGTCGCCGTCGCCGCCCTCGATGCGGACTGTCAGGACGGGGACTGTCGACGCGCGGACGACCTTTTCTGCGACCGACCCGAGCAGGAGGCGGTCGATGCCGCCGCGGCCGTGGGTCCCCATGACGATGAGGTCGCACTCGCCGCGCTCGGCGAACTCGACGATTTCCCGGCTCGGCGTCCCTTCGAGGACGTGCGTTTCGGCGGGGACACCCTGCGACTCGGCGTCGGTGCGCAACATGTCGTCGAGCCCCTCCCACGACGATTCCATCGGGAGCCCCGCGAAGCTCCCCGCGTTCACCACGTACACCCCGTGGAGTTCCGCATCGTGGACGGCCGCTAACGCCGCCGCGTGGACCGCGACGCGCTCGGAGCCGGCTGAGCCGTCGATGGGAACGATGATTCGGTCGTACAACACCATGACACTTGGTAACATATTCTCGGGGTCGGTAATAACCCTTTGCTACGGGAGGAGTACTGCGAGAATAGGTCGGCGTTCGTGAGCGTTCTGCGGCCCGGCAGGAGCGGATTCCGGAAGCGTGGAGTCGTCCGAACTCAGAGGTACACGTCTTTCACGTCCGCCTGCCCGGCCCGGCGGACGACGGCGCGGACCACGTCCTCGACGCCAGCGAGGTTGTCCGTGTCGCCGTCGAGGACCAGAAGCTTGGCGTCGCGGCCCTCCTCGACGAGGCCGTAGTTCAGCCCGGCGATGTCGGCCCCGTTGACGGTCGCCATGCGGAGGACTTCTGTGGCCGACACGTCCGCCAGCTTGGAGGTGAACTCCATCTCGCGGAACATCGAGGGGCTGTTGAGCATCACGTTGTCCGTGCCGAGCGCGACGGTAGTACGGTCGACCAGTTCGCGAATCGGCGCGACGCCCGCGTCGGTGACGAGGTTCGACCGCGGGCAGACGACGATGGGTATCTCGCTGTCCTCGACGCGTTCGAGGTGGAGCGCCTCGGGGTGGACCATGTGGACGAGGAAGTCCGGTTCGAGGTCCAACGCGGCGTTGATGTCGTGGGCGTCGCGCTCGCCCGCGTGGATGCCGAACAGCTTTCCGGCGGCCGCGGTCGCGTTCCGGAGCGCGCCGAACTCGCCGTCCCGCGCGCCCGACGCGCCGAACCCGTCGGCGATTTCCATCGCGTCGGCCGTCTCGCGGCCGAGGACGACCGCCTCGATGTCGCGGCCGTCGAGCGCCCGTCGGATGACGTCGACGCCCTCGACGCCGCCCTCGCGGAACTCAACACAGGCCGCCGTCCCGCCGGCCTCCATCATCCGGAGCGACCGGTGCATCGCGGCGGCTTTCTCCTCGGTGCTGGCCGCGCGGAGCAGTCGGTGTTTCAGCCCGTCCGGCGGCGCGACGAGGTCGTCGAGCGACAGCCCCTCGCCGGCCTCCTTGGCGATGGAATCGCCGAGGTGGGTGTGGGCGTTGACGAACGCGGGTAGGACGATGTCCGTCGAATCGGTCGCCGTCTCCTCGATTTCGGTTATCGTGCCGTCCTCGACGACGACCCGCCCCTCGACCGGGTCGAAGTCGCGGCCGCGGAGTATCGTACCCTCGAGTTGCATCGCTCTCGAATGCGTCTCGGCGGGGCTTGAACCTCCCGTCTCGGGACGGCGGCTACTCGAACTCGTCGAGCGTCGCGTTGAGGCCGCTTCTGACCTCGGCGACGAGCGCGCCGTCGGCGTCGAGGCCGAGCACGTCCGCGGCCGCGCGGCCGACCCGCTCTGTCTCCTCGCGGGGGGCGTAGACGCCGAGTCGCCACTGCTGTTCCTGCGCGGTCCGGAGCGCCTGCACGAGCGGCGATTCCCGCTCCAACTGCCGCATCTCGCCGTTGACCATCACCCGCGACGACGACTCGGTCATCGACGGGCGCGCGGGCACGTCGAGGATGACGGACTCGGGCGACACGTCGGCGGCGTCGGCGATGTCCCGCTCGAACGCCGCGAGCGCGTCGTGTTCGGCGTCGATAATCGAGTCGGGGACGTTCGGCAACTCCGCCCAGACGGCCCGCTTGTAGAGGTCGCGGGTGGCCAGTCGCTCGGCGAACCCCCTCGTCGAGTCGGTGAGACGGAGCGCGACGAGCAGGTCCGGGTCGTCCATCCGGCGAAGCTCCTCGGCGTCGATGTCGGGCTCGTCGAGCAGTCGCTCCGACGCCCGCCGGAGCATCGCCTTCGAGATGCGCGCGACGTGGTGCTGGTAGACGGTCGGGTTCATGAGCGCGCGGGCGAGAAGCAGGGATTCGGCGGTCTGGACGTTCCCCTCCGCGAGGACCAACTCGCCGTCGACGAACGTCAGCTCTCGAATCAGTCGCTCGTGGTCGATGGTGCCGTAGGGGACGCCGGTGTGGTGGGCGTCGCGCACGAGGTAGTCCATGCGGTCCACGTCCAACTCCCCGGAGACGAGCTGTCCGAACTCGCCGTCACCCTCGACCAAGGCGGCCACGCGCTCGGGGTCTAACCCCTCGTTCTCCAGCGTCTCGCCGACGGTCCCGCGGGCGACGAGTTCCTCCACGTCGTCGTGGTACTTGCCGGTGTGGCGGTGGGTCACGTCCTCGATGTTGTGGCTGTAGGGGCCGTGGCCGACGTCGTGGAGGAGCGCCGCGGCCTCGACGTGGGCGGCGGCGTCGCCCTCGATGCCGAGGTGCGAGAGGGCGCGGGAGGCGAGGTGGTAGACGCCGAGGCTGTGTTCGAACCGCGTGTGGTTCGCCGAGGGGTAGACCAGTTGGACGGTTCCCAACTGCTTGATGTGCCGGAGTCGCTGCATCTCCGGCGTATCGAGGAGGGCTTCGGCCGCGCCCTCTACCTCGATGTGGTCGTGGACGCTGTCCTTGATGGTCGTCATGGTGGGTGAGTCGACCGCCACCGGTCAAAAAGGGTCGGACGGGGAGTCTCCGGCTCTCCCCACGCTTCAGACCGGCGTCGTCACGCGCACGGGAAGCCCGAGGGCGTCCACGGCGGCCGCGGCCACCTCGTCGCGGACGGCTTCGGGCGCGTAGACCCCGAGTCGCCACTGCGTCCGCTCTGCCGACCGGAGCGCGCCCACGAGTTCCGAGGCGTCTTCGAGCCGCCGGACGACGCCGTTGACGACGACGCGCGACCGGGACTCCTTGATTCGCGGCCGCGACGGCGCGTCCACGATGACCGATTCGGGCGACACGTCGGCGGCGTCGGCGATGTCCCGCTCGGCCGCCCGCGTCGCCTCGTAATCGAGTTCGACCACGTCGGTCGGCACGGCGTCGATGGGTGCCCAGACGGCCCGCTTGTAGAGGTCGCGGCGCTCGATGCGGCGGCCGAGGTCGGGCACGCGCTCGCCGAGGGCGACGAGCAGGTCATGGTCGGCCATCCGGACGAACGCCTCGATTGGCACGCCGTCGTCGACGAGGCGCTCGGAGGCGCGTTCGAGCATCGCGCCCGCGATGCGGGAGACGTGGTGGCGGTAGACGGTCGCGTTCATCAGCGCCCGCGCGAGAAGCAGGGATTCGGCGGTCTGGACGTTCCCCTCGGCCAGTACGAGTTCGCCGTCCCGGTACCGGAGTTCGCGGACGAGGCGGCCGTGGTCGATGGTGCCGTAAGGGACGCCGGTGTGGTGGGCGTCGCGAACGAGGTAATCCATCCGGTCAACGTCCAACTCCCCGGAGACGAGCTGACCGAGGCCGCCAGCGCCGTCGACCATGTCGGCGACGCGGTCCGGGTCGAGGCCGTGGTCGGTCAGGACCGCGCCGACTTCGGTCCCGTCGAGCAGGTGGTGAATCTCGTCGTGGTCGCGGCCGGTGCGCCGGCGGATGAGCTCTTCGGTCTGGTGGCCGTAGGGGCCGTGGCCGATGTCGTGGAGGAGCGCGGCGGCGCGGACGTGGGCGGCGCGGTCGCCGTCGACGCCGAGATGCGAGAGGGCGCGAGAGGCGAGGTGGTAGACGCCGAGGCTGTGTTCGAATCGCGTGTGGCTCGCGGAGGGGTAGACGAGCCGGACCGTCGAGAGCTGTTTGATGTGTCGAAGCCGCTGGAACGCGGGCGTGTCGACCAGTTCGGCGGCCACGGGGTCGAGGGAGATGTAGTCGTGGACGCTGTCCTTGACGGCGGTCATGGCGGGTGTTACACGAGAGGCGTCAAATAGCCGAGCATTCGGGTCGTCGCGGGGGCGCGATAGGCGGGCCGACTCCCGTTCGACCGCCCACAAACCGTTTCACGCGGGGGCGACGATACGCGCCCATGAGTCTCCGGTCGGCGCTCGGAAACGCACTCGGCTACGCCCTCCTCGGCCTCGCGTGCCTGTCCGTGATTTTCGCGGGCTACTGGGCCGCGATGAGCGCCCTGAACGGCGTGACCGCCGGGCGCGTGATGTTCGTCATGTCCGGCCTCGGCGCGGCGCTGATAACCGGCTTCTCGGGGTACTTCGTCAGGAAGGCGGTCGCCGGACAGGTGATGCCGTCGGAGTTCGACGTGTCGGTGGCCTATCGCGGCGGTCCCTGACGGGAGCTTCGTCGGTCTACACGGCCGTCTCGACCGCGCGGTCCGCGCGGCCCGCGACCGGCCGGCGTCTCCGGTGAAGGAACTTTCAAACGGACACTCCCCCTACGGCGCACCATGGTCACCTTCCTCGCCGGGGGTACGGGCACCCCCAAACTCCTCGACGGGGCCGCCGGGGTGTTCGACCCCGCCGAGACGACCGTCGTCGCCAACACCGGCGACGACGTGGAACTCGGCGGCCACCTCGTCTGTCCCGACGTGGACACCGTCCTCTTAGCCGGCGGCGGCGTCCTCGACACCGACCGCTGGTGGGGCGTCGCCGGCGACACCACCGCGACCGACGACGAACTCCACCGCCTCGCCGACGCGGCCGGCCTCGAATCCGGCCCGCGCTACCTCCCCGAATCCGCCCAGACCGCCGGCCGCGACATCGCTCGCTGGCGGCGCTTTTCGGGCGTCGCGGAGTTCATGGAAATCGGCGACCGCGACCGCGCGGTCCACATCACCCGCACCTCGCTTCTCGACGAGGGGAACACGCTCACCGAGGTCACACAGAGCCTCGCCGACGCCTTCGACCTCGACGTGTCGCTCCTCCCGATGAGCGACGACCCCGTGGCGACGCTGATTCACACCGACGAGGGGACGATGCACTTCCAAGAGTTCTGGGTTCACCGCCGCGCCGGCCCCGCCGTCAGCGACGTGGAGTTCCGCGGTGCCGACGAGGCCACCGTCACCGACGAGGTCGCCGACGCCCTCGAAGAACCCGTCGTCGTCGGTCCTTCGAACCCAGTCACGAGCATCGGGCCGATGCTCGCCATCGACGGCTTCGCGGCCGCCCTCGCCGACACCCCGGTCGTCGCCGTCTCGCCGTTCGTGGAGGACACCGTGTTCTCCGGGCCGGCCGCCGACCTCATGGCGGGCGTCGGCTACGACCCCTCGACCGCGGGCGTCGCCGAGGCCTACCCCTTCGCCGACGCGTTCGTCCTCGACGCGGCCGACGGCACCGACCTCGACCGGCCGGTCGTGCGAACCGACACCCGAATCGACGGTCCCGAAGACGCCGGTCGCGTCGCCCGCGCCGTTTCCGAGGCGCTCAGCGAGGTGTCGTGATGTTCGCCCCGCGGGTCGCCGTTTCGAGCCTCAGCGGCGAGTCGGACGCCGCGTGGGCCGACACCGCGGCTCCCCACGTCGGCGCGGCGTTCCTCGGCGGCGTCGCCCTCGACGAGCCCTCGCAGGCGGCGGCCCGCGACCTCGTCGCCCGGGGGCGCTCGGAGTTCCTCGCCGACGACCCGGTCGCCTTTGTCGCCGACCAACTCGATTCCCTCGCCGGATTCGACGGCGCGGACCGCTTCGTCGCCGTCAACGTCAGAGCGACCTCGCTCGACCCGATTCGGGAGGTCGCCACCGTCTGTGCCGACCGCGGCGCTGGCGTGGAGATAAACGCCCACTGCCGACAGGACGAACTGTGCGCCGTCGGCTGTGGCGAGACGCTCCTGCGCGACGCCGACCGACTGGCCGCGTACGTCGCCGCGGCCGCCGAATCGGACGCGCCGGTCGGCGCGAAAGTCCGCGCCGAAATCGACGGTGTTGACCTCCCGGGGCTCGCGGCCGCGCTCGCCGACGCGGGGGCCGACTGGCTCCACGTCGACGCGATGGACTCCGAGGCCGTGATCGCCGACGTGGCCGCCGCCGCGCCCGACCTCTTTCTCGTCGCCAACAACGGCGTCCGCGACCGCGAGACGGCGACCGAGTACCTCGACTACGGGGCCGACGCGGTGAGCGTCGGGCGTCCGAGCGACGACCCGACGGTCCTCCGCGGGGTCAGAACCGCCGTGGACGACTGGTTCGCCGGGCGCGAGAACGCCGCCGAGTCGGGCGACGAAAGCGGGGTGTCCGTCTGATGGTCGCGCCCGTCACCGACCGCGGGTTCGGCCCCGCGCGCCACGCCGAACTCGCGCTCCTGCTCGAAGTCGCCGGCACGCCCAAACCGGGGAACGTCGACCGCCGACGCGACCTCTCGGACCTGCACTTCGAGCAGCTCCTCACGGGCGCGGTCGGCTCCGCGGCCGGCCTCGAACTGGCCGAATCGGGCGCACCGGTCGGCGAGGCGTTCGAGGAGGCTGTCGCCGGCATGAGCCGACAGGGCGGCGGCAACACCCAGTTCGGCTGTCTCCTGCTTCTCGTCCCGCTCGTCCGGGCCGCGGCCGCCGAGGACCGCGACCTCACTCCCGCGGGTGCGACCGCCGTGGTCGAATCGACCACCGTCGCCGACGCGGTGGGGTTCTACCGCGCGTTCGAACACGTCGAGGTGGCGGTCGGCGACGCCCCCGACGACGCCCCGGACCTCGACGTTCGGCGCGGCGGCGACGCGGCCGACGCGCTCCGAGACCGCGGGGTCACGCTCTCCGACGTGATGGACCTGAGCGCCGAGCGCGACGCCAACGCCCGCGAGTGGACCGGCGGCTTCGCCCGGACCTTCCGCGCGGCCGAGGCCATCCTCGCCGACGACGGCCCCGTCACCGACCGCGTCGCTCGCGCGTTTCTCGACCTGCTCGCGGAGGAACCGGACACGCTCGTCGCCACGAACCACGGCGAGGCCGTCGCCCGCGACGTGATGGCCCGCGCGGCCGACGTTTCGGACCTCGACGAGGCCGAGGAACTGGCCGAGGCGTTCGTCGCCGAGGGAATCAACCCGGGGACGACCGCCGACATCGCCTGCGCGGCGACGTTCGTCGCGCTGGAGCGGGGGGTCCCGCTGTGAGCGACGAGCGCGAATCCGAGCGCGAACCCGCGGCCGACTGGCCCGTCGAACTCCGCGGCGTCACCGAGTCGGTCGTCGCGACGCTCGGGCCGAACGACCGGTGGAACTTCGCGGCGCTCGGCGTCCACGCGCCGGCGGTCGGCGACGCCGGCGACGAAAATGGCGATGCACCCGCCAGCACGCCCTCGCCCCCAGCGACCGCGACGACGTGGGGCAACACCCGAACTCGTCGGAACTTCCACCGGCAGGGCGGCGGTATCGTCCAGTTCGTCTCCGACCCGCGGGCGTTCGTCGAGGCCGCGATGACGATTCACGAGCGGGAGTCACCGGTCCTCGATTCTGCCGACGCGTGGGCCGAAGTCGAGGCGACGCGAGTCGATTCCGGCGCGGACGGCGGGACCGAGTGGGAAACGTGGGAACTCCGGCCCGTCGATGCCGCGGTCGAGCGAACTCGACCGCTCACCATCAACCGCGGTTTCGGCGCGGTCATCGACGCGACGGTGGCGGCCTCGCGCCTCGACGTGCCGGCGTTCGATACCGGCGACCTGCTGGACCGACTCGACTACTTCGCCGAGACGGTCGAGAAATGCGGCGGGAACAGAGAGCGCGAGGCGTTCGCGCGAATCGACGAGTTGACGGGCTGGCGCGAGCGGGCGGCCGCGAGACGGAACGAATCGTTTTAGTGTTCGTCCGGGGAATCTTCCGACATGGCAATCAAGCCCAAGTACGTCAAGCAGCTTGGTAACATCCTGCTGGAGCGATACCCGCAGGCGTTCAACACGGACTTCGAGACGAACAAGGACAGCGTCGAGGAACTGACCACGGTCGAGTCGAAGGGCGTCCGCAACCGCATCGCCGGCTACATCACGCGCAAGAAGGGCGGCCAGGGCGCGTAAGTTCGAGTCAGTCGATTCTCTCTGCGAACACATCTTCTCCGGGTCGCGCGGAGCGGCCGCGCCGGTTCTCGCGCGCCGAGCGCTGTGACGCCCGCCGGCGTCAGTTCACCCAGTGAACGATACCCGAACGAACCGCTCCCGAGTCGTCCCCACCGCTCGCCGCCGCTCGTGAGCCGACCGGAGGAAGGGTTTAGTTCGCCCTCCCGAGATGCACCGATATGCGCGTCATCGGTCACCGCGGCTGTCCCGCCCTCGCACCCGAGAACACGCTCGCGGCCTTCGAGGCGGCCGCGACGCGACTCGACTGGGTCGAACTCGACGTCCGACGCTGTGACTCCGGCGAACTCGTCGTCTTCCACGACGAGACGCTCGACCGCGTGACCGGCGCGTCCGGCCGCGTCGCCGAGACGAGTCTCGCGGAGTTGCAGGCACTCACGGTCGGCGACTCCGAGGAGTCGGTTCCGACGCTCGCCGCGGTGTTCGACGCCCTGCCGGACCGCGTCGCGGTCAACGTCGAACTGAAGGAGGCCGGCCTCGCAGACGACCTCGCGGCCGTCGTCGGCGAGGCGGAACACGAGATACTCGTCTCGTCGTTCGACGCCGAGGCGCTCCGTGAGGTGCGCGAGGCGACCGCGCTCCCGGTCGCGTTCCTCTTTGCGGCCGACTGGGCGGAGTCGCTGTCGGTCGCCGCCGACCTCGACTGCGCGGCCGTCCACCCCCACTACGACCTGCTCTCGTCGGCGCGGGTCGACGAGGCGCACGACCGCGGCTTCGAGGTCAACGCGTGGACGGTCCCCGACCGCGAGGTTGTTCGGCGACTCCGGGAGTACGGCGTCGACGGCGTCGTCGTCGACGACCCGGCACTCGCGGTGTGAGCCGCCGGCTATCGGTCACCGATTTTCGACCGCCGACCACCAGCTCTCGAGACCGAACGTCGGAAAAAGGCGTCGCGTTCTGCCGTGAATCCGCGGTCGAACCGACTCAGAACCGGTCGACGCGACCCGAGGCGGCCCACGCGTCGGTCGGCGCGCCGGCGGGGACGCGGCGGCCACAGCCGGTGACCGATTCGAGGCGGCCGGCGTACCGCCAGCGGTTCTCGTTCCACGTCTCCTCGTCGTCTTCTGCGGCCGCGGCGGCCGCGGCGACCGTCTGGTCGTGGAGGTGCGCGCCGACGGCGGCGGCGATGGCCGCGGCCTCCTCGTCGTCGGCGTCGTCCGGAATCGACAGCCCAGACAGCAGTTCGCCGCTCATAGCGGGATGTTGCCGTGTTTCTTGTCGGGGTGCGACTTGCGCTTGGAGTTCAGCATCCGGAGGTCGGAAATGAGGCGTTCGCGGGTCTCGCCGGGTTCGATGACGTCGTCGATGAAGCCGCGGTCCGCGGCGGTGTAGGGGTTGGCGAACTCCTCGCGGTACTCCTCGATGAGTTCGTCGCGGCGGGCGTCGGGGTCGTCCGCGGCGTCGAGTTCGTCGCTGTAGAGGATGTTGACCGCGCCTTGGGGGCCCATCACGGCGATTTCGGCGGTCGGCCACGCGTAGTTCACGTCCGCGCCGAGGTGCTTCGAGGCCATCACGTCGTACGCGCCGCCGTAGGCCTTGCGCGTGATGACGGTCATGAGGGGGACCGTCGCCTCGGAGTAGGCATAGAGGAGCTTCGCGCCGTGGCGGATGATGCCGTTGTGCTCCTGGTCGGTGCCGGGCAGGAAGCCGGGCACGTCAACGAACGAGAGGATGGGGATGTTGAAGGAGTCGCAAAAGCGGATGAAGCGCGCGCCCTTCTCGGAGGCCTCGATGTTGAGGGTGCCGGCGTTCACGCGGGGCTGGTTGGCGACGATGCCGACCGAGCGGCCGTCGAGGCGGCCGAAGCCGACGACGATGTTCTTCGCGAAGTCCTCCTGGACGCCGAAGAAGGAGCCCTCGTCGAGGACGCCGTCGAGGACGTCGTGGATGTCGTAGGGCTTGCGCGGCTGGTCGGGAACGACCTCGGCGAGGTCGTCGTCGACGCGCTCGGGGTCGTCCCACGGCTCGACGCGCGGCGGGTCCTCGACGTTGTTCTGCGGGAGGTACGAAAGCAGGTGGCGGATGTCGTCGAGCGCCTGCTCTTCGGTGTCGGTGGCGAAGTGAGCGACCCCGCTGGTCGAGGTGTGGGTCGTCGCGCCGCCGAGCTCGTCGAAGGTGACCTCCTCGCCCGTGACCGTCTTGATGACGTCCGGGCCGGTGATGAACATGTGGCTCGTGTCGCGGACCATGAACGTGAAGTCCGTCAGCGCGGGGGAGTACACCGCGCCGCCCGCGCAGGGGCCCATGATGGCGGAAATCTGCGGGATGACGCCCGACGCCTCGGTGTTGCGGCGGAAGATTTCGCCGAAGCCGCCGAGCGACTGGACGCCCTCCTGAATCCGCGCGCCGGCGGAGTCGTTGAGGCCGACGACGGGCGCGCCGACCTCTATCGCCTTGTCCATCACCTTACACACTTTCTCGGCGAACACCTCGCCGAGCGAGCCGCCGAAGACGGTGAAGTCGTGGGCGAAGACGAAGACGGTTCGGCCGTCGACCTCGCCGTAGCCGGTGATGACGCCGTCGCCGGGGAGCTTCGTCTCCTCCATGCCGAACTTGTGGTTGCGGTGGGTTCGGAACTGGTCGAACTCCCGGAAGGTGCCGTCGTCGAGGAAGTAGTCGATGCGCTCGCGGGCGGTCATCTTACCCTTGTCGTGCTGGGCGGCGATTCGGTCCTCACCGCCGCCTTTCAGGGCTTCCTCGCGCTTCTCGCGGAGTTCGTCGATCCGGTCTTCCATCGTCATGCCAGACCACCTTCGCTCATTGAAACATCGGTCCGCAGTCCTCGGTCAAAGGAGTTCCGCAATCCGGCAACCCTTACTTCGACAGTTGTCGAATAATAGGTGGAACAATCATCACAGTTGTCGGCGGAGGCGCGGACCGCTTCTCGCGGTCGCGTCGCGGAAAACGGAGGGTTCGGAGGCGAGTCGCCGCTCGAACGCGGCGGAGAGGTCGCCGCTCAGACGACCGAGTCGGGCTGTCGAAGGCCGAAGAAGGCGGCGGCGGACCCGACGACGGCGACGGCGACGGTCGGCCAGAAGCCGATGGTCGTGTCCACGCCGAAGTGCGTGAGGAGCGTGAAGACGAGGAACAGCGGGAGGACGACGCCGACGGCGAAGAGCCACGGCGTTCCGAGGGACTTTCCGAAGTCGCCCGCGCCCGCGGCGAACTCTTCGAGCGCCTCGCGTCCCATGACCCAGCCGACGAACAGGAGGAACGCGGCGAGGCCGGCGGTCAGGAGGACGTTCACGAGCGGCCCGGCGACGAAGCCGAAGATGCCCGGGTTGAACGCGCAGACGGTTCCGGTGACGGCGACGACCCCGGTCATCCCGGCGACGGCGCGGTGGCGGGAGACGCCGTACTCATCGACGAGGAACGCGACGGGGATTTCGAGCATACTGATAGAACTCGACAGCGCCGCGAGCGTCACGACGGCGAAGAACGCGGTGGCGATGAGCGTCCCCGCGGGGAGTTGCGAGAACGCCCCGGCGAGGCCGACGAACAGCGCGCCCGGTCCGGTGCCGGTCTCGGTCGGGTTGATGCCCTGCGAGAACAGAAGCGGGAAGACGACGAGGCCGGTGATGATGCCGACGCTCGTGTTGAGAATGGCGATGGCGCTCCCGTCGAAGGGGAGCGACCGGTCCTCGCCGAGGTACGAGGAGTACGTTATCATCGTGCCCGCGCCCAGCGAGAGGGTAAACAGCGCCTGCCCGGCGGCGGGGCCGAGGATGGCGAAGAAGTTCTCGGAGATGACAGAGGGGTCGAACCGGAGGAAGAAGGCGTAGCCCGCGGCCGCGTTGGGCTGGGTCGCGGCCCAGCCGGCGAGGCCGACGAGGAGGACGAGCACGGCGGGCATCATGACCTTCGTGCCGAGTTCGATGCCCTTGCGGACGCCCGCGAAGACGATGAGCGCCGTCAGACCGAGGAACAAGAGGTGGTAGAGCGCCGCGTCGACGCCGGCGGAGACGCCGCCGAAGTACTGGCCCGGATTCGTGAAGTACGCGGGGTTCCCGCCGACGACCGCGGCCCCGCTTTCGAGGAGATAGCGGATAATCCACCCGCCGACGACGCTGTAGAACGAGAGCAACGAGATGCCGGTGACGACCGAGAACGCGCCGACGATACCCCACTTGTTCGACCCCGAGAGGTCCCGGAGCGCGCCGACCGGCGACTTCTTCGCGCGGCGGCCGATGACGAACTCGCCGAGCAGTCCGGGGACGCCGACGAGGAGGACGATACCGAGGTACACGACGAGGAACGCACTGCCGCCGTTTTCGGCGGTCTGCCACGGGAACCGCCAGATGTTCCCGAGGCCGACCGCGCTACCGACGGCCGCGAGGATGAACCCGAGCCGTGTTGCCCATGTTTCTCGTGTCATTGCCACCCATTGCCAGTCCACCGGTAAAAGGGCTTTCGGACCGACGATACGTCATCGGAGAAATTTAACGGTTTTGAGTGGTCTACGCGTGAAAATTGCCGTTAAATAGTCGGGGAATACGCGTCGCTACCGATGATTCCTAACCGCTCGAAAAGCGGGACTGTCAGCCGCCTCAGAGGGGCGGGATGATAGCCGGGCTCTCGCCGAGGAACAGCGTCTGGAGGCCGAGGGCGAGCGTCGCCACGACGGCGACGATAACGAGCGTGCGGGCGAGCCAGAGCCACGTCAGGCCGACGCCCTCGCCGAGTCCGCTCCCCTTCATCAGTTCGTCGATGGCGGGTGCGCCGTAGACCCACGCCGCGAAGACGAGGATGCCGAGGACCGAAAGCGGGAGGAGAAGCTGGTAGGCGAGCGTGTCGAACCAGCCGAGCCACGCGGAGTCGATGGCCGAGGGGACGCCGAGCAGGAAGATGGTCCCGCCGAGGCCGACGGCCATCTGCGGGCGGGACACGTCGTAGTTGTCGATGGCCCACGAGACGACGACTTCGAGCAGGCTAATCGCCGACGAGAGCGCCGCGATGAGCACGACCGCGAAGAAGACGAAGCCGATTATCTGGCCGCCGGGGATGTCGCCGAACGCGCCGGCGACGCTGATGAACACCGCGCCCGCGCCGCTCGTGTTGGGGTCGATGCCCTGCGCGAACAGGAGCGGGAGGACGACGAGCCCGGCGAGGATGCCGACGAAGCTGTTCAGGAAGACGATGGTGATACCGTCGCCGAACAGGCTCTGGTCGCCGTCGATGTAGGAGGCGTAGGTGATCATCGCGCCCATGCCGAGCGACAGCGAGAAGAACGCCTGCCCGACGGCGAAGGGGACGATTTCGGCGAAGTTCTCCGACAGCGCGTTGAAGTCGGGCGAGAGGAAGTACGCGTAGCCCGCCGACGCGCCGGGGAGCGTGAAGGCGAAGACGGCGAGCGCGCCGAGGATGACGATGATGCTCGGCACCATCAGCTTCGTCGCCTTCTCGATGCCGTCTTCGATGCCGGCGGCGACGATGCCGACGACGAGCGCCATGAACACGGCGTGGAGCGCGAGCGCCTCCATCCCGGCGGACACCTGACCGAAGTACTCCGCGGGGGCGGCGAAGTACGCGCCCGTCAGGCTCCCGCCGATGTATCGGAGGACCCAGCCGCCGACGACGCTGTAGTACGACAGAATCCAGAAGCCGGTGAACAGGCCGATGGCACCGACGACGCGCCACTCCTTGTAGCCGAGTTTCTCGAAGGCGCTGATGGTGTTCAGGTTGGCTTTGCGTCCGATGACGAACTCGGCGAGGATGGCCGGGAGGCCGATGCCGAGCGCCGCGACGAGGTAGACGATCAGGAAGGAGGCACCGCCGAACTCGGCGGTCTTGAACGGGAACTGCCAGATGTTCCCGAGGCCGACCGCACTGCCGACGGCCGCGAGGATGAACCCCGCCCTGGTTGCCCACGTTTCACGTTCGGTCATGTCTACCACCCTGTTGCCGATGTGGGTGTGATAAATGACGCGGTATGCCGTCGCATATCGGGGGGAAATCAACATAATTCTCCAACCAACTGTAGTATGAGGAACGTTCGTCCGAATTCAGACCCCAAATATCCTCATTTTTCTAACGAGTGTCGTGTTCGTGAATCCCTTACGCACCGCGTAAAAATTCGCGCGCACCGAAACGAATGTCATACCGTCTCGTGACGGGTGTTGCCACGAGTCGGGCGTCTCAGGCCTCGCCGTACACCGGGACGGCCGCGCCGCTCGTCACGGGGGTCGCGTCCGAACAGAGCGCGAGGACGGTCCGGGCGATTTCCTCCGGTTTGACCCACGCGTCGAAGTCGGCGTCGGCCATCATCTCGCGGTTCATCGGCGTGTCGATGACGCTCGGCATGACCGCGTTCGCGCGCACGACCCCGCGGTTCTCCTCGGCGATGGTCTCCGTGAGCAGGCGGACGCCCGCCTTCGACGCCCGGTAGACGCCGTCGCCCTCGCCGCCCTCCAGCGACGAGCGGGCCGAGACGCTCACGACGGACCCCTCGGTCTCGCGGAGATGCGGAACCGCGTGTTTCGACGCGAGGAACATCGTCTTGAGATTCACGTCGAACAGGAAGTCGAAGGTGTCCGCGTCCGTCTCATCGACCGGCGTCCCGCCGCGCCACGTCCCGGCGATGTTGGCGAGGTGGTCGAGGCGGCCGAAGTCGGAGACGACCGCGTCGACGACGCGCGCCACGTCGTCCTCGTCGGTGAAGTCTCCCTCGTAGAATCGAACGTCCTCGGCCTCGAAAAAGCCGTCTTCGTCGTCGGGTTCGACCACGTCCGCGGCCGCGACTGACGCGCCCGCCTCGTAGAACGCGCGGGCGACTGCGCCGCCGAGCGCGCCGCTCGCACCGGTCACGAGAGCTACGGTTCCGTCGAAGTCGAATATCACGTCCATACGCTGTGCGATACGTGCGCACGGAACATAACTCGGTCGCGGCTGTGCGCCCGGCGGCGACCGGCCGCGTCGTCACCCTTCAGCGTCGCCGTCAGGGCGTGATGACTAACTTGCCGAGGAAGCTGTCTTCCATGACGGCGCGGTGGGCCTCGGCGGCCTCGTCGAGGTCGTAGGTCCGCGCCACGTCGATTTCGAACTCGCCCGCGCCCATCTGGCCGGCGAGTTCGCGCAGGGGCGCGGAGAGGTCGGGCGTGTTGAACATGCTCATCATCGTCAACGAGAGGTCCTTCCCCCGAGCGGCCGACGACAGGTCGAAACCGACTTCGGGGTCGTTCTCGCCGATGCCGACGATGCGACCGCCGTGGGCGGCCACGTCGGCGTCGAACTGGAGGTAATCGTCCAACCGGTGGTCGAGCGTCAGGTCCATGCCGTCGCCCGTCGCGGCGTCCACGACGGCGTCGGCGAGGTCGTCGCGGTCGTAGTCGAGGACCACGTCCGCGCCGAGTTCGGATACCCGGTCGTGGTAGTCGGGCGCGGCGGTGGCGATGACGCGAGCGCCGGACGCCGCGGCGAGCTGGACCGCGGCGTGACCCACACCGCCGGAGCCGCCGTGAATCAGCACCGTGTCGCCGAGCTGTATGCCGCCGTGGTCGACGAGGGCGCGCCACGCGGTGACGCCGGCGACGCCCGCGCCGCCGGCCGCGACGAGGTTCACGTCGTCCGAGAGGACCGCGAGGCGGTCGGTCGGGACGGTCGCGAACTCGGCGTAGCCGCCGTAATGATCCTTGCCGATGCCGGTGCCGACGACGTGGTCGCCCTCCGCGAATCCCGTCACGTCGGCCCCGACCGCCGCGACCGTCCCGGCCACGTCGACGCCGGGAATCATCGGCATCGCGAACGGCTGGTACGAGCCTTCCCGGAAGTACGTGTCGACGGGGTTGACGCCCGCGGCCGCGACTTCGACGAGGACCTCGCCCGCCGCCGGCTCGGGCGTGTCGATGTCGTCTACCTGAAGCACGTCGCGTCCGCCGTGGTCGTGGAATCTGACAGCGCGCATAGTTACACAGAAGTTCTTATCCTATTACGTATTTTCCCTACACTATGGACCGAAACCTCGCGCCATGGCAGAAACGAGACGGTCCAATGTATCTCTCCGAGAAACAACTCTTGAACCGGCTAGTAGAGCGTGGGGTTTCCACGCCCGAGGACCTCGCGGAGGACCGGTTTCGAGAGAACGTAATTCGGCTTCAATGCCGCTTGCTGAAGCAGAACGATGTCGACTTTCCCGACGAGGAGTGGCCCGGAGATCATATTGAGCGTGCCGTACTGCATTCCAAGATAATTCGTGGCCTCCATTCGGATGTGAAATACAATTCCCTGTGGCTGAAAGACGAACTATACGTTAGTTGGCATCGCTATTTCCGAAACTTCCTCTTGGACTGCGAGAATCGTATGTCGATGAAGCCGACGCTCAAACAGTTACGAAGCGTAATCAACCACGGTCGGGAAAACGGATTTTAGCTTAGACTCGGTCCTCGGCGACCTCACCGGGCGAACCCATTGCCACGTATTTGTCGTGGTTCCTCTCGATGTTCTTGCTGATTAGATCCAGCGTATCTGGGTTCATCTCTGTATGCGCTTTAGATTGCATATACCCAAAAGTGTTTTCCTATCCAGAGCTTCGGGTTGATTTGACCCTACGCGTGCCGCTCAGCCCTCATAGAATGCATATATGCAAAACGAGTTATCTATTAGGAGAGTCTGACACCGTCGACCCTGAACGTAGATGAATGGGATTTAAGCGCGTGCCTTCCCCTCCCACGCATGGTAATGAAGCTTCACGAATACCAGGCGAAGGATATCTTCGCAGAGGCTGGGATTCCGGTGCCAGAGTCCCGTCTCGCGTCGTCGGTAGAGGAGGTCATGGAGGCGGTCGAGGAGATCGGATACCCCGCCGCCATCAAGGCGCAGGTACACGTCGGTGGGCGTGGCAAGGCCGGTGGCATCAAAATCGCCACGGACGAGGACGAGGCTCGACAGGCCGCAGAGGACATCCTCGGGATGGATCTCAAGGGCTACACGGTCGAGCGGGTGCTCGTCGAGGCCGGTGTCGACTTCGAGAACGAGCTGTACGTCGGCATCACGATGGACCGAAGCGAGGGCAAGCCCGTCGCGATGGTCTCGACGGAAGGTGGCGTCAACATCGAGGAAGTGGCCGAGGAGAACCCCGATGCCATCGCGCGCGAACACATCGACCCCGCGTTCGGCCTGCACCCCTATCAGGCCCGCAAGGTCGTCTTCGAGGCGGGTATCCCCCGCGACGTCGCCTTCGACGTGGCCTCGTTCCTCACGACGCTGTACGACCTCTACGAGTCGAACGACGCCTCGGACATCGAAATCAACCCCGTCATGATTACCTCGGACCGCGACATCGTCGCCGCGGACGCCGTCATGAACATCGACGACGACGCCCTGTTCCGTCACGACGACCTCGCGGCGATGGAAGAGGACGCCTACGAGAACGACCTCGAAGCCAAGGCCGGCGAGTACGGCTTCGACTACGTCCGCCTGTCGGGTAACGTCGGTATCATCGGCAACGGTGCCGGGCTCGTCATGACGACGCTCGACCTCGTGGACTACTTCGGCGGCGAACCCGCCAACTTCCTCGACATCGGCGGCGGCGCGAAAGCAGAGCGCGTGTCGAACGCGCTTGACATGGTGTTCTCCGACGAGAACGTCGACTCCGTCGTGTTCAACATCTTCGGCGGCATCACCCGCGGCGACGAGGTCGCCAAGGGTATCAACGAGGCCTTAGAGAGCTTCGACGAGATTCCCAAGCCGGTCGTCGTCCGCCTCGCGGGCACGAACGCCGAGGAGGGTATGGAGATTCTGAACACGGACCTCGTACAGGTCGAGGGGACGCTGGAGGACGCCGTCCAGCGTGCCGTCGAGAACGCACAGGAGGTGTCCCAATGAGCATTTTCGTCGACGACGACACGCGAGTGGTTGTACAGGGTATCACGGGTGGCGAAGGCAAGTTCCACACCCGGCAGATGGTCGAATACGGCACGAACGTCGTCGCCGGGACCTCCCCCGGAAAGGGCGGTCAGGACGTCGACGGCATCCCCGTCTACGACACCGTCGAAGAGGCGGTCGACGAGGAAGACGCCAACGCCTCGGTCGTGTTCGTTCCGCCGGCGTTTGCGGGCGACGCCATCTTCGAGGCGCTCGACACGGACCTCGACCTCGTCGTCGCCATCACCGAGGGCGTCCCGACGCAGGACATGGCCAAGGTCAACAAGCGCCTGTCGGAGACCGACACGCGCCTCATCGGCCCCAACTGCCCGGGCATCATCACGCCCGGCGAGTCCAAGCTCGGCATCCTCCCCGGCAACATCTTCGAGGAGGGGAACGTCGGCCTCGTCTCCCGCTCCGGCACCCTCACCTACCAGGTCGTCTCGAACCTGACCGAGCGCGGCATCGGCCAGACCACCGCCATCGGCATCGGCGGCGACCCCATCATCGGCACCTCGTTCGTCGACGCCCTCGAAGCGTTCGAGAACGACCCCGACACCCACGCCGTCGTCATGTGCGGCGAAATCGGCGGCGAGGACGAAGAGCAGGCCGCGAAGTTCATCGCGGAGCACATGGACACGCCCGTCGCCGGCTTCATCGCCGGCCGCACGGCACCGCCGGGCAAGCGCATGGGTCACGCCGGCGCTATCGTCTCCGGGTCGGGCACGGGTACCGCTGAGTCCAAGATTTCCGCCCTCAACGACGCGGGCGTCCCCGTCGGCGACACCCCCAACGAGGTCGCCGACCACATCGAAGACTTCCTCTAACTCCGCCTCGAACGCGGTTTTCGGCCTGTTGGTTCTTTTTCGCCCCTATCGCAACGCCGCCCCGCACAGCCCACAGCGCCCGCCGTCGGTCGCGTTCGGCGCGCCGCACTCCCGACAGACCGTCGTCCGCCGGCGCGACTGCTCCCGCGCGGACCGCAGGAACGTCGTCGGGTCGAGCGCCGTTCCGGTCGGCCCGTTGCCCTCGTCGACCCTGTCGAGGATGCGCTCGACGAGGGCGTCCTCGCGCATGGCGTCGAGCAGTCTGATGAACCCGACGAACAACAGCGACGGCGCGACGATGCAGAAGCCCGCCACGAGCAGGCGGAACTCGGTTTCCATGCCGTCTGCTAGCGCCCAACGGGTGTATGGCTGACGCTCGAGTCGGAGCGCCACGCGTTCGCGACTGTCGGTGTCGGTCCGCCGTCTGTCGTGTCGTCCAGTATCTCGTTTGATACTCGAATGTGCGGATTTATACACCATATTCGAGTCGGTACGGTAATGGCCGAGAACCTCGTTTTGGAGGCCGAATCACGGCTTCCTGATGCGATTACGGAGACCGACATGCGGCGGCTCGTCGCCGCGATGGTGCCCGTCTCAGTCCACGTCGCCGGCGTCGGAGCCGTCCAGTATCAACAGACGGCATCTACGATAGACGAGAACGCCCGCGCCGACCTCCCCACCGACGGCCCCGCCGCCGGGGGCACGCTCGACGGGCGGTCCTCGGCGACCCTGACGGCCGCGAAAGCGGACATGCCCGCGGACGTCTGAGATGCGCGTCGACGACATCATGACCGACGAGGTGGCGACCGTCGACCTGAGGTCGAGCGTCGCCGACTGCGCCCGGACCATGCTCCGCGAGGGCGCGGGGAGCGTCGTCGTGACGGCCGACGGCGGCCCCGCGGGCATCGTCACCGAGTCGGACGCGCTCCGCGCCGGCGTGGCGAGCGGGAAGCCGCTTTCGGCGGTCCCGACCCGCGCGGTCATGTCGAGTCCCATCAAGTGGGTCCGACCGGACTCCACCGCGCGTGCGGCCGCCAAGAAGATGCGCGAAAAGCGGGTGAAAAAGCTCGTCGTCGTCATCGACAGTTCCGAGATGGTCGGTATCGTGACCGCCACGGACATCGCTTTCCATCTCTCGGACGTGGCCCGCGACGTCGGCCAGATGATAGAACTCAAGGACAAGTGGGAGTCGGACCGCCGGTTCCGCTGACCGCCGCCCGCCAGTCGTCAGTCGTTCCACGCTGACTGCTACCAGTAACCAAATCGGCGAAGCGTTGATAACGACGTCTCGCTTCTAGTCGCGACGAGTGTACGACCGTCTCGCGTCGATTCGTCCCCGCGTCAGGTCCGGCCTCGAACGAGCGTTCGCGGCGGACCACACACCTCACGAGGTGGCCGCCAGCTTCGCGTTCGGCGTCTTCTTCGTGGCCATGCCGACCGCGGGGACCGCCCTCGCGCTGTTCGCCCTCATCGGCTACTTCGTCGAGCGGGCGAGCCGACTCGCGCTCGTCGCCACGCTCGTCGTGTTCAACCCGCCCGTCAAATGGGCGGTGTACGGCGCGAGCTTCTGGCTCGGCTCGCACCTGCTCGGCCCGGTTCCGGGGGCCTCAGTCGCAGACGTGTCGCTCAGCGCCGGTCTCGATATCCTGTTTCGACAGCTCGTCGGCAACACGATTCTCGCCGTCGCCCTCGCCGTCGTCGGCTACGCGGTGACGCTCCAACTGGCGCGTCTCCACCACCGGCGACAGCGGTCGGCGTCGCCGGCGGGAGCCGCCGAGAGTCGAAGCGACGACGCCCGACCCGACGTGCCGTCGTGACGCTACCGCTGTGTCCGCTCTTGTCTGCCCTCGTCGAACGCCCGGAGCGACTGGATGAGCTTGTAGCCCAGATAGACGACCGCGAGCGGGATGAGGAGCAACAGCGCGAGGATGACGAGTTCCGGACCGCCGGGAATCTGTAGGAGGGTCATGGGCGGAATTCGCGGGGGGAAAACATAGTGGTTGGGTGGGACACGCTCGCGTGAACCGTCACAGCATCAGGACCATTCAGGTCACAATGTATGTGTCCGTCAAGAGAGGATACCTGACGACATAACCACAGAACACAGTTGCACTACGAATCCAGAGATTATGAATAGTATACCGTATACGCCATCAACTGTGTCATTTAGTGTTGCGGTGCGAAAATACCTGCTTGGATTCCCAAAACCAGCGATAATAAATAAACCATACGTCCAATAAATTCCGTGGATAAGACCTCGTGCAAGGATGACTGAACCAACAACAGAAAGTGTGATTCCAATTGGTTGCAAGGCAGAGAATGGTAGATAGAAATTAGCACCAATTAGGAACAAAAATACGCCCAATACTTTGTTATATATTCGACCTCTCCTATCGAAGGAGTCGATAATCTGATTTTTGACCGTGGTCATATTGTCACGGAGTCTTCGTTCCTGTTTTTTCGGCTCTGTAGTTTCGGTACACTGCGGTTGATTTCACGGATATCTCACGCTCCGACGGAGGTTGTAGACGGTCGCTTTCAGCAGCATCTCACGGAACTCCAGCCACCAGCTCCGCGCACGCACGGCAGCGCCGAGCGTGCGCTTGATTGACGAGAAGACAGTTTCTGACATGGAGCGCTGGTGGTACCGATCACCATCCATGCGGGCGTTATGGGCGTGATCGAGTGGGTTCATGATCCGGTGTTTGATCAGCGGTCTGATGCCGTTTTCGCGAAGTTCATTGCGGAAGGCTTTCGCGTCGTAGCCTCGGTCGGCGGCGAGGCTTCGCAGGTCGCCGGCGTTACGCCGGGCGACCTGCGGGCCGATCTTCGCATCATGCTTCTTCGAGGTTGTCGAGTGGATGTCGGTGATGTACAGCGTTTCGACATCCACCAAAGCGGTGACTTTCAGCGCCCGAACGCGGTAGTTGGTGCGGTTGGCGTAGTGGCGGCTGGGCTGGTCACGGTCGAAGCCGGTCGAGTCGATGGCAGCATGGCCAGTGCGTTCCTCGACGCGTCGGTCGAGGAACGCACGCCACGTCTTGGTTGGAATCCGTGCGAACCACGTGCGGAGAACGGTATAGTGCGGGAGGCGCGTGAGGCCAATTTCTTCGAGAACGCCGGGCATCTCGCTGAGCAAATCCACCACGACGCGGTAGGATTTGCCCAGCTCGATACGAAGTGCATGCAGCGTGAGCATTGCCCACTCAGCGAACCCGCGACCCCCTTCGGGGTCGGCGGGTTCGTCAGGGGTTGTAACAACAGATTTAGACTTAGCGACCGTAACACGAGTGAAGAGACGGATTTCGGATGTCACACCGATCTGTCTCTTCGCTTTCTACGGCAATAACGCAGTCGTGGCGTCTCCGTCTAGCGAAACTACAGAGCCGTTTTTTCAGTTCCGCCTCCTCTGCTGTTCCTTCTTTCACCTTCGTACGTAGGTTGTCAGTAAGGTAAGTGACAATCTCTGATTCCAGTTCCTCATCCGAGACGTATTCAAGGGCATATGTAATGATTCTCAAGTATATCATCGTTATGTAGTGAATGATGGACCTGCATAAACGTCAGCTAATGAATAGTGAATCCATTGCGAATCACTATATCAAGATTCACGAAGATGTTGTAGGAAACATCCCTGCGGTATACTATCTGTGAAGGTCTCAATAAACGAACAGCCACTCATACACGAGGTTTCGCCTCGGTGTTCGTTGAGTTCTCGAAGAAGCGAAATGGGTTGGGGCGGATTCGAACCGCCGGCCTGCTCCGTGTGAAGGAGCCGTCATAACCTGGCTAGACCACCAACCCGGCTACGACTTCGATTTCCCGCGCCGCCAATTAAGACTTACGTTGTGCCCCGATTCGAGGGCGCACACGCACCTACTCGGGTCGCCGCACGCGACGGCGAACCCGCCCGGCGGCCCGGCGACTCCGCGTCGCCGCCCGGCGCGCGCCGTACTCGACGCGCTCCCGCCGCGTCTGCGGCGTCGGCTCCGGGTCGTCCTCGACTTCGCGCCCGAGCGCCGCCATGAGGCGGCGACGGAGCGGTGCCGTCTCCTCGTCGACACCCGCGTACAGGTGCTCGAACCCCCGCCGGAAGTAGTACCACGCGTCGGTGAAATGCCGGTTCATACCTCCGGATAGTCCCGCCGACGAGAAAACGGTTATGTCGCGCGGTACCGAATGTCACCTGTCTGAGAAAGAGCGATACACTTTAGTAATTCTTAGGCATACCTAAAACTGGGAACGCAGGCCACACGTCGTGGTCGGTCCCAGTTAGCGTCTGGCCCCTTCCGGGACGGCGATACCGTGGGCACGATTCGTCCGTCCTGGTCCCACTATCCTCGCGAGCGACCGCGCCGGCCGAGGCGGCCGCTCGGACTCAGTACGTCGGCGACTCCTCGGGCACGCCGTCGCGCTTGTTGACCAGTCGCGCGAAGACGAACAGCGCGTCGGAGAGGCGGTTGAGGTAGGCGACGACCTCCTCGTTGACGGGTTCTTCCGCCGCGAGCGAGACGACGCGTCGCTCGGCCCGCCGCGACACCGCGCGGGCGTGATGGAGTTTGGCCCCCGTCTCGCTCCCGCCGGGGAGGATAAACGACGTGAGCGGGTCGAGTTCCTCGTCGGCCTCGTCTATCCACGCTTCGAGTTCGTCCACGTGGTCGGCGGCTATCTGGGGGTCGCCCTCGTCGGGGTCGGGGTTCGCGAGGTCGGCCTGCACGATGTGGAGGTGGTTCTGGACGGCTTCGAGCACGTCGTCCACGTCGCCGTGGCCTGTCGGGCGCACGGTACCGATGAGCGCGTTCGCCTCGTCAACCGTCCCGTACGCCTCGATGCGGTGGCTCGTCTTCGATACGCGGGTCATGTCCCGCAGGTCGGTCATCCCCTCGTCGCCGCGGCCGGTGTATATCTTCATGCCAGCGTCTGGTCGACGTACCGGAGGATGTTCTCGCTCTCGGACATCGTCACGCCGCGGTCACCGTCCACGAGGACCGGGACGCCGCGCTGGCCGCTCACGCGCTTGACCTCGTTTCGGTCCGAGTGTAGCGCGCCGACCCACTGCGTCTCGTAGTCGACCCCCGCCTCGGAGAGCGCGTCGTGGACCTTCTCGCAGTACGGACAGCCGTCGAGCGCGTAGAGTTCGATTCCCATGGCTCGTCGTTGGGCGCGCCGACTCAAAGAGATTTGCACGCCGGTGGGTCCGAGCGCGCCGTCTCGGCTGTCGCGTCGTCGGTCCCCCGTGAGCCGTTGCGGCTCGCCACTGATTTAGACTTGTCTAATTTCAAACTTAGAGCAACACATCTATATAATGTGTTATCTCTATCTAGGTTAGTGGTAGAAGTGAATTCATATTCGTCCGGCCCCAAAATATCTCGGCGGTCGGTCGTCGCGGCCGGTTCCGGGCTGTTGACGGCCGGCCTCGCCGGCTGTCTCGGCGGAGCCGTCGGAGCGGGAAGCGAAAGCGGCGGCTCGAACACCGGCTCGAACGACGCCTCCGGCGGGTCCGAGTCGGAAGACGACTTCGTCGTGGTCGCCTCGTTCTTCAGTTTCTACGACTTCGCGCGCAAGGTCGCGGCCGACACGCCGGTGACGCTCAAGAACCTCATTCCGACCGGCCTCCACGGCCACGGCTGGGAACCGGACGCGAGCGTCACGCGCGACATCATCGAGGCGGACGCGTTCGTCCACGTCGGGAAGGACTTCCAGCCGTGGGCCGACCGCGCCATCCAGACGCTGAAAGACGACGACGTAGACACCCAACTCATCAACGTCCGCGAGGGCGTCGAACTCGTGGAACTCGCCGCGAGCCTCGACCGCGACGAGGAGGGCGTCGGCGAAGGTCGCGGGAAGGACCCCCACTTCTGGCTCGACCCGCGGCGCGCCAAGACCGCCGTCGACAACATCACCGAGGGGCTGGTCGAACTCGCCCCCGAGTACGAGGAGACGTTCCGCGACAACGCCGACGCGTACAAAACCGACGTGCTCGACCGCATCGACCGGGACTATCAGGACATCTTCGACCGGGCGTCGCGCAAGGTCGTCCAGTTGGCGGCCCACAACGCCTTCCAGTACATCGGCGTCCGCTACGGCGTCGAGATGCGCCCGCTCGTGGTCAACCTCGCCGCCAGCGGCGACGTGAAGCCCTCGGACATCACCGGGGCGAAGCACGTCATCGAAGAAAACGACATCCGATACATCGGCGCGGGCGTCTTCGAGACGCGCCGCCCGGCGAAACAGCTCATCGCCGAGACGCCCGTCGAGGCGTACTTCCCCGTCACCCCCTATGCGGGCGTCCGCGAGGACTGGGTCGAAAACGACTGGGGCTACGAGGAAATCGCGTACAACATCAACATGCCCACGTTCGAGATCGTCCTCGGCAACAAGTCGCCCGAGGAGGTCGGCTACGACGGCTGGGCCGACGAGTGGAGGAACTTCGAATGAGCGCCCTCCGTAACGGCGAGTCCGCGGAGTCCGCGGAGTCCGCCGACACCGGTGTCGCCGACGACGCCACCGACGACGGCCGCGGCTCGTCTGACCCCCTCGTCGAACTCGCAGACGTCGAGTTCGGCTACACCGCCACGCCCGTCGTAGAGGACATCTCGCTCCGCATCGACCCCGGCGAGTACGTCGCCATCGTCGGGCCGAACGGCTCCGGCAAGTCGACGCTGATGAAGCTCATCCTCGGCCTGCTCCGGCCCGGCGAGGGGACCGCGCGGCTGTTCGGCGAGCCCTCCCACGCCTTCGACGACGGCGCGCGAATCGGCTACGTCGCCCAGCACGCCAGCGCCTCCAAGGAGATGCCCATCACCGTCCGCGAGGTCGTGAAGATGGGTCGGTTCCCCCACGTCGGCTTCGGCCGGCTCTCGGCCGCGGACCACCGCATCGTCGACGCGGCGCTCGCCACGGTCGGGATGACCGACTTCGCCGACCGTCGGGTGACGAAGCTGTCGGGCGGCCAGCGCCAGCGCGCCTTCATCGCCCGCGCGCTCGCCGGCGAGGCCGACCTGCTCGTCTTGGACGAGCCGACCGTCGGCGTCGACGCCGAGTCGGTCGACGCCTTCTACGACCTGCTCGAAGCGCTCAACGAAGAGGGAATCACGATTCTCCTCATCGAGCACGACCTCGGCGCGGTCACCGACCACGCCCGGCGCGTCGTCTGTCTCAACCGCGAGGTCTACTTCGACGGCCCGACCGACGAGTTCGTCGAGAGCGACGCCCTCGCGCGGGCGTTCGGCACGGCGGCCTCCGTTGCGGGCGGTTCGGGCGGTTCGGGCGGTGGTGGCGCGTGATACCCGTCGAACTGTTCGCCGCGCTCCAAGCGGGGCCGTTAGACGCCGTCCTCGCGCCGGTCTACTGGCTCCTCGCGCTGTGGTCCGACCTGCTTTTCGCCGTCGGCGACGCGACCGGCCTCGGATTCCTCGACTACCGGTTCATGCACCGCGCCATCCTCGTCGGCCTCTGTATCGGCGTGATGGCCCCCCTCATCGGGACGTTCCTCGTCCACCGCCAGCTCGCGCTCATCGGCGACGCGCTCGCCCACACCGCCTTCGCCGGGGTCGCCGTCGGCCTCTTTCTCAACGGCGTGTTCAGCCTCGGCGTCTCGCCGTATCTGACCGCCGTCGTCGTCGCGGTCATCGCGGCGCTCCTCATCGAACTCATCTCCGAGGCGACCGACGCCTACAACGACGTGTCGATGGCAATCGTGCTGTCGACCGGCTTCGCACTGGGGACCGTCCTCATCAGCCTCAACGCGGGCGGCCTCGCGGTCGGCATCAACCAGTACCTCTTCGGCAACCTCTCGACCGTCTCGGCGGAGAACGCGGCCATCCTACT